>Ga0247727_10005176_pt1 | contig 26797 bp, 26 predicted proteins | sample WisWelCaveWW1625_FD_202498 | JGI IMG/M metagenome (GOLD analysis project Ga0247727, IMG submission 202498) | Biofilm microbial communities from Wishing Well Cave, Virginia, United States - WW16-25 | ecosystem: Environmental > Aquatic > Deep subsurface > Groundwater > Cave microbial mat | place...
CATTTCTCGTCGTTCCACCGTTGGCGCCGGAGCCGTGGGAGTTGGGCCAAGCACTCGTCGACGCTAGGAAACACCTGGAGCCCAAACACCGAGAGGCCTATAAAGAGTATGATCGCTTGGCGAAGAAAGATAAGGAGGCGCTCCGCTCGGCCAGACTGGAAAAAATCCTCGGGGCGATTCAGAATAATCTGGAGCAGATTCCGGAATTGAAAGATCGGTTGAAAGAACTCGTAAAGGAGTGGAAGTGAGCAGCATTCCGGATAGAAACATGTTCGAGATCTTTTCCCAAGGTCTCTTTGAAGGAGTCAAACCCATGATGATCATTCGCGATCACCTCATCCGCCATCCAGACCGCTGTACCCATCAAGCCATCTGTGTTCCGGTCTGCCCGACCGGCGCCTGGCTCTCGACTCCTCCCTACAAGTTCGACGCGGCCCGTTGTTTGGAGAGCTGCCGGCTCTGCCTGGATGCCTGTCCTTCACAGGCGATCTACGGGGTGTTCAAGAAGGGGGAGAAGTTGCTGGAGCCGCAAAAAAAGACGGGGTAGCCTGGTAAGTTCCCGTTGCTCGCAGAGCCCCCACGATAAAGCGGTGGTCGCTCGATGCGCGCAGTCGGGAACCAACCAGGCCGCCCCTAAAATGGACGAAGAGAAAAACTCGGTCAGTTTCCGCTTCCCTTCTCTCCCTCACCGCCTCAGCTTCCTTGCTCCTTCGGCAAAGTCGCCTCGGAACTCTTCTCGCCAGACGTGTAGGAGAACCACGAAAGAAATTCTTAACCGTTGCCCGCGTATCCATTCCGTTCGCGACTGAAAGAGGGATAGAAAGAAGGCCCTCATTGAGCGGGTGCAGTGGGGGATCAGCCAGCCCTCAAGCCGTCGCTGCTCGGGTGAGAGAATGGGCGCGGATCTTTGCCTAACGAGCAAGCCCTTATGGACGACTATCCAACTCCTTTTCTGTCACTCTACCAACTTGCCTATACAATCTGCTTTCGCAAACGTCCCCAGTAGGTGGTGCCGGTGTAGCCGCAGGCGCCTGTGAAAGTCGTGAGCGCTATGATCTGGTAGACCTTGCTCCGGGGGATTTTGACTTTCACGGCGGGGTTCAAGAGATCGGGCGAATTCATGACCAGCTTCAACGATTCGCCTGCGGAAAGAATCGGCCACATGCAGGACAATCGCAAACGAGTTTCGTATCGTGGAATGGCCATGGCGTAGAGCCAGCCTTGGTCGAGATGCTCCACCGCCATACGGACAAGTTTGTTCAGGACCGGCTGAAAACGTGTTCGATTTCGCTGATCGAGTAAGTCCAGTGCGGTGAGTCCGGCTTCGGCCAGCATTGGCGCAGGCACATAGCAGCGGCCTTTCTGGAGATCATGCGCGACATCTTTCACAATGTTCGTGAGTTGGAGCCCTTTCCCAAATCTCACGCCGACCTCCGACATCTCCCGCACCTTCCATGAGGCCAACGCCTTCCGGTGCGCACACATCAAATCCGTCCAGAATTCGCCCACACAACCCGCGACGTAATAAGTATAGCGGTCCAGATCATCGAGCGTCTTCAGAACCGTAAGATCTCCCGCTGATGTGCCGGGGAAGACGACGAGGTCCATCTCCATGCCTTGCGTCAGCGTGGTCATGAGCCGTTGTATGCGGTGGCGATCGTCCGACGAAAAGGTTTGGAGGAGCTTGAAGCAATCTTCCAATCGTTCAAGCAGGATACGCTCGGCAGAATTCTGCTGGATTGGTCCCACCGCCTGCTGGATCTCTCGCACCTGAGTCCAGGCAATCTGATCGCTCACGAACTGCGCTTTGAGTTGGCCGAGTAAATCCAGCCGACGCGGACGATCGATCAACTCCGTGTCCGCAATCGTGTCCGCTGCGCGGGCGAACAGGTAGCCGAGGCTGACTTGATCGCGCACATCTGCCGGGACCACGACCAGCGTCGTGTAGAAGAGACGGGACACTTGCTTGAGGAGATCGCAGAGCAGTTCCTGCTTGGAGGTCTCTATGCTCGTAGCCACACCTATCGCACTTCCAGCTTCCCTTCCATCCCTTTGTCGCGATGGCTGGGCAACGGCCAGAGCCGTTTGTCGCAGTATATGGGAAATGTGCCAGTCTGAGTCGGCGTAAATGTAATGGTGACTGTCTTGCCGGCACTGACCTCCTGTTCTACGGATAGACTTCCTGTTGGGTCCTTGATGATAAAATTGTGTGGGATAATCGTCGCTACACTGGTCAGCATCAGTTCAACCGGTTTCCCAGCTTCGACGATCACATGGTTTGGGCTATACGAGTAGCTATCAAGCGTGACCGTGGCTCGCTGTACCCCGTCCGCCGCCACGGGGACTATCATAGGAGGACCGGACTGAGAGGGCTCAGCCGCATGAACGATTGTCACGCCGACCGATGTCAGCAACCAGACAGTCGCCAAGATGTGGATCAATCGCATATGCATCCCCTCGATGAGCCATTTCTAACAGGAAGGACGGGAATGGGTCAACTTTGTCCAGGAGTTTCAGGTACTTAACCCGCATTATTCATGAGCGCTTCTGCTGCAATCGCGGATTCGCCGCTACGACAAGCCTGGACGCGGTGGCCCGGCGTCCAGGCAGGCGGGCTCGCCGCTCGCTCGGTCGACATACTGTTTCAAGTATGCCTTGCTCCCTCGCGGCTCCACGCGCCTGTCTCGCTTGGCGACTGCGCGATTTCGCGACGAACCGTCATGAATAATGCGGGTTGAGGCGCCTTGACCTTGGCATTTAAAGAGTTATTTCTTTCGACACATCGTCATCGCAGTCTCGGTTGAGATGCATTTCGCTTGATCGGTTAGTATAATCACTGTTACTGGTGACTCGCCCGAATAACGGGGCGAGTACATGGTCGTGAAGGAGGATCTCGATGAAGTGGATGAAGGGCATGTTCCTACTGTTGGCCGCCAACATTCTTATCATGGTGACGCTCTCGCTCACCGTGCCGTTGCTTATCAATATCGTTCTGCCTATGTTCGGGATCGATCTGCAAGGATCGGTCGACCTCAGTTCGTTAGTTTGGGCCCTCGCCTTCGGCTTTGGCGGCGCCTTTATCAGTTTGGCATTCTCCAAACAAATGGCTCGGGCCATGTTGGATTGCCGCCAGATCACCCAACCCCGCTCGCAAGCCGAACAGGTCATTTACGGCTCCGTCCAGGAGATTGCGCAACGGCTCCACATTACGATGCCTGAAGTGTGGGTCTATGATTCCCCCGATCCCAACGCCTTCGCCACCGGTCCCAGTAAGAACAACTCAATGGTGGCCGTTTCGACCGGATTGTTGAGCAATCTACAAGAGCAGGAAGTGCGAGCCGTCCTTGCCCACGAGATGGGACACGTCTACAACGGGGACATGTTCGCGACGACCGTGTTGGCGGGGCTGATGAATACCTTCGTGTACTACATCGCGATGTGGGTGCGTCGGTTCTTTGCAGAACGCGATCAAGTTGCTCTCGGGTTTGGGTTGTCGATCGTGCTCCAGATTGTCGTCAGTATTCTGGCCTCGGTCCTGATCTGCTGGTTTTCGCGTCAGCGTGAATATGGCGCGGATGCCTTTTCCGCCAAGGTGTACGGCAAGGACTCGATGATCTCGGCCCTTCGAGCGATCGATCGATGGGTTACCCGTTCACAAGTCGAGTACTCTGGACAGGATGCGCTCGCGACGATGAAAATCTCCGGTAATTCCTCAGGATTCATGCGTCTCTTTGCCACGCATCCGCCGATGGAAGCTCGCATTGACGCCTTAGAACGACTCTAACCACGAGGCGCCGGATGAATGTTTAGGCGAAAGGCGCGGGGCCAGAGGCTAGGGGCTATATCGTGAGGCGTTAGGCGAATCCCGCTCGACCCCCTCACGCCCTTACCCTTTACGCCTTACGTCCCTATTGCCCTTCGCCTGGCTTCTATGCGACTTCGCCACGAACTCTCGTGAATAATGCGAGCTGAAGCCCTCAGACTTTTCGATAAAACGAAATGTGCGTTCGGTATTCCTGAATGACGGCAGCTAGGGCCTGGCTGCCGCGTGGGATATTCGCATCCAGGTCATCTTCAATCGCGGGATCATCGATTTCCACGTCATAGCGATCTTGCAGGTTCGTTCTGACAGGCCCCTGCGTCATCTCCCTCGGCATAAAAATCTCCTTCCAGACTTCTTTCTCGACAAGGCACACGTCTCTGAATCGCTCATAGAGCAGCGTCAGCTTTTCTTGATCCGTGACTTTGATGCGCTCTCCCATCATGGTCCTTTTCTCTGTTACTGACTATGGACATCGCCGCCGAATTCTCCGTCCCTCGGCATCTGTGCTGTTAGCGTATGCTCCGAGCAGGCCTACTAGCCCGGACTATTCATGAATACCTCCTACGTCGTCCGATCCTCTTGCCCGGCGGAGCTTTTCTCGTTCGGCCTCCTCGACGGACTGCCAGTACGCCTACGTCGGCCTTACTTGCGAGAAGCTCCGGCGGGCTTCGGTCTCGAACGCCTCGCGACGGCCTTCATGAATAATCCGGGCTAGTGTGGATTCACGCCGGCAGAAGCAGCGCCTTCGACAATGGTAAATCGCATGGTGCCCACTTGATTGCCTGCATGAAAAGACTGTTGTCCGAGCGGCGCGATGAACAGTTTCACCAGATACGTTCCGACGTCCCAGGCGTCTCCGGGCTTCTTGAGTTCCAGGAATCCATAGCGTTCATGCCCCGGCACTTCCAAGGTGTCTTTGCCGAGCGGCACGGATGAGAGGACGCCTTTCTCCCCCTCCCGAAACCATTGAGCGCTGAACTGGGTGGGATCTTCCAGCGGGGCTGACTCAAACACAATATAGATCGCGGGAATATCCCGAGGAAACACCGATCCCGGCTCGATGGGCTTCAGTCGAGGATCTTGCGTGTACCAGCCTTTCCGTCCGAATGTATCCCACTCGATGTCATACCCTTTAGCCATCTTGATCCAGGTAAAAAGGGATTGCGGGATGCCCTTCTTCTGTTCGTCGAACGACGGGCTTTGCGTGGGATCAGCCTCGGTCGTCTCTTGCTCCTTCGGCGCGACCAGATCCCGCGCCTCGACTTCCTGCCAGACACACACGACAACGCTCAGGCCGGCAAACACGCTTGCCAGGAGCTGCTTCCCTATACTTCTGGTCTCTACCATCAGAGCCATCATAATCGCTGTCCACTCGTACCATGATGGTATCGAGAGATCAGCAAGGGGTCAATCACCGACTACCAGACTGCTCATCTATTTCCATTCCGCCTCCCTACCTTCTGTGTTACGCTCGATTGGAACTCCCTCTCAGACGAGGATCATGTGCATCTGACACTGCCAGGATGTATACAAGAGACCACACCAAACAAATCCCGGCCGCAGAGTGCCGGCGAGCGAGGCCTTCGCTACGGCCTCCGTGATGGCGCCTGCCAGGCCATCACGCAAGGGAGCGGGGAACAATACCTCTCCGCCTTCGCCCTGCTTCTACATGCAAGCCCGTTCCAATTGAGTGTGCTGTCGGCATTGCCCCAACTCATCGGGACAGGGGCCCAACTCGCCTCCGTCAAGTTATTACAGTGGTTCCCCAATCGCAAAGCCCTCATCTCTGCCGGCACCGTTGGGCAAGCTTTCGCCTGGATTCCCATCGTGCTCCTGCCGCTGCTGTTTCCGCAGTGGGGGCCCTGGCTTGTCGTGAGCGGTGCCGCCACCTATTTTGCTTGCGCCCATTTCACCACGCCGGCTTGGAATAGCTTGATTGCCGATTGGCTCGACCAGCATGAACGGGGCGCCTATTTCGCACGCCGAGCCCAAATCATCGCCAGCCTCAGCTTCTTTGCGCTCTGCGGAGCCGGATGGGTGTTGAGCCTCTGGCAACATTCCACCGCCGCCTGGTGGGGATTCGTGCTGATCTTCGCCTTGGCCGGAATCGCTCGCATCCTCTCGGCCTGGGCCTTGTCCCCCGTTCAAGATGTGCATCCGACCGCACACCGGGAGGCTCAGCAAGGATTTCGCGGCTTCTTCCGTCAGAGCGCGACAAAAGACTTCCGTCGCTTCCTGCTTTTCTCAGGCCTGATGCACGCGTCCGTGTTGATCGCCGGTCCATTTTTTGTCCTGTACCTTCTTCAAGATATTCATCTGTCGTACTTCGGCTACGGAGGATGGCTGGCCGCTGGCCTCCTCGGTCAACTCCTCACTCTGCAGGCCTGGGGCCAATTCGGGGACCGCTTCGGAAACAAAGCCTTGTTGTCCATTACCGGCTTCACGGTGCCAATCTTGCCGATGCTGTACCTCGTGAGTGCAAATTTAGCCTTTCTGCTGGCAGTCAATTTTTTGGGCGGCGTCATTTGGGCCGGCTTGGCATTGGGACTGCAAAACTATGTGTTCGATTCGGTCAAGCCGGAGGACCGTGCGAAAGCCATCGCGTTGTACAGCGCGGTCAATGCAGTAGGATGGTCGGTGGGAGCCTTGCTTGGGAGTTGGTTGGTGGAGCGCCTCCCTGCACGCATCGAGTGGGCAGGAGTCATCCTCCAGCCTGCATCGAATTTGCCTTTTGTCTTCTTTCTCTCAGGCGTCTTGCGACTGCTGGTCTCTTCCAGCCTTCTTGGCACCTTCCAGGAAGCGCGCCACGTGGAGCGAGTACCTCGACAACAACTCCTCTGGGAATTGCCGCTCGTGAAACCCGTTGCCCAGTTTGTGGTCTGGACCATGCCCAAATCGAATCGATAGGGTGCCGGGCGCGCTAACGCGACGCCGGCGGCTGAGGGGCGCTCTCTTGTTCTTCTTGCTTGAGCTTCTCGAACGCCCGATCTGCATGGCTACGCACTTGGTCAGGAGTCGGTTGCGGAAGAGGCTTGGGTTGGTCACTGACGCAAGCCGTGATCAGCGAGAGGACGAACAGACCCACTATCATAATGGCAACCCCACTCTGTCGCGTGCGGCTCCGTCGATGATTCATTCGCGTCCTCTCCCCTTCCGGTGATGTCCACCCTGTTATTCAAATGCGCGATGCAGATCGAAGATCGTCTGCATGACGCCTCGGTCTAAGGCCTCGCGACTCCATCGTTGATAGTCGACATGATCTGAGAGTGTCCAACCGGATCCTTCCGCCTCCTCCGCACGCGCCGTCACAACGTTGTGATAGGCGATTTCCCCACTCTCGACGTGAATAATTTTGCTTGTGACAGTCACCGGCGGCAGATCGCGGTGCTGGCGTGCCCAGAACCTGTCGCGCAGCGTTGGCCCGTCAATCCGATAGATCAACACGCTGTCCACACCCAGCATCTGTCCAATGCGGACGACACTCTCGTCGGAAACAAGCCCCCCGACCTGAAATCGCTGCTCCGAGACGATGGCCGGCATGTGCGAACGATCGATGATCCTCAGATTAGGGCGAAGTGTCTTGAGCTGGAATGCCGCCCCTTCCAGGCGACTATAGGCGTTGGACCATTCGGGATTCCCTCCACGTGGATACAGTACCGCCATACGCTGGACACCAGCAGGAATAGGCAACACCGGAGAGGCAGAACGGAAGCCGAACGTTGGGGGCGTCTGCGTGGTGACACTCGAACAATTCGCCATGAGAACCGCCATCGTCAGGATTTTCATCAGCTGGACCGCTGAGCTTCGCCTCGTCATAGCCGGCCCTCCCAACATCCTCCCGTATTGCTTCGAACCGCAGTCCGACCTTGGTAATATCATACTCCACGCTCGACATGAAAACCACGCCAGGCAGACAAATGCACGAGTAACGACCGTGCATTGACTGACGTTGAATCAAGGGGTATTCTCCACCCCCAGACGAGCCCCCTCATCCACGAGGCCTATGTCCCTGCACGACCGTCTGACCGAAGATTTGAAGCTTGCCATGAAGGCCCGCGACCAATTGCGGATGGACGTGATTCGCATGATCAAGGCCGCCGTGATGAACAAGGAAATGGAGATCAAGAAGGATCTCGACGATGCCGAAATGAGCCGCGTCATGACGACCATGATCAAGCAACGCCGGGAATCGGTCGAACAATTTGAAAAAGGTAACCGAGCAGAACTTGCCGCAAAAGAACGGCAGGAAATTACCATTCTCGAATCCTATCTCCCTCAAGCCCTCTCTGCCGAGCAGCTCTCCACCATCGTGGAAGCGGTCATTCAGGAAACCGGCGCTCAATCTCTGAAAGAGATGGGTGGGGTGATGAAAGCCGTGATGGCCCGTGTGGCCGGCCAACCAGTAGACGGCAAGCAGATCAGCGACCTCGTCCGCGCCAAGCTCAAGTAGCCCAATCGTCACCTGCTATACTGAAAGGTGATTGCTCGCACACCCTGAGCGAGCGCCTGACAGGAATCGGTATGGGCATACTTATCGTCGACGACTCTCCAGACCAACAGGTACTCCTTCGCACAATCCTTGGGAAGGCCGGCCATACGGATCTCCTGAGCGCCGACTCGGCAAAGACTGCGTTCCCCCTGCTCGACATGGACGGCCAGGAGCCGCCCACCCAGATCGACTTGATTCTGATGGACGTCCTCATGCCGGAGCTGGATGGAGTTGAAGCCTGTCGCCAGATCAAGAGCCGACCACATCTTTGCGATATTCCCATCATCATGGTGACAGCTAAAAACGACCTCTCTAATCTCCAAGCCGCCTTTGCGGCGGGAGCAAATGACTACATCACCAAACCAGTGAACAGCGTGGAACTCCTGGCACGCGCCTCCTCCGCGCTGGCGTTGAAAAAGGAAATGGACTGCCGCAAAGCGCGCGAAGGAGATCTCCGCCGAAGCAATGATGAGCTACAGAAGGCGCTACGGGATGTCAAAGTCCTCAGAGGACTCATTCCTATCTGCGCATCCTGTAAAAAGATCCGCAATGACGGCGGATTCTGGCAACAGTTGGAGGAATATATCGGCGAACATTCCGAGGCCGAATTCAGCCACGGCATCTGTCAGCCTTGCGTCAAAAAGCTTTATCCTGGAGTTTACCAGGACTAGCTGCTACGATTTCCCAGCCGTAAACTCGTATTCACTGGATACACAGCGCATGAGCATCTTGATCGTTGATGATTCGGAGGACGACCGCCTCTTGCTTCAGTCGATCCTCTCGGCTGCCGGCTACGACCATCTCCTGGTCGCCGACTCGGCCGCCGCCGCATTTCGTTTGATTGGGCTCGATGACGGGAAGCACGGCGCCGCTTCTCGAGTCGACCTGATCCTCATGGACATCGTCATGCCGGAGATGAGCGGCATCGAGGCCTGCCGCCAGATCAAGGCGGTCGAACGATTTCGTGACACGCCCATCATAATGGTCACCGTGAAGACTGATCCCGTCGAACTCCAACTCGCCTTTGCCGCAGGCGCGCTCGACTACATCGGGAAACCCATCAACAAGATCGAGCTCTTGACTCGTGTCCGATCGGTCTTGCGGCTGGTCCACGAAATCGACCGGCGGCGGGCCCGCGAGCAGGAACTCCTTGAGGTCATGCGTCAACTTCAGGAAGCGAACCAGATGCTGCTGCGCCTGTCCAGTCTTGACGGCCTCACCGGCATTACCAACCGCCGGCAATTTGACGACTTCTTGGACCAGGAATGGCGCCGTGCCGTCCGCGAATTGACGCCGCTTTCTCTGATCATGCTCGACATCGACCGTTTCAAATCCTACAACGATGCCCTCGGCCATACGTCGGGCGACGAATGCCTCCGGCAGGTTGCCGCCGCTATCTCGGAAGCCGTCAACAGACCAGGAGACCTCGTCGCTCGGTACGGCGGCGACGAATTCGTGGTCGTGCTTCCCGGAACCCGTACGGACGGAGCGGCACAGGTGGCGGAAACGCTTCGGCAACGAATAGAGGCCCTCGGCATTACGCACTCCGATGGCGGCTGCGCCACCATCAGCTTGGGCTTCGCCAGTACGATCCCCAGCCGGAATACCTCCCAGACCGATTTGATTAAGGCGGCGGATCAAGCGCTCTATCAAGCCAAGCAGGAAGGCCGCAATCGGACCAAGCAGGCCGGCACCCTCTCCCTCGTTCCCAACACCCGTGACGCGTGATGCCTCGGCGTTTCCGCAGAACCGGCACGAGCGCACGCACGTCCATCGAAGCGCCTACTCCCAATCACAAGCGCATATGATCAAACGACCCTAAAAGCAGGCTCGTAGGTAGGGGGTCGATGTCTCGCGCGACGGGCATGAGGTGCGCGAAAAGCGCGCCACGCAAATCTCGCAAGTCTCGGCCGTCCCGCGAATCTGGCTTGTGTTGCCGATTCACCCGCCTATGTAGGAGGCCACGGCTGCCCGTCCTCCGCAGTAGTCTGCTACGGAGGATGGATGAAGCTCCCCGCAGCAGCCTACTCCGCCGAAGCAGCCGCTTCGGCTGCGTAGGCCGGGCATCCCCGCAGCAAGCTACGGGGTATTCGGCGAAGGAGAATAAAACGGTGAGATTCAACTTCTGATTCCTCATGACATCTATCGGACGATGACGGTGTGAATGACGAATTGCCTGGGTCGTTGACGGCGTTCGGGTTATACAGTGAGCTGGCGTCCGAACAACATAAGACCACCCCCCGTACCCTGGGGCAAGGCGTCGCGTCCGAGGCAGGGTACAATGGCATGAATGACCGGTGAATGTATCTGAATTACAGCGTGAGCCGGCAGGTCATGACCGGCTTCATCGTGTGCCAGCGAGTCACCGGCTTGTGTCGGTTGTTCGGAGGTCTTGTCGTTGCCCTGATTCTGTTGGCGCATTGGTGGCTCTGGCAGCAACAAGCAGTTTTCTCGCTCGACCCGATCGCCCTGGCGCCCCTCTCGGAGAGCAACAGTTCGGCGAACCCATTCAACCATTCCCAATCACCATAACGCTCGACCTCATGAAAGCGGCGTTGGGAAGGCAACTTTTTAACAAGCCGCGGTTTTCGCGCGACAACACGGTTTCCTGCGCGAGCTGCCACAAGCTTGATCATGGCGGCGCGGACGGGGCATCCGTTCCCCACGGCAGCGGAGGAGCAAGCGGCACGATCGACAAACAGACGGTCTTCAATAGCGGCCTCAATGATCTGTCCACTTCAAACGGGCCGGCAGGAACGATTCTCTAGAGGAGCGCGAAACGGAAAGCGACCTATGAATATCCTTGTCATCGAGGACAGTCAGCAGGAGATAGCCCTGCTGCGAGAAGCCCTCTCCAATGTCGCGAGCGCCGCCATTCGGGTGGAGCATGCGGATCGGCTGTCAGCCGCGTGCTCATACCTGACCGCGGGGCGCTTCGACGCGATACTCTTGGACCTCAACCTGCCCGACAGCGCCGGCCTCGACACGCTCGCATGCGTGCAAGCGCGGGCGCCGGAGGTTCCGGTCCTCATCATGACGGGCCTGGATGACGAGCGGCTGGCGATGGAAGGAATTCGCACAGGGGCTCAAGACTACCTCGTCAAGGGGCGGTACGAGGGGGCGTTGCTCCACCGTTCCCTGTGCAATGCCATCGAGCGGAAACGGCTGGTGACGGACCTGGAGGCGCGCGTCGCCGAGCGCAAGCGGGCGGACGAATCGTTGCGATTAGCCAAATTTATGATCGAGCGGGTCGGCGTCGCGTTCTGCCTGATCGATCCGCAGGCCAACATCCTGGACGTCAATGAGGCCGCCTGCGCCATGCTGGGCTACTCGAAAGAAGAATTCCGGACCATGGCCGTATACGATATTAATCCCGATTTCCAAGCGGAGATATGGCCCGAGCATTGGGCAGAACTCACGCAGCGCGGGTCTTTTTCATTCGAGGGCCACCATCGGACCAAGAACGGCCGGATAATCCCCGTCGAGCTGAACTTCAATTATCTGCGCTACGATGAGAAAGAGTACAACTGTGTGTTCATCCGGGATATGACAGAGCACAAACAGGCGGTTCGGTCACTCGAACACAGTCAGTTAATGTTGCGAGCCTTCGTCGAGCAGACGCCGGCCGCCGTGGCGATGTTCGACAAGCAGCTTCGATATTTGGCTGCCAGTAAGCGCTGGTATCAGGATTACCAGCTTGGCGAACGGGACATCATCGGGCAGCACCATTATGACGTATTTCCTGAAATCCGGGACAACGAGCAGTGGCAAGACATCCATCAACGATGCCTGGCTGGCGCGACTGAGCGGCGGGAAGAAGATCCTTTTGTGCGAACGAGCGGTCACACCGACTGGATGCGGTGGGAGGTGCGGCCCTGGCATGACGAGAACGGCGTTATCGGCGGGATCATCATGTTCACGGAACTGATCACGGAACGGAAACAGACTCAGGAAGCCTTGCTCCAGGCGAAAGCGGTGGCTGAGGCGGCCACCCGGGCCAAGAGCGAATTCCTGGCCAACATGAGTCACGAGATCCGCACGCCGATGAACGCGATCGTCGGGATGGCCGAATTGCTTGGAGAGACCTCCCTCACCGAAGAACAGGGCAAGTACGTTCGCATCTTCCGAAACGCCGGCCATACTCTCATGACCCTGTTGAACGACATCCTCGATTTCTCCAAGGTGGAAGCGAAGCACGTCGAGCTGGAACGGATCCGCTTCGATCTGCATGACGTGATAGACAATGTGATCGACCTGCTGGCCATGAGGGCCTATGATAAGAATGTGGAACCGACCTGCTACCTGTCGCAGGCGGTCCCCCGCTTCCTCTACGGCGACCCGAACCGCCTTCAGCAGATTCTGGTCAACCTTGTCGGCAATGCCATCAAGTTCACCGATCAGGGCTCCATCGAATTGCGCGTGGTTCCGAATCCCGAGATTCCCGAACCAGGCTCGCTGCTCTTCTCGATCACCGACACCGGAATCGGCATCCCCAAAGACAAGCTGGAAACAATTTTCGAAAGTTTCACACAGGGGAACGTCTCCACCGCGCGCAAATACGGCGGTACCGGCCTGGGCCTCGCCATCTGTAAGCAATTCGCCGCCCTGATGGGTGGCCGCATCTGGGCCGACAGTACGGTCGGCCAAGGAAGCACTTTCTCGTGTGCGTTGCGATTCGACGTCGAGCCGCAGTCTCCGATAGACCAACTCTCCGCCCCCACGGAATTGAAAGACCTTCGCGTGCTGGTTGTGGACGACAACGCCACGAACCGACTCATCGTCCGGGAAGCCCTCACCACCTGGGCCATGCTGGCGCGGGAAGCACGGGACGGGCTTACCGCACTGACCGAGCTGAAACGAGCGCGGGACACCGGCGAACCGTACGAATTCGTCCTGCTCGACTCCCGCATGCCCGATCTGGGCGGATTCGAGGTTGCCGAGCGGATCAGAGCGGATCCTTCCCTGAATGACCTGGCCATCATGATGCTTACGTCGGACTTCGGAGGATCCGTGCACCGATCCGGAGAGATCGCCCGCACCTACGACCTCGGCCTGGCCGGTTATTTGGAAAAGCCCATCAAACGGTCCGATCTCCGCCGTGCCCTCATAATTGCGCACAGGCGGAAGAAAGGGTTGCCTCCGCTCCCGACTCAGGTCGAGGCGCCTGCGGCGACGGTGGATCACCGACCGCTGAGAATACTGGTCGTGGAGGATTCGACCGACAACCAGCTCCTGGTCAAGGCCTACTTGAAAACGACGCCGTACAAGGTGGACATCGCGGAAAACGGGCGCATCGCCTGTAACATGGTGACAGTCGGCCGCTACGACCTGGTCCTGATGGACATGAACATGCCGGTGATGGACGGCTACACCGCGACCGTGACCATCAGGGAATGGGAAAAGAAGCAGGGCATTCCGCCGACGCCGATTCTCGCGGTGACGGCCTACGCGTATCCTGAAGACAAGCGACGAGCCCAGGCCGCAGGCTGCGACGGCCACCTCGCCAAACCCATCAAGAAGGCGGCCTTGCTGGAGGCCATTCTCAGTTATACGGGAGTGGCCGGCCACCTGACGCAGCGGGGCAGGACCGGGCACCACGAGAAAGACGTGGCCTAGCAGGATGTTGAAGAATCTTTTGGGATACTGGCGACGGCAAAGGATACGCACGTCTCCACCGGCAACAAGATGCCCAGCAGGATGTTCAAAAAGGGCGCAGCTCTTGAGAATAGGTTGAGGCTGAGCTTACGCAAAGGATGTCACGGATGTTGGACACTTGGCCGATCGGGCTGCTCGCCAATGGGATCGTCATGCTCGCGCTGGCCGAGTATGGGTTAGGGAGGTTCACCGTCGTCGGGGAAGTAGCCACCGGAGTGGAGGCGGTCGAATTGGCGCGGTCGAGCCAACCGGACCTTATGCTGCTCGATCTCTCCATGCCTCACATGGACGGGCTCGAAGCCTTATCGCGATCGCGCATCAGGGAGGCCGCGCCCAAAACCATGGTGGTCGTGCATTATGGTTTCATTGCCGAGCGAATGGCTCGGACGTCATCTGATCTGGGCGCGGTGACCTACATTGAAAAATGGGTTCCGCCACAGGAACTTGTGCGAAAACTTGCCGACCTTGATCTGTCCTCTCCATACAGGCCGGCAGAAACGATTCTTTAGCAGGATGCGGAAAAACTATTGCGGCACGGTGGAAGTTCAATGGTCCTGAGTCTAGGACAAGCCCGGTCTATTTGGTTATCTGGTCTGTCTGGTCCATCTGGTGAGTCTCATGCAACCAAACAAACCAGACAGACCGAAAAGACCAAACAGACCAAATGAACAAGACAGGCTGGTGGACTTTTTCAGCATCCTGCTAGAGGAGCGCGAAACGGAAAGCGACCTATGAATATCCTTGTCATCGAGGACAGTCAGCAGGAGATAGCCCTGCTGCGAGAAGCCCTCTCCAATGTCGCGAGCGCCGCCATTCGGGTGGAGCATGCGGATCGGCTGTCAGCCGCGTGCTCATACCTGACCGCGGGGCGCTTCGACGCGATACTCTTGGACCTCAACCTGCCCGACAGCGCCGGCCTCGACACGCTCGCATGCGTGCAAGCGCGGGCGCCGGAGGTTCCGGTCCTCATCATGACGGGCCTGGATGACGAGCGGCTGGCGATGGAAGGAATTCGCACAGGGGCTCAAGACTACCTCGTCAAGGGGCGGTACGAGGGGGCGTTGCTCCACCGTTCCCTGTGCAATGCCATCGAGCGGAAACGGCTGGTGACGGACCTGGAGGCGCGCGTCGCCGAGCCCACGGCTGAGCTGGATATCACCAATCAGACCCTGCAACGCGACGTCACCGAGCGCAAGCTGGCGGAGAAGACCCTTCACATTTCCCAGCAGCGCTACGCCTCGTTGCTCAACTCCGTTAACGGGATCGTCTGGGAGGCGGACCCAGCCACTTTCCGCTTCACCTTTGTGAGCTCCCAAGCCGAGCATATCCTCGGCTATCCTGTTCAGCAATGGCTCAACGATCCGTCGTTCTGGCCCGATCGCATACATCCCGAGGACCGCAAACAAGCCGTGGCTTATTGCGTGGAGCAGACGAGGTTGGGCTTGCCCCATGATTTTGAATACCGGATGCTTGCCGCCGACGGCCGGACTGTCTGGATTAGAGACATAGTCAGTGTGTTTGTCGAAGAAGGACACCCAGTCGTGGTCCGCGGCATCATGGTAGACATCACCGAGCGGAAACGCCAGCAAGAGTCATTGATTCAACTCCAGTGCGCTGTGGATCACGGCATGGAAGGCCTCGCCCTTTTGAATGCCGACGGGCTGTACATCTATATGAATCCGGCCTACGCCGCTATGTATGGCTATGAGGTTGAAGAACTGATCGGAAAGTCGTGGAGGGCACTCTACGGTCCTGAGCAACAAGCCGCGATCGAGCAACAACATTTTCCCTTCTTGCAGCTTGACGGGTATTGGCGCGGCGAATTGATTGGCAGAAAGAAGACCGGAGAGCTGTTTGATGTCGAAGTTGCGTTGCGGAAATTCGGAAGCAATGATCAACACAACAACGACATTATCTCCACCTGTCGCGACATTACCGACCGCAAACGGTTAGCCAGGCAAGAACAGCTGCGCTTGGGCCTCCTCCAAAAACACCAAGCTGCGCTGCTCGATCTGGCCCGACACGAGGCGATCATCGGCGGCGATCAGCAACGAGCATTTCAGGCCATCACAGAGAGGGCCAGCCGCGTCCTGGAGGTCGAGCGCGTCAGTATCTGGCTGTTCCAGGAAGACCAGTCGGCTATTCAATTGGAGGATCTGTACGAGGTCGCGAACGGGGCGCACACAACGGGGGCAGTTCTTCGGGCCAGCCAGTACCCGTCCTATTTTCTGGCACTGCAGCAGGAAGAGCATGCCATCGCCGCTCACGACGCCAATTACGATCCCCGCACCTGTGAATTTTCATCGTCGTATCTCACTCCGCTCGGGATTGGCGCGATGCTCGATGCGCCGATCAGACACAAAGGGAAGACGGTAGGCGTCATATGCCATGAATACCTCGGCACGTGTCGCACATGGACCGCCGATGAAATGACCGTTGCGGCATCATTCGCCACGATGGTGACCCTTGCCATGGAGGCCAAGGAGCGCACTGAAGCGGAGAACGCCATGTGCCATGCCAAGGAAAGAGCTGAAATTGCGAGTGCAGCCAAAAACGAATTCCTTGCCAACATCAGCCACGAGATTCGGACACCCATGAATGCGATTATCGGGATGGCGGATCTGCTATGGGAAACGGATCTGACCCACGATCAACGTAAGTACTTGCGCATTTTCCGTCGCGCCGGCGGAAACCTATTGAGTCTGATCAATGAGATTCTCGATCTGTCGAAAGTCGAGGTCGGCCATCTGGAGTTGGAATCAACCGACTTTGATTTGAGCGACTTGGTTGAAAAAGCCATCGAGATTCTCGCCATGCGGGCCAATGAAAAAGGCCTCGAACTCGCCTGCCACCTTTCGCCTGACGTCCCATCCGCCGTGATCGGAGACTCCAACCGACTACACCAGATCCTTATCAATCTCATCAGCAACGCGATCAAATTCACCGACAGCGGGTCCGTTACGGTGCGGGTCATGCTGGATCCGGAACTCCCCACGCCCGGAGCCATTCGATTTTCTATTAGCGATACAGGGATCGGCATTCCGTCCGACAAGCTTGCTGCCATTTTTGAAAGCTTCACACAAGCCCACGCCTCAATGACGCGCAAGTATGGGGGAACCGGTTTAGGCCTGACCATTTCAAGGCAATTAGCCGAGCTCATGAACGGACGAATCTGGGTGGAGAGTACCCTCGGAGAGGGCAGCACGTTTCATTGCTGCGTACAGCTAGCGCTGCAATCCAGTCCTACATCCACCCATGACAACGTCCTGATCAATCTTCATGGGGTCAGAACCCTCGTGGTTGATGACCATGCCACCAACCGCCTGATCCTTCATGAAACCTTGACGGCCATGGGAGCAGAGGTGACGGACACTGCGTCCGGTCGTGAGGCCATCGAAGAATGGCGGCGAGCCTCTACTTCGGCACGACCCTACGAGCTCTTGCTCCTCGACTGTCGCATGCCGGAGATGGATGGATTCCAGGTCGCCGATAAAATTAGACGGGCCAGCCCTCCCCAGGACCTGACGATTGTGATGCTGGCCTCCCACCATTGGGCCGACGACATCGCCCGCACCTACGACATGGGGTTGGACGGCTATTTGATCAAACCCATCAGGAGATCGGATCTGCTCCAGACCATCAGGATCGCCCTAGACCGTTCTAAGGGCATCCAACCCGCGGCTAGTTCCGCACCAGTGGCTCCTACACCTCCTACTGACGTCAGGGCACTTCGGATCTTATTGGTAGAAGACTCCCCGGACAATCAGGTGCTGGTCCGTTCCTATTTAAAGCGGACTTCCTATCGTCTCGATATCGCAGATCACGGAGCCATCGCGTTGGAGCTATTCAAGAACGGCAGCTACGATCTTATCTTGATGGACATGCAGATGCCGGTGATGGACGGCTATGAGGCCACCAAAGCGATCCGGGCCTGGGAGCAGGAGCATGACCTCTTCCCCACACAGGTGATTGCCCTGACCGCTCTGGCACTGAAAGGAGACGGGGTCAAGATTCGCGAAGCCGGCTGCAATGCCCATATGACCAAACCCATCAAGAAGCACACCCTCCTGGAAGTCCTCCAGGCTTGTAACGGAAGGCGTACCTCATGACCATGGGACTGAACAGAAACGCCGAGAACGTCATCACCGTGTACATCGACCCAGGCCTTGAAGAGATCGTTCCTGGATTTCTAGAGAATCGTCGGCGTGACGTGCCGACCCTCGAAACCGCGTTGCAACAAAATGATCTGGCACAGATTCGTATCATCGGTCATCGCATGAAGGGGGACGGAGGAGGATACGGGTTCGACGCCATCAGCATCATGGGAGCCGCCTTGGAGCACGCGGCGGCACGAGAAGACCGGGACGCGATCCGACGACATACCGCCGAACTCGCCGACTTTCTTGCCCGCGTGACCGTGGTGTATCGGAGATGAGAGGAGAAGAGATAGCCCCGACCGTCACGAGTATGCTTGGTATCGAGAGTCCGGATACTAGATGTGTTTATCCGCGCGCAACGATGGAGGAAAAGCGCGCGGCACGCGCAAGCTTAATTTTTGAAGAGATTACTGGAGGAGCTTATCCGGCGGCAACAATAAGGAGAGGCTTCGCCTGGTGAGCCGCCGGGTCACACGAAGTGCGGTTTGGTGGAGGGCAGGCGTTGCTACCGTCGTTAACCGACGCGCTAGGTATTACAATTCAAGGGCTTGCGCGGATCGCATGAGGCGCGTTCCCTGTCATGACTCCTCCCTCTCGGTTCAGGTTCAGGGACAAGTATTCTATTTTCCCGCGACAATCATGGTCCCGCTGTGCCCTACCCAGTTGGTTGCGGGGGCTCGATTCGGTCACGATTTAACCCATCCATGACGATCGCGTTGACGGCGTAACTCCCCGGCTAGCACTTGCAGAGCGCTAGGGGCAGAGCCCCAAGACGTTGCTAAGTAAAAGATCCAGTCTTTTCCAAAATCAACTCCAGCAAGCTTCATGGTGGCTGCGTACGATATTTGTCACTTGCCAACAAAAGTTGGTGTTTAGGGCAATGCACTTCTGATTAATTCTTTCTTTATTTTCATAGTCTTTCGGCTGGCATGACGAATGCGTTACCAGGTGGGCAGTGCCCCGAGTTATGGACCGTAGCCATGGGCCACAATCGGGTACAAGGAGGTATCTATGTTGAAACAGACGCTCATTATCACGAGTGCTGTTCTTGCCACTGCTCTCATCCTCTCAGGAGTGAGCGTGGCGAATGATAATGATAGTGCCAGGGGCCACGGACTGAGCAATGCACAGGAGGCTGCCGGCACACATGGGATGCAGGGACGGTGCAACGCGGCGTCACACCAGAACATTACGTTGAACGGTTGTGCTGACGACCCGCTGCCGCCTCCGCCTCCGACCACAGATCCACCGCCTGACCTTCCGCCTCCGACGACTGAGCCACCGCCTGTCCCGCCTCCGACGACTGAGCCACCGCCTCCAACAGGTTTGTGAGGGTTGCCTGGCTGTACACTTTGCCAATCGCAGACCGTGTGCCAACGAAGGCGGCCAGGAAACTGGCCGCCTTTTGCTGTTCTATCCTATCTCGACTCACAGAATAGCCGTGTGACTCGGGAGAGAACTTGAATCACTGCTAGGGGAACTGAGGATACTTTCTGACTGGCAATCAGGCGCAGTAGCAGGGCGGCCCATTCTAGGTGGGATGTCAGCGCGGCACAAGAGCCAGCTAAGTTTGTAGGTGTTATAGTGGTCGCGGGGGCTCGATTCGGTCACGATTTAACCCCTCGGTGACGATCGCGTTGACGGCGTGAATTCCCGCGCTAGGCACGGCGGTGCAGGGGTTCGTGGCATCTGTGATGGTGGAGGGCACCCCCAACTGGCTTTATTTTGCCCGACAATTCGGGTGCCACTGCGAGCCTCGAAACCATGCGAGAGGAGGGTCGGTCGGGCTGGGAATTGCTAGATGACCTTGCTAACGTCAACGATAAATCCAGCCTCCTGAATTTCTTTGGCTAACTTCCCCCGCCAGGCGCCAGCGCTGTCCATTGGTTTGTATAACACACCTAAGTAATCTGTCGGCAACTCGACCTCACCCTTTCGGAGGGCACACACCCTGTCCCTGCCTAGCTTCCCAACAAAAAATGCTAACTCAAATATTACATTCTGGCGAGCGCGCGGTTTTTGTCCCAAGATTTGCCCCTTCGGACCCCCAACGTCGTCGGGTGTCATCAAAACAACTGCAAATTTAACGTCATGAGAATGGTCCTCAAATTTTTCAATGATAGTCCTGCTCTTGTCTGGTTGCTCGTGAAGGATAATTGGAGTCAGTCCTATTTTCTCTATGAACCTAGCGACCTCATGCATGGTCCCTTCGTCATGGCCGTGAACTAAAAAAATCTCCTTATTATTAGGATTTTTTCCTTGAGATTGAACCGCTTCTTTCGGTAATCCATACAAAGGAAATAGGTCTAGACGTTCCAAGATAGAATCCAATCGATCAATTTGCGTGTTCATCCATCTGACAAATTGTTCTATGTCAAGTTGATAGCCAGAGCTGGGTATCCAGTCATCTCCAAATTCTTTGTCGATTTGCATGTCAACAAATAGAGTCTTCAGTAAATCAATGGTGAAAGCCGTCCACTTTCCGTGGTCTGACTTGGCTTTCTCAAAAGTAGCTCTGAATGCAGGAAGCACCTTCGGGGCTGATGTCAAAGATAATAAAATCTGATTTCCTTTGATCCTCTGTGCTATGATCTTCTCTCGCGCTTCTTCGCGGGAGACTCGAAGCTTAGGAAGATCGGGCTCTGAACTTTCGCCAATATGCTCTTTCATAGAGTCGCCTTCGCTGTTGTCATTCGGGAATTGTCATCATGGGTTTCAAAAACATAATCATTCGATTTTCGACTAGCCCTCCAATCATACTAGGGTGATCAAGCTTCTCCGTCCTCAACTGGCCGTCCTTTTCCAGGCAGTTCAGAGTGAAAAGGGCTTCTTGAATTAAATCTGTGCCTCCAAGTCCAACCGGTATGCGGCCCCAGACTGCCATAAGGTTTTGCAAGTCGTGTACGTTTCTTTCTTCGCGCATTCTGTTCAAGACTGAAACCCAGGCTGGAACAAAGTTTGCGGACCGTCTCGTCGTCGTGAAGGACGGTCCGCACGGTTCTGCCCGATGTGGTGGTACGACGGGGGGCACATCGGGGGCAGGCTTTTCTGGGGGATTCTTCTTGTACGCTGGGATAATCTGTTCCGTGAATGCATGATATTCTCCCTTTGACAAGACGCCATTTACATATTGAAGACAAAGCCTAAAATCGATTGCTTCAAAGGAGGACACATCCACAGGAACCTCCTGTCTAATTCGTTCTACGTCAACGCTGACCCCTCCAGTTCCTTTCAATAAAGTGCCGAATTTTACAGCCGCAATCTCGGCATCGGCCTTAACCCCTTTTGTTATCACATCTGTGGGAGGCTCGAAGCATGTGATCTTCGTGCCGTCTTTCGATGTGAACTCGACAGGGTGCCTCTGTGAAAGTTGTGGTCCCGAACAGGAAGACTCAACCAACAAGAGAAGGGGCAACAACAAGAGCAGTCCCGTGGTTCGTTTCATATAGTCCCGAAAAGAATGAGAGCGAATCGAGACGGGCATCGGGGCCTCGCAGGAGGCGTATTGTAGGAGGGGAAGAATCAAACCGCAAGGCGGGTGGGCTGGAAAATACTAGCACTCATCCACGGAAGATCAATCAGTCCCCAGATGGATGGCGCTATGACATAGATCACGGCGGCCTTTGCAGACTTCGTGCTTGAAAGCCATGGCGTATGAGTTTACGTTCATGCAGTTTGAAGTGTTGTCTGGAAGGTAGTCTGTCGAAAAACTCACTCAACAAGGAGCTGCTCTGATGAAGGATACTGATTGGGTATTGGGAGATATGGTGTGGGCCATTATTGGGGTGGCCGTTATCCTCGGGCTAATGGCGTTGAATGTGTATTTTCAGCGAATAAATAGAATTGAGGAGGAGGAGGATCGAATAAGACTCCTGGGTTCCGATCCTCTTAATCGCCAGAGATCAGCAGCTTCTCAGAGTCGTCGACCTGACGACATGTGACGTCCTGGCTACATGACGGCGCAAGCGCGTTTACATCTTAGGCAGAAACACGTATAATAGCTTGTGGGGCCGCTAGGCTTGCAACCGAACGCCGGGTTCTCTCACCGGCTGCGGCCCCTTCTACGAATGAGAGGCGCGAAGGAGAGACCGCCCATGGCCACGCCCTTTACCGACGACTGCTACACCGACCAGCAAGCCGACGCGATTCATCAGGCCTTGATCGAGCAGCACATGAAGCCCGAGGCCGACTGGCCACGCCTGCTCGGTGACATCACGCATGTGATCCACAGCAGCCACGCGGATACGGTGCTCTATACGGGCGACATCGCGCGACGCTTGCACGTCTTCGGGCATGCGTTACAGACGCTCATGCGGGAGTACGATCGTCTGGGCGGACCCTTGCGAGGGCACCTGCAGCGGTACCTCTTTGATCACTTCGCGGATGACCCCGCGCGCCCGGATGACTGGACGCTCCCCAAGACCATGCGCGCGACACTGAACGCGCATCCAGTACGCGAGAACGACGGGCGGAAAACTGTTCGGGCATCCCTCCGGGGCTGACTTGCGCTCGGCCTACCTCCTGTCCGGCCTGGCGCAATGCGCCTGGTGTGACGGGTCGCTGGTCGGGCTCAAGCGCGGGAAGGGACACGGGAAGAATTGTTACCTCTGTGTCCGACACAATCACCGTGGACCGGAAATTTGTGCGAATGACATTCGGATCAACGAAGGCATCCTGAACGACGCCGTGCTGGAGGCGGTGCGCCACGTGATCGAGCCGCGCATGCTGCAGGACGCCGTGGCGCAGGCCCTGGAGACGCTCCGCGCGAGACGCACCCTCCTTCCCGACCAGCGTCGGGCGATCGAGCGGGACCTCGCGGTCTGCGACGGCCGCATCCAACATCTGGTGGAGGCCGTGGCGACGGGCAAAGGTGGAGAGGCCGTGTTTGTGGAACTCCAGAAGGAGCAAGCCCATCGGGCGGCCCTAACCGCGCAGCTCGACCAGGCCGACCAACTGGCGCGCGTGTCCTCGCTCGACCTCACACGCATCGAACGCCAGCTGACCGATCGAGCCGAGAACCTCCTCCGCCTCCTGGGCCAGCACATCCCGCAAACGCGCCAGGTCTTGCGCAAGCTGATGCCGGACCAACTCGTGCAGGGGAAACGGGTGCCGGGGCGCATCGTCTGCACGCCGTTCGACGATGCGCGGGGACAGGGGTATACGTTCCTGGCGAGGGGGAGCTACAGCCGGTTGTTAGGGAGCGGCATCGCGATTAACGACGGTGGTGGAGGGCAGGGGAGTTGAACCCCCGACCCCTACGTTGCGAACGTAGTGCTCTCCCAACTGAGCTAGCCCCCCACTCGACCGACATTCAACCAGTGAGACGAACGCCTCACCGTTCAGTGCATTATACACAACCGTTTCCTGGGTCTCCACTGAAGCTCGATTCGCCACACCGTTATGACGGGCTGATCACTGACTCACCCTCAGGCTTTCCAGCCTCGATGAATACACGCCGCCCCTCAACCCGCAACCGCCCCTCGGCAAAAAGCTGGACCGCTCGCGGGTAGACTTTGTGTTCTTGTTCAAGAATCCGAGCGGCCAATGTGTCGGGAGTGTCGTCATCGAGAATCGGAACCGCCGATTGAAGAATGATCGGCCCTTCATCGACGCCTTCCGTCACAAAATGAACCGTACATCCGGCAAGTTTGCAGCCCCACTCGATCGCCTTCTTTTGCACATCCAACCCTGGAAACGAGGGCAACAGGGACGGATGAATGTTCATCATGCGATTCGCAAAGGCCTCCACGAGGACCCTCGTCACAATCTTCATGTATCCGGCCAGTAACACCAACTCCACATCGTGCCGCCGAAGCATATCGAGTAGCTCGCGATCGTAGGTCTCACGACTATCGGGTGTACCTGCATAGGGTTTTGGATCGACGAAGAGAGCGGACAGTCCGTGTCGGCGGGCTCGTTCTAACGCCTGGGCCTCTTTCTTGTTGCTGACGACAGCGACAATCTTCGCCTGAACCGCCCCTGCTTCGATCGCATCGATGACCGCCTGAAGATTCGATCCGCGCCCGGATGCCAACACGGCGACTCGAAGCGCATCCGTCCGCTTAGTCGACATACTCCACCAATGGCCTCTCGCCGGCCGATGACACGATGGTCCCGATTCGGCAAGCCGGATCGCCCAGTGCCGTTGCGCGCGCGACGACAGACTGGACGGCTGACGCCGGCACCACGAGAATAAGCCCAATCCCCATGTTGAAGACGCGATACATCTCCTCACGCTCGACCTGTCCAAGCCGCGCAATCGCCTGAAAAATAGGCGGCACGGACCAGGCGCTTCGCTGCACCTGTGCTCGCACGCCAGAGGGAAATACTCGCGGAAGATTTTCGGTGATGCCGCCGCCGGTAATATGAGCAATACCTTTGATGGGACATTCCTGGATCAATGTGAGAATCTGTTTGACATAGATTCTGGTTGGAGTCAGCAAGACCTCCCCCAGAGGCTGATCGAGCTCAGGCAGGCGACTGGTCACGCTGAGTTTTGCCTGATCCAACAAGACCCGACGTGCCAGCGAATAGCCGTTGCTATGAAGACCCGTCGCAGCCAATCCAATCAGGGCATCGCCGGGTACAATGCTGCGGCCATCGATGATCTTGGGTCGATCCACCACTCCGACGGCAAACCCTGCCAGGTCATACTCGCCCTCCGCATAGAAGGACGGCATCTCGGCGGTTTCCCCACCGATCAAGGCGCAGCCGGCCTGGCGACAGCCTTCGGCAATTCCCTTGAGCACGGACTCAGCCTTGGGGACGGCAAGCTTTCCCGTCGCGAAATAATCCAAGAAGAATAGCGGCTCAGCCCCGCTGACCACGATGTCGTTTACGCACATGGCCACCAAATCGATCCCGATGGTATCGTGACGATCCGTGAGGAAGGCGATCTTCAATTTCGTCCCGACTCCATCAGTGCCGGAGACAAGGACTGGTTCAGCATAGCGATGGGCCTGCAGCCGAAACAATCCGCCGAACCCGCCAAGGTCCGTCAGGACTTCGGGCCGGAACGTGGATCGCACCAGTGGTGAAATACGGTCGACGAACTCGTCGCCCGCATCGATATCGACTCCGGCATCTCGATAGGTTGTCATAGGAGGGCGCATCTTAGCGGAGGGCTGTTGCAGAGGTCAACGCGGGTAGCCATACCCATTGCCATTAATCATGCATCAAACCGAAACAGAGATTCTTACGGACTACAGTGACTGAAGCATGGCTACACCTGTTCCTTTCTACATTCATTGAGTACAATCTCAAGTCGTTGACGAAGGGAATCGGGAAGAGGACAAAATACAAACTCAATGCCGTCTGTACCTATTCTCAACGCTCTCTTCTTCATCAAAGCCAAAAAATCCTTATCCGTACAAACGATAAGTCGTTTGTTAGCTTTGATAAGCCGTAGGTACTGAAGGTCGTTTAAGGCTTTTCTAACGCCCCCCGTATTTTCATTGCCCGCTCCGGTTTTAGGTCTATTGCACAAAAATGACGCAACTATAGTTTCATCAATCGAAACTCCATCGAACTTATGGCTGCCTGATTGAAAACCCATACTCTTTTCTTTAAATGGAACGCCACGAAATTTCCGGCTCAACCACTTACGAATATATGGCTCAACTTCGCGTTTAATGAACCTAGTATCTGCCATCGGCTGCCCTATGGTCTAAACCATTTTCCTATTTGGATACGCATGAAGGCCGCTCGGATTAAAATAATTAGGCGGGAACGGAGAAATCTTTCTCGTTTTACTCCGCCCACCCACTGCCTCGGAGGAAGGGAGGGGCGCGGAGGTGCTCGCTATGGCAGGGATGGGGATTAAAGCGGCCATGAGGATGCCGCGTCCTGTTCCTCTAATCCCGAAAAGCGGCGTGGCGAGCAGCACCGAAACCGTCAGACATTGATAGTCAGCGGAAACCGGAGCCTCCGCCCTTCGTTAGCCAAGGCTCTTTCCGCATCAACCTTCCGGCCGCATCTCCACATCCAGTAACTTGATTTTCCGATGGAGATGACTTCGTTCGATTTTGAGTTCTTCAGCCGTGCGAGAAATGTTCCAATGATGCTCGCGCAACTTTCGCGCGATATATTCTTTTTCAAACGCATTGCGGGCGTCCCTGAGCGAGTCATACGACTGCGTGAAGAGTGGATTGACCGAGGGAGTCACAGACTGTGATGTGAACCCAACCGGACGCGCCTGCAACGAGAGGCCCGCTTGCGCTGGATCAATGACGGGGCCCGGCGCCATGATCATCAATCGTTCGATCAGGTTCCGCAATTCTCTAATATTCCCCGGCCAGTCATATTGTTGAAACACTGCCATCGCCTCCGGCGAGATCTCTTTCATCCGTAACCCCTGCTCTTCCGCATGGACCTTCATGAAGTGGCGAATGAGCAGCGGGATGTCTTCCCGACGTTCCCTGAGCGGCGGCACAATGATCGGCACTACGTTGAGCCGGTAGAAGAGGTCATCGCGAAACGTACCTTTCTCGATTTCCTCGAGCAAATCCTTATTGGACGCAGCTAACACCCGAACATCTACCTTCATGAGCTTGGATCCACCGACACGAGTGAATTGCTGTTCCTGTAACGCCCGCAATACCTTCGCTTGGGTGCTCAAGCTCATGTCGGCGATTTCGTCCAGAAACAGCGTGCCCCCGTCCGCCTGCTCGAACT
>Ga0247727_10005177_pt1 | contig 26793 bp, 21 predicted proteins | sample WisWelCaveWW1625_FD_202498 | JGI IMG/M metagenome (GOLD analysis project Ga0247727, IMG submission 202498) | Biofilm microbial communities from Wishing Well Cave, Virginia, United States - WW16-25 | ecosystem: Environmental > Aquatic > Deep subsurface > Groundwater > Cave microbial mat | place...
GGAGCGCTTTCATTTGAGCAGGCCATAAAAGTAGTCGTCAAGAGAGCCTCGCTTATGGAAGAGGCCTGTCGTAAAAATCGCGGCACCATGGCCGCCATAATCGGGCTTGATGAAAAAGAAGTGCTCCAAGTTTGTAAAGATGCTTCCGCAAGCGGCGTGGTTGTGCCGGCCAATTTTAATTCTAAGAATCAGATTGTTATTTCAGGAGAAATTGCAGCAGTCCAGACGGCCTGTGATAACGCCAAAACTGCCGGAGCCAAACGGGCCTTGCTGCTTGAAGTCGGCGGCGCCTTTCATTCCCCGCTGATGCAGCCGGCCCGGGACGGACTGAAGAATTATCTCGAGGGTGTGAAGTTTGAAGAGCCAACGGTTTCGGTGGTGGCCAATGTAACAGCCCAGCCAGTTGAAAAGGCCGCCGAAATTAAAAGACTGCTCGTTGAACAAATCACGGCGCCGGTCAAGTGGGCGCAGACGATGGAATTTCTAATCAAAAACAATGTGACCGCGGTGATTGAAATCGGTCCCGGCAAAGTTTTGAGCGGCCTGGCCAAACGCGACATGCAGCCGGAAAAAATTATAAGTCTAGACGCCTTATCTGATATAGAATCATGGGCGGCTGTGGCCGTTTGAGGCTAAAAGTATTAAATTGTCATTATGCTGAACTTCGCAGGAAAAACTGTCATCGTAACCGGCTCGGCGCGCGGCATCGGCAAGGCCATTGCCGAATACTTTTCCAAAAACCAAGCCAATGTGGTGGTTTGTGATTTGGAGCAAAGCGCCGTTGACAGTGTCGCCAAAGAATTGGGCAATGGTGCGCTCGGAGTCAAAGCCAATGTTTTGGATAAAAATGAAGTGGAAAATCTGTTTGAGAAAACCATTGAAAAATACGGTAGGGTGGATATTGTAGTTAACAACGCCGGCGTTACTCGCGATAATCTGCTGGTGCGCCTGGACGAAAAAGACTGGGACATGGTGCTTGACATAAATCTCAAAGGGGCATTTTTTGTGACCAAAACTGCCGCCAAAATAATGATGAAACAACGTCAGGGACGGATTGTTAATATCAGTTCGGTAGTCGGCCTTACCGGCAACGCCGGCCAGTCCAATTATGCCGCCTCTAAAGCCGGTTTAATCGGTTTGACCAAAAGCGCCGCCAAGGAATTAGCCGGCCGCAATGTGACGGTCAACGCCGTAGCGCCGGGGTTCATTGAAACTGAAATGACTAAAGCATTGCCGGAAGCGGTCCAAAAAGCGTATCTTGAGAAAATCGCCCTGAAACGACCCGGCACCCCGTATGATGTGGCCGCGGCGGTGGCCTTTCTGGCTTCCGACGAAGCCGCCTATGTTACCGGGCAGGTGCTGGCAGTGGACGGCGGACTTTCAAATTAGCCAATAAATAACTGATAACATAAAAAGGAGTAGCGTAATGGCATCAGTCGATGAAAGAGTAAAAAACATAATCGTGGATCAACTCGGTGTGGAAGAATCGCAGGTAACCGATACGGCTAAGTTCGTGGAAGACCTGGGCGCCGATTCGCTGGATACGGTGGAGCTGGTCATGGCTTTAGAAGAAGAATTTTCAATTGAAATTCCCGATGAAGACGCGGAAAAGATTGCCACAGTCGGCGACGCCGTTAGTTATATCAGTGAACACGCTGAATAAGAAGTGCGGCAGATGTGCTAAACCTGCCATCCGGTGATTATTTAATGAAACGGAAAGTCGTAGTCACGGGGCTGGGCGTCATATCGCCTTTGGGCGAATCGGTTGACGAACTATGGAAAAATCTGCTGGACGGAAAGTCCGGCGTGGCCAAGGTTACCAAATTTGATACGACCAGATTCCCGGTTCATATCGCCGGCGAAGTCAAAAACTTTGATTCCTCAAAGTATTTGGACAAAAAAGAAGCCCGCCGGATGGATCTGTCCGCCCAGTATGCCGTCTCCGCCAGCGTGAATGCCGTCAGTGATGCCGGTCTCAAAGTTGAATCGCTTGACCTCGACCGTTGCGGCGTTGTCATCGGTTCGGGCATTGGCGGCATTGAAACTTTTGAAAAACAGCGCGACCTGTTAGTCAATTCCGGACCGGACCGGGTTTCACCTTTTTTTATTCCGATGATGATTATCGACATGAGCGCCGGACTGGTATCAATAAGATTTGGTTTTAGAGGACCCAACTATGGCACCGTCTCGGCCTGCGCCTCATCGGCGCATGCTATATCCGATTCTTTTAAAATCATCCAGCGCGGCGATGCCGATGTCATGATTACCGGCGGCGCCGAAGCGACTATCACATCGAGCTCCATGGCCGGGTTCTGCCAGGCCAAAGCGCTTTCCACGCGCAACAACGAGCCGGAAAAGGCCTCCCGACCCTTTGATCGGGACCGCGACGGCTTTGTCATGGGGGAAGGGGCCGCCATTTTGGTATTGGAATCCGAAGAGCATGCTAAAAAGCGCGGAGCCAAAATATATGCGGAGCTGGTTGGTTCCGGAATGACATCGGATGCCTACCACATGACCGCTCCCCATCCGGAAGGCATTGGCGCCCGGAAAGCCATGGAAAATGCTCTGAAAGACGCCGGGTTAAAACCGAACAATATTAACTATATAAATGCTCATGGCACTTCCACCAGCCTGGGCGACGCCGCCGAAACCAGGGCCATTAAAGAAGTGCTGGGTGAACACGCTTATAAAATCAAGGTCAATTCCACCAAATCCATGACCGGCCATTTACTGGGCTCGGCCGGCTCCATTGAATTATTGGCTACCATAAAATCAATACAGGATGAAATGGTTCATCCCACTATTAATCTCGATACCCCCGACCCGCACTGTGACCTCGACTATGTGCCCAATTTAAAAAAACGCTGGCCCATAAATTATGCGATGTCAAATTCATTCGGCTTTGGCGGACATAACGTGACATTGATAGTCGCTAAACCCAACGGCACATCTTAAGGCATGAGCTTTTTAAGCGCACTCAAACAGATCTTTGTTTCCAAAAAATCTCCACCCAGACGCATTAATCTCGACCAGGTTCAAGAAATTCTCGGCTATCGCTTTCACGACTTATCACTTTTAACCCTGGCCTTAACGCATCGCTCTTATGCCGGCAGCGTTACGAATTCCGATGATTCCAACGAGCGGCTGGAGTTTCTGGGTGACTCCGTTTTAGGGCTGATAATTGCTCACCAGCTTTTCAGAGACCACCCCGATTGGCGCGAAGGGGAACTTACCAAAGTGAAGGCGCTGTTGGTCAACGAAACCACTCTGTCGGAAATAGGCAAGGAAATAGGGCTGAACCACCACATTTTCCTGTCGGCCGATGAAAACAAATCGGGCGGCTCGGAGCGTGCGTCGATTGTGTCTGATGCAGTCGAGTCTTTGATCGCGGCCATTTATATGGATGGAGGCCTCGATGAGGCCAAAAAATTTGTGTTGGAACAAATCTACTCGCGCAAGGCCGATGTCCGCGCCGACAGTTCACAGCGAAACTACAAAGGTGAACTTTTGGAATTGGTGCAGGGTCGCGGGGAAAATATGCCGCGCTATGATGTGGTTTCGCAGACCGGCCCCGACCACGAAAGGACTTTTAACGTGGTGGTCAGCATTAGTGGCCGAGCTCTGGGTAGCGGCATCGGTTCATCCAAAAAAGAAGCCGAACAGAAAGCCGCCGCCGAGGCGCTGGAGCGGCTTTTTGAAGAAAACTCTCGGAGTTAAAATTTCCTCACAATCTTGACTTATCTCGTTGGTAATGCGATATTTAGTCCACTATTGGAATCTCAATTTATGAATATCATAGTGCTCATAAAGCAGGTCCCGGAAATTGCCCTAATCAAAGTCAATGAAGTGCAGAATAAAGTCGAATTGCCGCAAGGTCCCGGCGTAGTCAATCCTTTTGATGAATACGCCGTCGAAGAAGGCATTCGCCTCAAGGAAAAAACCAACGGGAAATGCACGGTAATGACTATGGGGAGCGAACGAGCCGAATCGGCCTTACGTGATTGTCTGGCTTTGGGCGCCGATGAAGCTATTCTTTTGGCTGACCCGTTGTTCGAAGGTTCCGACTCACAGGCAACGGCCAAAATTCTGGCGGCCGCTCTTAAAAAACTGGGACAATTCGATATTGTGCTGGCCGGTAAGCAGGCGGTCGATTCCGATAGTTCTCAAGTGCCCGGGGCGGTGGCCGCAATTCTGGATTTGCCGCAGACAATGTTTGTCAAAAAGTTTGAAAAAGTTGACAAAGACAATACAGTCGTCTTCCGAATGACCGAAGACGGTTACGATGTAATCGAAACTCCTTTGCCGGCGGTCTTTTCGGTCGTAAAAGAAATCAATGAACCCCGTTTGCCTTCTCTAAAAGGGAAGATGGCCGCCAAAAAGAAAGAAATCACCAGATGGTCGGCCGCCGATCTGGGCCTCGACGGAAGTGGCATCGGACCCAACTCCGGCACTAAAACTATCAAGGTTTCGCCTCCGCCGGCCCGTCCCAAAGGCGAGATTATCAGCGGGGCTTCGCCCCAAGAAATAGCCGATAAGCTGTTTTCCAAACTTAGGGAAAAGCACATTATATAAGCTATTCTCTCCGCCAAGCCTTGTTTTCTGCGAAATTTTGAAATTTGACTTAGTCCGTCATTTGCCGATATAATCGGTGTATGCAAGGATTTGTCAAAATCCGGCGGGGTTTTTTTCCCCGAGCCGCGGTAATTTCTCTTCTGGCGGCATTTTCGTTCTGCTCTAAATCAGCTTTGTCCGCCGGGAACGCTGTTGATTATGCTTTATGCGACACTCGGGTGGCCTGTTATTTCGAGGATTTTTCCGACGTCAATTGGCCGACTATCTATTATCTTAACGACAATTTCGGCTGCCGCATTGATCTGGTTCAATTTCAAACCCGCGCCCTATATTCTGTTTCGGAAAAATCGATTCCCTCTGGTGAGATTTTTTTGCACGCGTATGGCTATGCCCCGAATGACAAAACGATTTTCGATACTATTACTACAGGATTATTTCAGTATCGCCCGCCGGATGTCATAATTCTTTTCGACATAATTGATCCGACTTTCAAAAACGAGTTGTTGGAATCACTGGCTGATTTGGCCGGAGATACGGCCAACATATTTGGCGGCGCCGCCATATTTGAACAAATAAATGCCAAGGCCCAGCCCAGCCCGCCCAATTCCATCATCATTAACTCTGAAGAACTCCTCAAACAATACCGCGAGCGGATTCGAGAAGAAGTGCCGCGTCTGTTGGCGTCATTCAACGTTGAGGCCTATTCGACTGACCGGCTGGTATATTACAATCGCTTAAGCGGTGGAGAAGCAAATCACCGGGCCGGCGCCGGTTTTTTGCTGGAGCGAAGCAATCTCCGCCTGACTGAACTGGCCCAGGCCAAAATGCCCTCGGGTCCGGCCAAATCGATGTTTATTGACAAGTCCAGAAAATACACGGCTTCATTGAATGCCGCCAAAAATTCCACGGGGAAAGAACGCACTAACCGGATAATTGAAGCCTACCGCGCCCTCTTAGACCTGAATGAACACCCCAGTTTCCAGCAGATTCTAAAAGAAAATAAAGCGTTGGAGTCATATTTGAACGATTTATTCTCGAAGGCCGAACGGGCCGCTTTGGAAGAGGTCGGATTAATCTGGAACGGGCAGATTATCATAAGGGACACACCTCAAGGACCAAGTGTCAAATATCGGGCCTCGGTTGTGGTCGACGGACCGACTGAAGTATCACTTACTCATGTCTCGTTTCAGCCTTACTGGGATAAAAATCAGGTCGTATTGGATTCCAGCGAGCGCATAGTGACGCCGCATCAATCCTTTATCCGGGAGTATTTGATCGAAGTTGACCAGAAATATCTGGAATCCACCCGGCCGGAATCGTTGAGCTTTACCGCCGAAATTGCCTATTCGAAAATTCCGTTGAAGATTACTGATAATCTCCCTTTGCGGGAATCGCCGGATCTAAATATCAGCTTTGTGCCCGATTTTAATTTCCTGCCGCCGGTGGCGCGGCTCGATGTTGACCGGGTGGTGGAATCGATGAGCTGGAAAGTGGCCATTACCAAACCGTTTGACTTTGCCGGGAACGTCAAATTAAATCTGCAAACACCCAAAGGGATGTTCGCCGGCGCCTATCGGCAGGATTTACAACTGGAATCCGAAGTATCGCATCAAATAGTCAGAATTCCCTTTACCGTATCCAATTTATTTGAACTCGGAATACAGGACGCCACGGTTTCGCTTTCCATGAACGGGAAGATTATTGCGGCCGACACCAGCCGGGTGCGCATTGCCGAATGTTCAATTCCCGATACCATCAAAGTCGGGTTCCTGCCTGATACGACAGGTCTGCTTGAAGATATCCTGGCTATGGTTAATGCCGGCTTTCAGCCGATTACCGACCGGGCGCTTGCAGTGGGGGACCTTAACTCCTACAATGTGCTCGTTATCGGTTCCGGAGCTTTCAAGAATCTGCCGTCCTTTATGACAGTAAAAGATCGCTTTGAAGATTATGTCCGTGCCGGCGGTTCTATTGTAGTTTTGGGCCAGCCGCAAAACTGGCCGCTGGATGTACTGCCGGCCTCAATCGCCCCCTCATTCGAATTGGCCTCTAATACCGAGTTTACCAATCGCATTCCGGAAGCCCGTCTTTTAATCCAGCCTTATAAGATTACTGAAAAAACACTGCTATCTTCTTTTTACAAGCCGACCGAAGTAGCTTCGGCTGTCGTTACACCCGCCGAGCGCGTTTATGTAACCTCGTCAGGCGGCACAGTCTTGTCGGTATCACGATTAGGGAGCGGACAGGTTATCTATTGCGGTTTACCCCTTTTGCAGATGATTTCAAAGCTCAATATTGAAGCCATTCATCTGTTTGCCAACATCCTGAACTATTAGTATCTTTTCCGGTTATAATACCTATTAAACAAGCCGGACTTGATTTTTAAATAGTCGATGAATAACAATTCCGCTTCAAGTAGCTCCAAATCCCGCTTTGCCACGGTCGTAAAATATCTGAAAGATTATAAATCGTATGTGGCGGCCGGAATGGTCTGTGTGGTTTTAAATAACGGCCTGTCAATGCTCATTCCCTATGTTTTTAAATTAATCCTTGATTTCATTGAACAATCGGCGCCTTCGGAAATCCTTTTTGAATATATCCTGCTATCGGTGGTTCTGGCGGTAGTGGCCGGTTTTTTCAGCTTTTTCACCCGCCGGACTATCATCTGGATGTCTCGCAAAGTAGAATACGGGTTGCGCGGCGAATTGTTCGCACACCTGTTAAAGCTGACCCCGTCGTTTTATCACAATCACCGCACCGGTGATATCATGGCGCGCGCCACCAACGACCTCGAAGCGGTGCGGATGATGGTCGGTCCGGGCATGATGCACATGGCCAACACCATTGTGACATTGGCGGTGGCAGTGCCCTTGATGATTATTCTCTCGCCCAAACTGACTCTTTACGCTCTGATACCGATTATGCTTTTGCCGCCGGTTATTGCCAAATTCTCCAATCGGGTCTACCGGCGCTCGGTGCGCATTCAGGAAGAATTTTCTTCGCTGACGGCGGCGGCGCAGGAGAATCTTTCGGGCGTGAGAGTAATCAGAGCTTATGGGCAGGAAAAAGCCGAGACCGATAATTTCGCCAAGATGTCCCATAAGTATCTTAGCGTGAATATGGACTTAGCCAAAGTCCAGGCATTGTTCATGCCCTTGGTAACGGCCGCCGCGGCACTTTTGAATCTGGTTGTTCTTTATTTCGGCGGCCTGGAAGTTATGGCGGGCCGGATTTCAATCGGCACACTGGTGGCATTCTTTGCCTATCTCTCAATGATGCTCTGGCCGCTCATTGCAATGGGCTGGGTAATATCTCTTTATCAAAGAGGCGTGGCCTCGCTGGAGAGAATTGATGAAGTCATTAACACAAAACCCGCGGTCGGAGACGGCGTTACCGCCGGATACAACGGCCCGATGAAAGGGAAGATTGAATTTGACCATCTCGATTTTGCCTATAACGGCAAGAAAATTCTGGAAAAAATCAATTTGACCATAAATCCGGGCGAAACCATCGGATTGGTCGGGCCGACCGGTTCGGGTAAAACGACTCTGGTATCGCTTCTTCCCCGGCTTTTCCCCATAAACAGAGGACAGCTATTTATTGACGGCGTGGATATCAACGATTGGAATTTGCAGGCGCTGCGGCGGCAAATCGGCTATGCCACGCAGGAGCCGTTTTTATTCTCGGACTCTGTCCGTGCCAATATAGCTTTCGGCTCCGATGACATAATCGAAAGCAGAGTTTTGGCCTCCTCACAGGCCGCGGCGCTGGACAAGGATGTCGATAGTTTCCCGCGCGGCTATTCGACTCTGATTGGTGAACGCGGCATTACCCTGTCCGGAGGACAGAAACAACGCACGGCCATTGCGCGCGCCATTTTGGTCGAGCCGAAAATACTTATTCTCGATGACGCGACTTCGGCGGTCGATACCCAGACCGAAGACGAAATCAATCAGCGTATCAAAAAAGTTTTAGAAAACCGCACCGCCATTATCATATCGCACCGGGTGTCGGCGGTGAAAGACGCCGACGTAATAATTTATCTCAAAGACGGCCGCATTGTTGAAAAGGGCAGCCACGAGGAGTTGATGGCGCTGGACGGGTATTATGCCGAACTGTATCGCCGGCAGCTGCTGGAAAGAGAGCTGGAGGTTTTAGCGTAATGTCCGCCGAAAACTATCATCAGGAAGAAGCTCTCGGCAAAGCCTATGATGCGCGCCTGATGAAGCGCCTGTTGACTTACCTGCATCCTTATAAAAAGCAGGTGGCGCTGGGCGTGACGCTCCTTTTACTGGCGTCGGCTCTGCAAATCGCCATGGTCTTTCTTTTGAAAGTAGGTATCGATAAATATATCGCCTCCCAAGACGGCCCCGGTCTGGCCTTGATTGCCGGAGCGTTTGCCGCGGCTATTTTAGTCGGATTCTTTATTGAATATGCGCAATTGTATCTCACCACCTGGCTGGGCCAGCGCGTCCAAGATGATTTGCGCATGCAGATATTCAGGCACGTGCAGAATTTACATATGGGCTATTTCGACCGGACTCCCGTAGGCAGAATTGTTACCCGGCTCACCAACGACGTTAACGCCCTCAATGAAATGTTTTCATCGGGGGTGGTAACAGTTATCGGCGATATATTTATGTTGAGCTTAATCGTGAGTGCGATGCTCTATCTGAACTGGACACTGGCGCTTATAACGTTTGCCGCGCTGCCGCTTTTGGTGGGCGCAACTTTGATATTCCGAGCCAAAGTCCGCGACGTTTACAGAATCGTGCGCACCAAACTGGCCCAGCTCAATGCCTTTATGCAGGAACACATTACCGGCATGACCATTGTTCAGCTTTTTAACCGCGAGATGCCCACCTTTACCAAATTCGACGGCATCAATCATGATTTGCGCAGCGCCCATTTCCGTTCAATTTATTATTATGCATTCTTCTTTCCGGCGGTGGAAATTATCGGCGCCATTTCAGCCGGCCTCCTTTTGTATTACGGCGGCCTCAAAATCTATCAAAGCGCCCTGACTTTCGGCGGTCTGGTGGCGTTTTTACAGCTGGTTGAAAAATTCTACCGGCCCATCCGTGATTTGTCGGAAAAATACAATATTCTCCAGGCCTCGATGGCCTCATCGGAGCGGATTTTCAAACTTCTGGATACGCCGCCGGCGATCACGGACCAGCCCGAAGCAATGGCGCTTTCAAATGTTAAGGGAAAGATCGATTTTGAAAACGTCTGGTTTGCTTATGTCGAAAATGAATGGGTTCTAAGAGACCTGTCGTTCAGTGTCAATCCCGGCGAAAGAGTAGCTATCGTCGGCGCGACCGGCGCCGGCAAAACGACTGTAATTTCCCTGTTGTTTCGATTCTATGAAAAGCAAAAGGGCTCTATCCGAATCGATGGAGTTGATGTTGCCGAGGTTAAAATTAACGACCTGCGCTCTCATCTGGGGCTGGTATTGCAGGATGTATTTTTGTTCACCGGGGATTTTGCCGGCAACGTGCGGCTGCGCAATAACGATATCTCCGATGAAGCCGTGCGCCAGGCCTTGCATCGCGTGGGGTACGACCGTTTCCTCCAAAAAGAAGAAAAAAGAATTCACACCGAGGTCAAAGAGCGCGGCGCCACTCTATCGACCGGCCAAAAACAGCTTTTGTCATTTGCCCGCGCGCTGGCTTTTAATCCCCAGATTTTAATTCTCGATGAAGCCACCTCGTCGATTGACACCGAAACCGAACAGCTGATTCAAAAAGCGCTGGAGGAATTGCTGAAAGGAAGAACCTCGATAATAATCGCTCATCGCCTTTCGACCATTGAAAAGGCCGACAAAATAATTGTGCTCCACCACGGCCAGGTCAGAGAAATCGGCCGACACGCAGAACTTTTGAAAAAACGGGGCATCTATTTTAAACTCTACGAAATGCAGTATAAATCGCAGCTGCCGGAGTCAAAAACCGAAACTCTTGAGGCGCGCACAGCCAGTTGACTATGACGGCTAAAGAGCTTCGAGAAATTATCTTATTCGGCTCAAAAGTTTCCCGTGAGGCCGGTATGATTCTCAAGAAAGGAATCGCCGGCAAGATTAATGTAAAATTCAAAGGGCGCATCAATCCCGTCACTGAATTTGATATCAAGGCCGAGCGGCATATAATTTCTCGCATCAGAAAAAAATATCCAATGCATTCGATAATGGCCGAAGAAGAGCAGGGAAATAAAATTGATTCTGAATTCTGCTGGATTATCGACCCGCTCGACGGCACCGTCAACTATTCACACCACTTTCCGGTCTATGCCGTTTCCATGGCCTTGTACAAAAAAAGCCAACCGCTGGCCGGATTTGTCCACGACCCCGAAAGAGAAGAGCTTTTTTGGGCGGCCCAAGGGATGGGTGCATTTTTGAACAAAAAAAGAATAAAAGTTTCGGGCGAAACAAAACTCCATCGTTCGCTTCTTTCCACCGGCTTTGCCTACAATATTCTGACAGCGCGAAGAAATAATCTCGGCATGTATGCCCGCATGTCCAAAAAAGCACAGGCAGTCAGGCGGAGCGGCTCGGCGGCGCTGGATTTATGCTGGGTGGCCTGCGGCTGGCTCGACGGTTATTGGGAATATTATCTGGCCCCCTGGGATACAGCCGCCGGTGTGCTGATTGTGGCCGAAGCCGGCGGGGAAATCAGTTGCATTGATAATAAAAAGTATTCGATTTTTAGAAATGACATATTGGCTTCAAACGGAAAGATTCATCACCAGATTAAATCTATTCTGAATGCGACCCGAATGCGAAATCGTTAAACTGGTAATATGGCCAAAGAGACGCTGATAAAATCCACCTCCGGAATTCGCGGCATTGTCGGACACGGCCTGGATGCCTCTATCGCCGCCGACTACGGCAAAGCCATCGGCACTTTCGTCAAAAAAGGAAAAGTGGTCGTCGGCCGCGACAGCCGCCCATCGGGGAAAATGCTCCAAAAAGCCGTGTTCAATGGATTGTCATCGGTCGGAATCGAGGTCATCTCGCTGGGCATCGTGCCGACCCCGACTGTAGAAATAGCCGTTAAAGTACTGAAAGCTAAAGCCGGAATCTGTATCACCGCCTCGCACAATCCCGGCGAATGGAACGCTCTCAAGTTTTTCAACCAGAAAGGAGAGTTTGTCACATCGGACGAATTTGAGCAGATTGAGAAAATTTACAACGACAAGACTTTTGCTCTTAAGCCCGGCAAAAAGTTCGGCAAAGTAAAACAGCAACCGGGCTGGGTCGAAAAGCACGTCAGAAAAACTCTGGCGCTAAAAGTTATCGACAAAGGCACTATCAAGAAAAGAAAATTCAAAGTCGTGGTCGATGCTATCAACGGCGCCGGTTCTATAGCATTGCCGCTGTTACTTGCGAAACTGGGCGTCCAAGTCACTAAAATAAACTGCAAACCGAACGGCGATTTCGTCCATGAGCCGGAACCCATTCCCCAAAATCTCCTTCAACTCGGCCAGGCCGTCAGAAAACATAAAGCAGATTTCGGTTTGGCGTGCGATCCCGACGCCGACCGATTGGCCATTGTCGATGAAAATGGAATTCCACTCGGGGAAGAACTTACTCTGGCCATTGCCGTCAGGGAAATACTGCGGCAGAAAAAAGGCCCGGTCGTCATAAACCTGTCCACTTCAAAAGTTGCCGGCGATGAAGCCATTAAAGCCGGCGGTCCGCTTTATTATTCCAAAGTCGGCGAGTCCAGCGTGGTGCAGCTTATGCGCGAGCAAAGAGCGGTGATTGGCGGAGAGGGAAACGGCGGCGTCATCTACCCCGAATTTCATTCGGGGCGCGATGCTTTAGTAGCGGCGGCGTTCGTACTATCAGGTCTGGGGCGTCATAACCTGAAAATGTCTCAATTTGCGGAATCTTTTAACAAATACTATACTATAAAAGCCAAGGCGACACTGTTGTCTGATTTTTCGGAACGGCTTAAAAGATTTGAGGTTGATGTCAAAACTTTAGTGCCCCAGCCGACGTTTAATAACATTGACGGCCTGCGGGTTGACTTTTCCGGGGGCTGGATTTTGATTCGCCAGTCAAACACGGAGCCGATATTTAGAGTGATGGTGGAAACAAACAAGCAAAGCTTGTCGGAGAACCTGTCGAATAAAGTAATGGAGTATTTTTCTGGTTAGTGTTGAAAGTATTAAAATTAGTCATTGCGAGACCCGATTCTTATCGGGTCGTGGCAATCTCTTTTTTGCTACATCGATAAACACAAGATTGCCACGTCGCTTCGCTCCTCGCAATGACAGTAGCAGGATTTTCAACACTGCCTCGGACAAGGGCAAAATATTATGTGCGGAATAGTCGGCTACGTCGGTCCCAAAAAAGTTCTCCCCATTCTGTTGGCCGGTCTCAAGCGGCTCGAATACCGCGGCTACGATTCGGCCGGTATTGCACTATTGTATAATCACAGTTTAATGGTCACCAAAGCGGCCGGCAAAATTGCCCAACTCGAAAAACTTATCGACGGCCACGATTATAACAGCCATTGCGGCATAGCCCACACCCGCTGGGCCACTCACGGCGCTCCGACACAACTCAACGCCCACCCGCACACCGACACCCCCGGTGAGATTGCGCTGGTGCACAACGGTATTATCGAAAACTACCGCACTCTCAAAGAATTTTTAATGCGCCAGGGCTACCGCATGATTAGCGATACTGACACCGAAGTCCTCGTTCACTTAATCCGTTTCTACTTTCATGGCAATTTAACCGAGGCCGTCCGCAGCGCTCTTCAACGGGTCGAAGGCACCTATGGTATTACAGTCCTGTCATCTCTGGAGCCAAATAAAATAGTGGCCGCCCGGATGGGCTCGCCGCTGGTAATCGGCCATGGCGAGAATGAGAATTTTGTGGCCTCTGATGTGGCCGCCATGCTGGACCACACCAACAAAGTCGTCTATCTCGAGGACGGCGAAATTGCCACCGTCACTCCCGAAGAATACACTATCACCACGATAGCAAACGAACAAATTTCTCCGCAAATCCAGGAAGTTACCTGGACGCTCGACCAGATTGAAAAAGGCGGCTATGAGCATTTTATGCTCAAAGAAATCCACGAGCAGCCAGACGCGCTCCGCAATGCCATGCGCGGCCGTCTTGATTATGAAGAGGGCTCCTCGCGGCTGGGCGGCCTGAATCTCCAGCAGGGAGAACTGCGCGAAATCAAACGAATTATAATCACTGCCTGCGGGACGTCGTGGCACGCCGCACTTATCGCCGAATACATGATCGAAGAACTGGCGCGCATTCCGGTCGAAGTGGAGTACGCCTCGGAGTTCCGCTACCGCTCGCCCATAATGGAGCCGGGCACTATTATGCTGGCTATCAGCCAATCGGGTGAAACTATCGACACTTTAGCCGCAGTTAAAGAAGCCAAAAAGCACGGCGCTACTGTTCTCGGAATTGTCAACGTCGTGGGCTCAACCATAGCCCGCGAAACAGCCGCCGGCGTTTATATTCACGCCGGACCGGAAATCGGCGTGGCCTCGACCAAAGCGTTTACGGCCCAGGTCACGGTCCTTTCGCTGATTACACTGATGCTGGCCCGGATGCGGCATCTTTCGGTCCAGCAGGGACAGGAATTTATTCAAGCCATCGAGCAGATTCCTGAAAAAGTGGAAAAAATCCTGCGTGCTGAAGACAAGATCAAAAAAATCGCCGAGCAGTATTCCAAAAAGAATAATTTCCTCTATCTCGGGCGCGGCATCAATTTCCCGGTGGGGCTCGAAGGCGCGCTCAAACTAAAAGAAATCTCCTATATCCACGCCGAGGGGTACCCCGCCGCCGAAATGAAACACGGCCCCATTGCGCTTATCGATGAAAACATGCCGGTAGTGGTAATTGGACTCAAAGACCCGGTCTATGATAAGGTATTGTCCAACATTGCCGAAATCCGCGCCCGCAATGGGCAGGTGATTGCTATTGCCACCGAGGGCGACACCGAAATTTCTGAAAAAGCCAACTACGTCATCTATGTCCCCGAAACGCATCGGCTGTTGACGCCGCTATTGTCGGTGATTCCGCTGCAACTTTTGGCTTATCATATAGCACTTTTGCGCGACTGCCACGTTGACCAACCGAGGAACCTCGCCAAAAGCGTTACAGTCGAGTAGGTCGAAACCCCCGTGGTTTCGACATTTTTTCTTATGTCAGTATTTAGAACTAATTCTATTGAAAGAGAATCCATACGGCCGGGTGGCCCACCATTTATGGTGGGTTCCCGCCAAATTAAATTCGTGCATTTAAACACAGCTTGCCAATTTTTCACCCTAACATTATTCTCCATCAATGCCGACCGAAACATTCAAGCAGTATGAGCGCCGGCTGCTCGGATACCTTGGAAAACAAAACCCAATAAAAGTCTTGCGAGCGACTCCGGGTAAACTTGGGCGGCTCATTAAAGGTGTTCCACGCAAAAAACTTACCCGCCGTCCGGCATCCGGCAAATGGTCGGTCTTGGAGATTCTCGCACACCTTTGCGATGTGGAACTCGCCATGGGCTGGCGCTTTCGCATTATTATTACCCGCCCCGGAGTAAAAATTACGGCGTATAATCAGGAAGACTGGGCCAGGGACTTTGAATATAGTCGATTTGACGCATCTGAAACGCTGTCGTTATTCCGACTTTTGCGGCAAAGCAATGTGAATCTTCTTCGATTGGTTTCAAAACAAAAGTTGAAATCCGGATATGGCATTCACGAAGAACGAGGGCGGCAAACAGTCTCTGACTTCGTCAAGATGGAAGCCGGCCACGACTTAAACCATCTGTCTCAAATTCGCAAGCTTCTTAAATGAGGTGGGTCGCCGACTTTTCAGGCGGGTTTGCGTTAAAGTGAGATTGCCACGTCCCCCGACCAGAAGCCGGGGTCCTTGCAATGACTTAATTTTCACTTGATTGGGGACGACTAGGCCGTCTGCCGCCCACAAATAATTCTATTTAATTTACTCTATAATCGATTATATTCTCCTTTTGGGTGGTCCCGACCTATCGGGGTCCTCGTTCAGGACATCGGATGACAAAGTGACGCGGGCAAAATAACACTGACAAAAGGCCATATGAAAAAACTATTTGCACGCGCGCTGGCTATCCTGGCGTTGACAGGTTTGACAACCGCATCATATTCTGAACCAATTCCGGCAAATGTTGACTCAACCGCGGCCGGCGCCGCTAAAGTATACATCGATTGTCCCGACTGTGATTTCGACTTCATCAAAACGCACATCACCTTCGTGAATTTCGTCCGTGACCGTTCGGAAGCCGACATTCATATCTTGATCACGACCCGGTCCACGGCCGCCGGCGGCCGGGAGTTTACGGTTGAGTTCATCGGCCGAAAATCATTTGGATTGATGTTTGATACACTCAAATACTATTCACAGCTTGCGGACACCGAGGAAGCTATTCGTGAGGGACTGGCCAAAACACTCAAGCTGGGATTGGTCCGATACGTGGCCCGCACGCCAGTGGCTGCAGACGTTGCTGTCTCGTATAGTAAATCGGCGCTGACGACTGCTAAAATCGACAAGTGGAACTACTGGGTCTTTTCCATCGATGCCAACACCTATTTCAACGGCGAAAAATCACGATCTTACGTCTTTTACAACACCAGTCTGGAAGCGCGGCGCACCACCGAAGAAAATAGAATTGGGTTTTTAATTTGGGGAAATTACAATGAAAGCAACTATGACTATGGCACAACTAAGTTTAAGAGCATCTCCCGCAGTAAAGGATTGAACGCCGGTTGGACGATCGGGCTGGGTGACCAGTGGTCCATCGCTTTCGGTACCGACTTGTGGAGTTCTTCATATGACAATTATAAAAGCGTGTGGGAGCTCTCTCCCTCTCTCGAATATAATCTGTTTCCGTACAGCCAATCGACCAGCCGACAGCTGCGCCTGGTGTATTCTCCGAACTTGCGGTATCATGATTACGAACTCGAGACGATTTATGATAAGTTGTCGGAGTGGATTGGACAACAGCAATTGAGAGTCACTCTGGAACTGGTCGAACCCTGGGGATCCGTAGAAACGTACATAACAGCATCACATAACCTTCCCGAGACATCCAGAAATCGCATTTCGGTCGGCGGCGACCTGTCGCTCCGGCTGGTGAAAGGGCTGGCGCTGACGATGAACGGTCGGTATGCCCGTATTCACGATCAGATAAATCTGGCCAAGGGAAACGTTTCTCAAGAAGATGTTCTGTTACAGCGACGACAGCTGGCCACCGGCTACGAGTATTATGGTTCGGTAGGAGTCCGCTATTCATTCGGGTCAATTTACAACAATGTCGTCAACCCGCGCTTTGGCGGATAAACCGGGCAGCCAACCTTTTAGGTGGGTTTCCTTCAAATCGAGATTGCCACGTCGCTTCGCTCCTCGCAACGTTGACTTATTAGCTGCTGGACGAAGGCACACTGATTACAATTTGAAGCAAAGCACGTCGTTGCGAGCCACGATTTTCATCGGGACGAAGCAATCTCGTCATTAAAAGGAGCAGACGAGGGCGTCTGCCGCCCACAAAGATGGATTCCTGCTTCCGCAGGAATGACAATTTGCAATCACTGCCCCACCGCCGGCAAGTCCCTTTCCAGCTCTTTATCTTTTCTTACTCCCAAAACATAATCGGCCTGGACAAGAGTGTGAATCTCGCGGGTGCCTTCGTATATAGAGGCGCCTTTGGAGTTGCGGTAAAAGCGTTCGACCGGATATTCATCGGAAAATCCATACGAACCAAACACCTGCACCGCATTGGCGGCGTGGGCTTCGGCCTCGCGGCAGGAAATCCATTTTGCCAGCGATGTCTCTCTGGTGGAGCGTTTACCCTGATTCTTGAGCCAGCCCGCTTTCAGATACAAATAACGGCTGTATTCGTAGCCGGCTTCCATATTGGCAATCATCTGCTTGACCAACTGATGCTCGCCAATCGGCACTCCGAAAGTTTTCCGGTCTTGGGCATATTTGGCGCAGGCATCGCGGCAGGCGCGAATTAGTCCGCAGGAACCGGCCGCAACAGTGTAACGCCCCTGGTCAAGGCAGAACATGGCAATCTTAAATCCCTGACCTTCTTTGTAGACAAGATTTTCTGTGGGAACTTTGACATCCTGGAAAGCGATATATCCGGTATTGCCGGCGCGCACGCCGAGTTTGCCGTGAATCGTGCCGGTAGTGACACCATCCCACTTGCTCTCAACTATAAAAGCAGACAAGCCGCCGTGGTCGCGCTTTTTCTTTTTCTCCAAATCCGACCAGGCGAACACCAGGAAATAATCAGCCACGGCCGCCAGCGAAATCCACATTTTTTCGCCGTTGAGAATATAGTGGTCGCCTTTTTTGACGGCGGTTGTCTGAATACCAACGGCATCGGAACCCGCGGCGGGTTCAGTCAAGCCAAAGGTGGCAATCTTCTGCCCTTTAGCGGCCGGGATGAGATATTTCTTTTTTTGCTCTTCGTTGGCCCAGACTAAAATGGGGAGAGAAAAGAGCCCAATGTGAACCGATAAAATTACTCTGGCCGATGTGTCCGCATACTCCAGTTCTTCCGAGGCTATTCCCAGCGAGATATAATCCATCCCCAGTCCGCCGTATTGTTCGGGAATGCAGAAGCCCAGCAGGTTGGCTTTGGCCATGGCGGGCAGGACAGCGGGGTTCATTTGCTGCTTGCGGTCGTATTCGCGGATATCGGGCAATATGACGTGCTCGGCCACATCGCGGGCCATCTCCTGCACGGCGACATGATTTTCGGTGAATTGAAAGTCGATCATTTATCTTTTTCTCCAGTGGTTTAGTGACAATTTGTCCGGTGAAAGTAGCCAAATAGTGCGGTTAAGTCAATCTATGCGGCGGCGATTGCACGCCCCCGATTCTTTGCCTATATTCGTTTTGGCCGGTGAAAAAAATGAGCAATTCAAAAATTATCAAAGCCGATTTAGTTCCGTTCAACTCAAACTTTGATGATTTGGTTCTCTCCTGGATTGACAGCGAAAAATGCTATTATGACCTGTGTCTGGGCAAGGGGTTTCCGCCGCCGATTGATTTAGTGGACAGCTGGCAAAAAGAGGGGGTTAGGTCATATCTGATGTATGCCCAGGGACAGCCGGTGGCCTACGGCGAATTCTGGGACAGGCCGTTTGAGTTGGCGGTGGAGATTGCGCATCTGCTGGTCGATCCGGCTAAACGCTTTCAGGGCTACGGCACGCGGATGATTGAGCTGATGTTTGAAAAATCCGGCGAGAGAAGCGATATTGCCAGCGTTCATCTCAATCTGTTTGTCCAAAACAAAGCCGCTCTGAATTGTTATCTCAAAGCCGGATTCGAATTGGTGGGCGCGGCCAATTATGCGACCGGACTCAAGATGATTAGAATGTTGAAATAGGAAGGAATAAGTGAATGTCAGGCTACAATAATCTATTGGTTGAAGTTAAGAACACGACGCTGGTAATTATCGTTAACCGCGAGAAATCTCTGAATTCGTTGAGTGTGGAAACGACCAAAGAACTTCAGGCTGTTTTTGATGAATATGAAAACAGCCAACTGATTCGTTGTGTCATTATTACCGGCGCCGGGAGCAAGGCCTTTATCGCCGGAGCCGATATTTCAGAATTGTCCCAACTGGACGCTAAAAGCGGCCAGAAATTCTCCCATAATGGCATGAAGCTGATGCAGGCCATTCAGGATTTCCCCTGGCCGGTAATTGCGGCCATCAACGGCTATGCCCTCGGCGGAGGGAGTGAACTGGCTTTGGCGTGCGACATCAGATTAGCGTCAGCAAATGCCAAACTGGGACAGCCGGAAGTCAATCTCGGCATCATACCCGGGTTCGGCGGATCACAAAGATTGCCTCGATTGGTCGGCCGGGGGAAAGCAACTCAACTGATTCTGACGGGTGAAATGATAACGGCCCAGGAGGCGCATCGCATAGGCTTAGTTGATGAAGTTTACTCTCCGGAAGAGCTAATACCCAAAGCGCTGGCGATGGCCGAGCTGATTGCGTCAAAAGGCCCTATGGCCGTCCAGCTCTCCAAGTATTGCATAAATAAAGGACTTGATGAATTGCTCGAAGACGGTTGTAAACTCGAAGAAGAAAAATTCGGTGAAGTTTGCGGCACCAAAGACAAGACCGAAGGAACCAAAGCTTTTTTGGAAAAGCGTAAACCGAATTTCACTAACAGTTGATTGTAGAAATCAATGGAATTAGCCGGCATTTTTCTTAATTCATTCATAGTCGGATTTTCAGGCGCTATGATGCCGGGACCGCTTTTGGCAGTCGGGATTTCTGAAACTCCGAATCATGGCTGGCGCACCGGGCCGGTCATCACTATCGGTCATGCCATTGCCGAAATTGGCGTCGTTTTAGTATTAATGCTGGGGGTGGTCGCGGTTGCGCAGAATTCCACAGTTACCAAAATAATAGGCATTGTCGGCGGAGCGGCGCTGATGCTGATGGGCGCCATGATGCTTTGGGATACACTTAAAAACAAAGTGCGTTATGACTCGGCTAACCCCGCCGAAAAAGTGAAAGGTCATTTGCTGGCCGGCAAAGGCATCACGGCTACACTCTCCAATCCCTTCTGGTGGGTCTGGTGGGGAACGGTGGGGCTGGCGCTATTGGTCGATTCCCAGCAAGCGGGGCTAAAAGGGCCGGTGGTATTTTATTTTGGGCATATTTTGTCGGACTTGGTCTGGTACAGCGCGGTCTCGATCATTCTCTGGCAAGGGCGCAGACTGTTTATCGGAACTCCGTTGAAAGTTTTGCTTAGCGGCTGCGCTTTATTTTTAATCTATCTCGGCGGGAAGTTTCTATGGAGCGGCATAAGTGCATAGTCCGGCTACCTAAGTCTTGCTTCGTACAGAATGTCATAAATCGAACCGCGGGGAGTCAATGTAGATTTAAATAAGATTATGCGATTGAAGATATGGTGGAGTGTAGTCACTTTGAAGTTTTTCACGGCTTCGTTTAGTTTCTCGAGATTTTCCGGAAATTTCACCCGCCCCAGTGTCAGATGCGACCGAAAGGGGTGGCTTTCTTTTTCAAAACCGAGCTCGTGCACGGTGTTGTCCAGGGCCGAGGCCAGCTCTCCCAATTTTGCATCTGCGCCTTTTAAATCTATCCAATAGACCCGGGGGCGGTTTAAGCTGGGAAACGCGCCCAGGGCATTCAGCGTCGTCGGCACCGTTTTATTAGATGCGCCAATGTGGTCGATGATTTTCTTTATTGGCGGTATCAATTTCTCATCAGTATCGCCCAGAAATTTAAGTGTCAGATGAATATTCGATGGCGCCACCCATTTGACCGGAGCGCCGGCAGTTTTGAGCGCTGAAATTATTCGCGACAATTCTTTTTCAATTTCGGAGCTTATCGGCGCGGCAATAAATAAGCGCATCATTTGATGTTCAAAATCTCCCGGCGCAGCATGGCGAGTGCGGCATAACAGGCGCGCGAACGAATCATTTCCCGTTCAGCGCCAAAGTTAAAAGGCTTGGCAAAACTATGACGTCCAGACGACATTCCAATAAAAGTAGTTCCCACCGGTTTTTCGGGGGTGCCGCCGTCCGGTCCGGCGATGCCCGTTATCGACAAGGCGTAGTCGCTCTTTAGAGTTTTTCTGCAACCGCCGGCCAGCTCGACTGCGCATTCTGCGGAGACAGCGCCGTATTTTTTCAGTGTTTCGTCCGCTACCCCCAGCTGTGCTCTTTTAATCTCATTGGCATAAGCCACAAAGCCGCCGAGGTAATAGCTGGAAGAACCGGGAATTGAGGTAATAATCTCCCCCAGCTGACCGCCGGTGCAGGACTCGGCCGTGGACAAGGTTTTACTGTGCTTTTGCAGCAATTGTGCGATTACTGACGGAAGAGTGTCATGGTCCTGTCCGTAAATAAATTGTCCTATTTTTTTCTTAATGTAATCAACGACCTCTTGAGCTTTATCATCTGCATCAGTCTGGTCATCACTAACGGCCACCACCCGCAGGTCCACGCCGCTGAATGCAGGCAGATAGGCCAGTTTGACGCCGGGTTCAAGATTTAAATCGGGCGCGATAATTTCCGCCACTTGTGATTCAAATAATCCGTTAGTTTTGAGAGTAACAATTCTGACCGGTTTTCCCAGCTTTTGGCTTACGAGAAATGGAATAATTTCTTCGTCAAGCATATGCTTCATTTCTGTGGGTACTCCGGGCAGCGCAATGAAAATAGAATGCGGCTCAATAATGCCGATACCCACCGCCGAGCCGATTTTGTTTTTGAATGTGTGGCTCCCCGATGGAATTAGCGCCTGATTCTCATTGATGGCCGGCATGTCAAGGCCGCGCTTTTTGTAGCGGGCGCGGATATCTTCCAAAAGATTGTCATCAAGCATTAAATTTCGCCGGAATATTTTGACAATGGCTTTTTTGGTGTTGTCATCATCGGTCGGACCGAGCCCGCCGGTGGCAATGACTAAACCGGCTCGTTTTATAGCCAATTTGACGGCATTTTCTATTTCTTCGATGTTGTCACCGACACTGCTTTTAAATCCGGGGATTAATCCAATTTCACTTAGCTTTCTGCCAATATAGGCCGAGTTAGTATCAATGGTCTGGCCCAGCAAAAGCTCATCGCCAATTGTCAGAATCTCAACAACCATCACATTTTTGCAATTATAAGAATAATTAGCCGAGTAGCCACGTTCGACTGGATTGCGGCCACCACATCGTCCATGGTCACGCCCCAGCCGCCGGGGAGCTTTTCAGCCGGTCTCGCCGGAAATATCTTTATGACATCCAGGGCGCGAAAGACCACGAAAGCAATCAAATAATTGGTAAGTGAATAGGGCACCAGCAGGAGCGTGATAAACATGCCCGCCCATTCATCAATGACTATTTTTTTTGAATCGTGGCCGAAATAACTCTCGGCCTCGCCGGCCGACCAAACTGAAATTATAATTGATACAGCTGTCACCAGGGCCAGTGTGAGCTGATCCCCTTTTATTAATAAATAAGCAATAAACCAGGGGGGCATGGAGCCGACCGTCCCCGAGGCAAACGGCGCATAGCCGGCCCCCAGTCCGGTGGCAATGGCCTTTACAACGATTTTTTTCATTAGTCTATTTGAGGACGGTCTTAATCATGTAAAAGTATCTGACAATGTAATTAACGCCGGTTGCGACTGTTATCACCGCGGTTATCCATAACAGGAGGTTGAAGTAAAAGCGGAAGTCGAACTGAAAAATTGTCAGCGCCGGACTGTTAAAATGTTCTAAACTCTTTATCAGATTTATATAAACCAGCACCAACCCGACCAGGCTGATTTGCATAAACGTTTTTACTTTAGCCCACCAAGTCGGTGGAATGACCACCCCGCTGTATGCCACCAACAGTCTCAAGCCCGTAATCAAGAATTCGCGACCGATGATCAGCATGACCGGTAAAGGCGAGACGTAATCCAGGGCGATAAATGAAATCAAGGCCGACGAGACCAGAATTTTGTCGGCCAGAGGGTCCATAAAGCGACCAAAACCGGTGATAATGCCATATTTGCGGGCATAGTGACCGTCGATAAAATCGGTCAGAGCCGCTACGAGAAAAAGCCCCAGTGCCAAGAGCCGCCAGTAGAAACTGTCCAAAATGAAAAAATACATGAAAATTGGGGCGATGATAATCCGCAGGAGTGTCAGTTTGTTGGGCAGGTTCATTTTGCGCCAAGTTACTGGCGCAGATAATAATAGTCAATCTGGTTTTGACCGAGAGAATTTTAACTGAAGGCGATGACAATGTAATGTTGCATAAAAAAAACCCAAGCAGGTTCTGCCTGCCTGGGTGGACGATATTAGGTAATCCACAGAAAGAGTAACACTTTCCGATTGCACCCCAAATTTAATACGTTGGTCACTTTTGTCAAGAGGATTTTTAAAAAAAGTTACTAAAAATCGGCTTTTTTTCCTTTAAGTAGAAGGGCTAAAACCCATCGTATTTACCATCAAAATCTTAATTTTCTGCTCTTTGCGGCCCCCCCCAAAGTGGAAAACCTGTTAAAAAAGTGTAGATAACCCTGTATGTCATTAAGGATAAGAGGCTTAACTCTATGAAGAATTCAAAAAAATCCTTATTCAAAAAACTGCAAGGACTTACGCCCTTATAGATTTTTGAATGGCATTAACTTACGGAAACTGAATCAATCAACCGTAAAATTTAGTTAGAAATTCGTTACCTTTCGACTCCATTTTCGAACAGGTAAGTTGTTCATGATTAAGATGTTATAAGTTTTTTCAAATATCTGTCAATTTTTTATGGTTCACCTATTGGAGCTTTCTATATTGGCAGCCCGCCGGTGAAGCAAGCAGAGTCATGAAAAATGATTCTTTTTGACTCATCGGTGAGTTAAATCCATTAACCAAAACTACAAGGAATGTAGATGTCAGGATTTGTCACCGTAACTAAGTTTTTGGCTTTGCGCCGAATCTTGCGTGAGGTGATCCTGCCAGGAGGTGCCTTTTGAAGTTGGGTCGTCGTTTCACTAAAGCTGGTGAGTCACCCTATGCAAATATAAATTTCGTGAGCCGTTCATCGGAGATTAAAAATCCCGATGGCTCGACCGTATTCAAGCAGGATAATATCAAAGTTCCGGAAGCCTGGTCGCCGGTAGCGGTCGATATATTGGCCCAGAAATATTTCCGCCGGGCCGGAGTGCCGCTGGCCGGCGAGAGTGGCGCGCCCCATATAGATGACCAAGGTATCCACGTTACCGGCGGCGAAGCAGACGCACGCCAGGTGTTTCATCGTCTGGCCGGATGCTGGAGACATTGGGGAGAAAAATACGGATATTTTGACGGCGCCGAAGAGGCGCAGGCCTTTTACGATGAGATCTGTTATATGCTGGCCGAGCAGATGGCTGCGCCCAACTCGCCGCAGTGGTTCAATACGGGACTTCATTATGCCTACCATATCACAGGCAAGCCGCAGGGGCATTATTACGTTGATCCCGAAACTCATAATTTAACCACCGCCAAAAACGCTTACGAACATCCCCAGCCGCACGCCTGTTTTATTCAGTCGGTGCAGGATGATTTGGTTAATGACGGCGGCATAATGGATCTGTGGGTGCGTGAAGCCCGGCTTTTCAAATACGGTTCGGGCACCGGTTCCAACTTTTCCAATCTGCGCGGAGAAGGGGAATCACTTTCGGGCGGCGGGAATTCATCGGGCTTAATGTCATTCCTGCGAATCGGCGACCGTGCCGCCGGCGCCATTAAATCGGGCGGGACAACGCGTCGCGCCGCTAAAATGGTCTGTCTGGATTTGGACCACCCGGACGTGCTCAACTTCATATCCTGGAAAGTAGTCGAGGAGCAAAAAGTCGCCGCCTTGGTGACCGGCTCGAGAATTATCAAACTGCACCTTCAGAATATTTTTGATTCGGTTAAAATACAAAATAACGGCGATGCGCCGCACATTGAAACCAATCCCGATAAGAACGCGACCTTAAAATGCGCGCTTAAAACAGCCCGCCGACTGGCGGTGCCGGCGCCGTATATTCGCAAGATGCTCGACCTGGCCGAACAGGGGATTAAAGAAATTGAGTTCATCGAGCTGGATACCAACTGGGACAGCGAAGCCTATTTGACGGTCTCGGGACAGAATTCCAATAACTCGGTTCGCATTCCCAATGAGTTTTTCAAGAAATTACAGGAAGGCGGCGACTGGGATTTGATGCGCCGCACTGACGGGAAGGTTTACCAGTCCATCCCCGCCGCGGTACTCTGGGAAAAGATCTGCTATGCCGCCTGGGCCTGTGCCGACCCGGGTTTACAATTTGATACCACCATTAATGAATGGCATACTTGCCCGAACGACGGCCGCATTAACGCCTCCAATCCCTGTTCGGAATACATGTTTCTTGATGACACCGCCTGCAATCTGGCCTCGATAAACCTGGTCAAGTTTTTGAAAAATGACGGGCAGTTTGATATCGAAGGGTATCTGCATGCGATAAAACTTTGGACCATAGTTCTGGAGATTTCGGTTTTGATGGCCTCATTTCCGTCAGCCGCTATTGCTCAAAAGAGCTACGATTTCCGCACTTTGGGACTTGGTTTTGCCAATCTGGGAACGCTTTTGATGCGAATGGGAATTTCCTACGACTCATCGGAGGGTTACGCCTGGTGCGGGGCGCTTAGTGCATTATTGACCGGCCAAAGCTATGTGGCCTCGGCGGAAATGGCTAAAGAACTGGGGCCGTTCCCGGCCTATTACAAAAACCGGGAGCATATGCTCAAAGTCATGCACAATCATAAGCGCGCCGCTTATAACGCCGACAAATCCGAGTACGAAGGTTTGACCATTAAGCCGTTGGGGATAAATCCCAACTATTTGCCGCTTGAAATGGTCGAATCAGCCCGCCGGGTTTGGGACAAAGCGCTGGAATTAGGCGAGATTTACGGCTATCGCAACGCCCAGACATCGGTCATTGCCCCGACCGGAACGATCGGACTTCTGATGGACTGCGACACCACCGGTATCGAGCCTGATTTTTCGCTGGTGAAATTCAAAAAACTGGCCGGCGGGGGCTATTTCAAAATTATCAACCAGTCGGTCCCCATTGCCCTGGCAAAACTGGGCTACTCCGAACAGCAAATTAAAGAGATTATCTACTTTGCCACCGGCCATAAGACTCTCAAGGGAGCGCCGTTTATCAATCATGAATCGCTTAAGGCCAAAGGTTTTGACAACGAACATCTCGAGCGGGTTGAGAAAAACCTGGCGGCGGTATTTGACATTACTTTTGCCTTCAATAAATACGTTTTGGGTGAGGAGTTTCTCCGCGACACGCTCGGGTTCACAGAAGAGGTCACGGAAGACTGGAATTTCAATCTGCTTCGTGAACTGGGGTTCACGCGCGAGCAGATCGAGGCAGCGAATGAGTTCTGCTGCGGAACCATGACGTTAGAGGGGTCTCCTCACCTTGATGAAACCCACCTCCCCATTTTTGACTGCGCCAACAAATGCGGACGCAATGGAACGCGCTTTATTAAATATGAAGCGCACATCAAGATGATGGCTTCAGCGCAGCCGTTTATTTCCGGCGCCATTTCCAAAACCATTAATATGCCGGCCGAGGCCACTTTGGACGACGTTAAGAAGGCGTATCGAATGGCCTGGGAGACGATGAACAAGGCTATCGCATTATATCGCGACGGCTCCAAGTTGAGC
>Ga0247727_10005178_pt1 | contig 26793 bp, 33 predicted proteins | sample WisWelCaveWW1625_FD_202498 | JGI IMG/M metagenome (GOLD analysis project Ga0247727, IMG submission 202498) | Biofilm microbial communities from Wishing Well Cave, Virginia, United States - WW16-25 | ecosystem: Environmental > Aquatic > Deep subsurface > Groundwater > Cave microbial mat | place...
GCTAAATTCCCGGTTACGGCGGACGCTTTCCTTGAATACGTCTTCCTGCCGGTAATAGTCGGCAAACAGGCTTTCAACCGACAACCCGGAAACCCCGGCCTCACCCGCCGCCACCCTTGCCGTTGCCCGTTGCTTGGCGGCGTCGATTTGGCCCTTTTGAATATTTTGGGACGCTTGTTCAGACTCTTGTTGTTGTCGGAGGTTCAGTTGTTCCGACTGCCTGAGATAGGCTTCGTTGGCTAAACGGGCGTTTTCCAATATCTCCTGGTTTCTGGCCTGGGCCAGTTGGGTTTGATAGGCGGCATCAGCCTGAGCCTGACGGGATTGCCCCACGTAGGAAGCAATTCCCGTGGCGGCGCTGGTGACAATCGCCAATCCGCCCAGGGCCAGGGAAATGGTAGCCGGTTCACACATGCTTGGCTTGTTCCTCTTTGATTTTGACAAACTCTAAAAACGGGATTTGAGCCGCACCCAGTTTCGGGTGACGGTTAATGAAGGTGAAACCGCACCACTGGAGCCATCGGACATGAACGTCGTTTCGCTCGTCCACCACGTTAAACAACACGTCATAATGTGACAGCATGGCTTCAATCCACTGGCGTGATTCACGGGCGAACTGACGCCGATGATTCAATAGCCTAGGAGAGGCCAGCATCCAGACCGCTCCGATTCTGGGTTCCGAACCGTAGGGAACCGCGCCAAACATTCCCATGATCGAATCATCGTCATCCATAATCGAAACCGGAAGATTGGAATACATGACCCCGTGAATCAGAGATTCTACCGGCTCTTGTCCACTCATCGCCCGAATTTCAGCTTCGTCTTCGGGCCGAAGGTCTTTCGATAAAATCACGGCGTCTTCAAGCGTGGCAGGCTTCAAATATGGCATTACCCGCTCCGTTTCGAGTATAGCCCTTCCCATTCGGCGCTCAGGAAGTGGCAGGGTAAAAACGTGTCATTAACCAAATCAATTTGAACCTGATCATTTTTGGACTGAACCAGGAAAGTGTAGCTCCCATCCTCCAGGGGAATCACGCCGATCAGGTTGTTCCCGGAACCCAGAACACTGCCGGTAAACTTGTAGCGGGAGGTGTTTCGATATTTTGGCATCACCTCGACAATAAAGAAGCCGGTGTCCTCAAACAGGATTGTCCAGGATCGAAGTTGCAGGCGTCCTTCAACCACCACCTGTTCAGAGCCGTTGCTGGTTTGTTGACGAATGAACTGGTGACTGAAGGTATAGCGCATTTCATATTTTTGTCCAATGAACACGTCTTCGGTATCGTACTTGCCCTTTACTTTCACCGTGGAACCGGTTTGTTGAATCACCGGAATGACAATCCCTTCCTTCAATCCAACGGTACTATCCCGTGTCACCACCTGCATCGTATCGGACACCGCGTAAGGAAGCGTCCAGGTGGTTTCATCGGTGGAACTGTTATAGTTGACCGACACACCCGAAGTATTGTTTTGAACTCGGCGATCCAAATGGGTTAAATAGGTGGAATTAACGTCCACCTGTTTTGGCGCGACATTCAGTTTTTCCAGATAAACACCATCGGATCGTTGGCTTACCACGTATAGAACGGACTCGATAAAATCAATGTTCAAAATCGAACAGTTGGAGCCGAATGTCCATTTCGACCATGAGGATTGGAGTTTTTCATCCCCGCGCCAATAGAATTTGTAGCCGTAAATCGTATTGGCCGCATCGGGAGAAATAACGCACAACAGGTCTTCATTGGTTGCAACCGCCAATTTTGTAACGTCTTTTGAAATATATTTGGGCACATGGGCGGTAATATCCGCCGCGTCGTTGGTCTCGTTCTGTTCGGAAACGAAGTATTCCCGGATTTGAGTAAACTTTCCGTTATTGACTCCAAAGAAAACATTCTTGCCAGCCCCCACCGGCTTGGCTATTTTCGAGTTCTCAAATACGGTTTTTTGGGTAATGGAGACCGTCTTGGATGACAGAATATCCCCACCCGCTAAAACGAATTGCGTTTGATCCGAGAACAAAAGCAGGTTTTCATCAAACGGAATCGCATGCCTTAAAATGGAAACCTTGTTACTGGAGGCTGAAACGTCAATGGGATCGCTATCCAATACGGCGGTGACGGTTTCTGGAAAGAACTCAAAGAACTCACCGGCCCGGCTGAAAATAACATTCTCATCCGCCAGAAAGCCCAGACGATTCTTGAAAAAGAAGAGATCGTTAATCATACTGCCCACAAATGACGGATCGGGAGCCGAGTCTGCATCCCCGACAATCCGTTTCCCCCAAGTTGATTTCTGAAACTTGAACGTGCCATCCGATTGCCGAACCAACGTATGTGGCATTTTTGCAGGATCAAGCTCCCAGTCAATATCCGGCTTGACCGTCTCCACCCAGACACCGGTTCCAAACGTGCTTCCCGTATCGCTGGTTTCAAATTTCACGAAGTAGTTATCAAAGCTGGAACTGTTATCGCCTACCACTTCGATAAGAAAATCCTTGGGAGCCACCGTAGGCAGATCGGAAAACCGTTGTACCTTTTCCTTGGCCGATTTCAGGGAGCCACCCGCTTGACTGTCTTCCGTATCCAGCTTGAATGCCGTGGCATCGTTTTTCTTGATTTCGATGGTGGATTGAACCCGTGTCACCGTCCAACCGGCTCCCAGGTTGGTGGTTAATTGCGTTGCCAACTGGGTTGCGATGTATTCCGTTTGGATGTTACTGGTGGTTGTGGCATGACTGGCTTTTTGCACCCCATCCACAAAGACCTTGTAGTTGCTGTTGGAGTTGGCCTGTTTGACAAATACCAGCCCCGCGCTTCCATATTTTGGAGACTTGGTAGCGGTGTAACCTACGGTTTTCGATAGGTTGACAACAAAGGTGTAATCCGCAATGGTCAGGGCGCGAAAACTGGTTTTTGGATCAGCGGCATCCAGATAAGTCGTTCCATCCGGGAAAGCCACTGTTTTTTGATTGCCAGACAAGTCATAAACTTTCAAATCCTCATCGGTGATAATCACCACGTAGCGCTCCACACTGTCCCGGTTTATGGTGTGAACAAACGCGCTCCCCAATTGCAGGTTGTTTAGTTTGGCAACGTATTCAAGCGGCGGCCTCTTCTTCAGCCCTTCAACAACAGACGAATAAGCGTTGATCTGCTCTTCACACTGTGAAGACAATCTTAAAGGCGCAGGCTGTTGAGACACCCCGTTGATCAAGTTGGGGATCGAACCATTGACCAGCGGCATAGGGCTTACCGATCCAAAATTTGGGCCACGCCCCAGCTATCGAAAATGGTGTAATCCCCGGTATCGCCTTCCGCTTCCTGCAAGTCCACCAAGGCCCGTTTTTCATCGTCCACCGTGAACCCGTGGAGACTGTCCGATCCAACCATCCGGTCTTGGAATATCCGGGCGGCCCGAATCATGATGAATTGCCTTGCCGCTTGTGGCAGTTCCTCAAAGGGAAGTAGAAAGACAATTTCCGCTTTTAAAGATTCGGTAAATTTGAACGTGTGGTTTTTCTTGTCGTACAGCTTGGCTCCCCTCTGGACGACATCCACATCGGCATTAAAATCCACGTCCACCTTCACCATGTTGGAAGCCAGGATGATGTCCTGGTTGATGTCGGGAACCAGGGAATAATCCTTTTCCGTATTGAAGTGCCAGCCCACCGTTTGGACTTGCCGGGAAACCTCGTTCAGGATCGCTTTGGCTTGTATGACATCCGTTGTGGAAGCTCCCGACAAATCGTTGATGGGCGCTTCCCCGATAACGGAGAGCATTGTATTGACGGCTTCTGTTTCCGTCAGTAATGGTGGTGTCGTGGACATCGAAAACCCTCACAAAGCTAAGAGAGAAAGCCACCCAGGAATTATCCCAAGCGGCTTTCTCATTGGATTCAATTAGGCATCAGTCCGGGCGATACCCGTAAAAGCCCCGCTCATCAGTGCGTTGACGTTAGCACCGCTTGAACCGGCCAAGGTAGCCCGAATTTTAGACCCATTATCAACGGCGATCTTATAGTTTCTGAATGCCGCCGCTGTAAAAGAGTCCATTACCACATAGTTCGTGCCGTCCAGTGCCACTTCGATAGTGACCGTGCCACCACCGAAGGTTCCAAAAACGGCAATCCCAATCTGGTTGCCATCGATTTTTGCGCTGAGTGTAACCGCCGAGCCTGAACCGTTGGAGGTTTGGCCCGATAACAATGCAATAGTCATCGTATTATTCCTCCATCAATTAGGCTTTAGCCAGTTCCACAGCCGATTCCGGTCTCAAGATACCGTGACCGACAGCGAACTTGGATACCATCAACGTGCCTTGACGAGTGATTTGGTATTCCGACTCAACCGCCAAATCTAACAGCTTCACCGTTCCGATAGCGGATTTGTGCATCACCAGACCGACGGTGTTTGAGAAATCACCGTGGTAGGTGTTGTTCGTACCCGTTTCGGCGGAAGCGATGTTGGTATTGGGCAGGTTGTTCGTTTTGACAATCTGGACGTTGGCAACCTTGATGATTTTCCCTTCGGCGTACACACCCATACCGCCCCAGTCCTTGTTGTAGATTTTGGTCAACTGGGCCAGCATGTAATAGTGTTTTGGCCGAACGAAACAGTAACGTTCGTCTTCAGGGATGTCTTTCTCGTCCATTACCTGGGCGGCATTGAAGATGCCAGCCACCAGGGTATCCGCATCCGTGTCAAAAGCGGCGTTGATCAGTTTTGTACCGCCAAAACCGCCAGTGATCGTTGCGGCAGCACGAGCGGCGAGAACGCCCACCTGAAGACACTGTTTATCAAACTTCCGGGACAGGGCGCGACCTTGTTCCACGGAGTAGATAGAGCGCACGTCATAGTGGTTCATCGCCTCATCGATGTTTGCTATGAAGGTGTCGGACACCAATAAGTCATCGATGTGGATGATTCGCTCCGCATGCTTGACTTTCTGAGAACCCAATAACTCGTTACCCGGTGTGTGATAAGCGGCATCCGCTTTCCAGGTAGCGGGAAACTGGGCAGATTTCCCCGAAGTGATCGTGCGGACAATTTGTTTGTCCATCATGACGTTTGTTTCAGAAAACGCCGTCAGGACTTCGCCCGCATACACCTTGAGAAATAGCGCTTTTTCGTCGCCAGACTGGTTAATCTGGCCTAAGCGCGAAGGAGTTGCGTTAGACATAGCCTTGTTTCTCCGATTGATTACGTGAGTAACTTGGCTACATCACCGATAATCACCGTCCACACAGGTTTTTCCCCGCAGGGAGCCAAGCAGAACGCAGTTCTGCGTTAAGACAGAACCGCCATGCGAATGGTGAGGTAGCAGCCCCCTAAGAAGGGGCACTGCAAAATGGTGGAGCCGGAGGGAGTTGAACCCTCGTTTCCTTCGTCACCAGCAAAGTGGTGTACCGTAAGGCGTTCCCATCGGCCCCTAAACCAGTTAGAAAATGTTTGAGCGTGACAATCTCTGAATCACGTCATCCCGGTATGCCGGATCGTTTTTGTAGCGCGGGTCAGACATTGCCGTTTTGAGTTCGGCGGTAGAACGGAAGACCGATTCACCGGAACCACTGGCAGCGCCACGGACTAATACCGGTTCACGGCCTTCGGCATCCTGGAAGCGAGAGGTAAGCCCTTTGACCGTCATCTTGGCCGCTTCCAAGTCACCGGCATTGACGATGGTGTTGAATGAGTTGATTTCATCCGCTGTCAGGTTTTTGGCCGCCCAGTCAATCAGGCTCATATAGTTGTCACGGCCACCGGCCACGTTGAAAACGTCACTCTGATACTGAAGGACAATGGCCTCCTGACCCTTGATATAGGCATCCACGTATTTCCGATCAACGCCCACTTTGGACAGCTTTTCATAGCTCTCCTCACTGAGTTGGCCGCTTTGCTCATATTCGGAAGACAAATCTTCCATTTTCATCCCGGCGCTTTCAACCAATTCACTCACCGAATCGGTGTTGTTCTGGGATTGCTGGGTGAATTTCTTTTCCAACTCGGAGTACGCCTGGGCCAGGTCTTCCGGTTTTCCAAATTTTTCCGGCAACCAGCCCGGACGCTGTTCCTGGGTTATTTCTTCGGCGGTTGAATTTTCACCACTGGCTGGTGAATTTTCTTCAGGAGCTAACGCCCCGGTCTCTTCACTTTTGACTTCGATCTTGTCAACCATTGATGATTCTCCTCTTAAAAATCAATTCGGGTAATACCACCAGCCATCGTTGAAATAACGGGCTTCCGGTGCTTTTGGGAAGCGGCAACCGCTTGGGCTTCTGCCATTACCGTTTTTCTGACGGAATGATCGTTTTTATCTTCCGCTTGTTCGGCGCGTACTTCCGCGTCTTGGCGGGCTTTGGCTTCCTCTTGAAGTTGCGTCTGCAACTCGTCAATCTTTGCTTTCATGGCGGACTCGTTATTGTCCTGTTTCTTGGCTTTGGGCATTGGAACCTCCTTTCGACACATAATTACCAACTTGCTTGATCATTTCCGGGCCAAACTGACTAAGCATGGCCTGTTGCTGGGCGGCCTGTTGAGCCGCCGCAATTTCCTCTTTGGACTTGATGAGACCCTTGGTATCAATGCCGATTGCCACCGCACGGCGGGAAATGTAATCATCAAGGTTCATATATTGGGCGAGAATTTCCGGGCCAAGCGTCTGGGACAGCCCGCCAATAAATACATCGAGCTTGTTCAAGTCGTGACCACGGCCCAATGCCTCCAAACCTGTAATGATCATCGGCTTGACCGTATTCTTGGGAAGCGTGGGAAGTTTCTTTGTTTTCTCCATCTGGTATAACTTCCGGCGCACATACGGAAGTTGAAATTCCTGCGCCAGGATGGAATAAAGGCCACCCAGGGCGTCTTCCAGTTCCCGTGCCATAAAGCGAATCTCTTCCGCCGTGACACGCTCCCCATTACGTTGAATAGAGGAGTTCAACAGAAACGCGAAACTCAAGCGCTCTTCAATGCGTTGAATCTGTTCCAGGGCAACCCGAAAGTCGGCAAACTTCTCCAACTGGAGAACAGAAACGTCTTCTTTGTTTCCTTCCCGAATTGCACCATTCGGAGCTTCGGCAATGGTCTTGATTCGGGTTGTGCCATTGGGATTGACGAGAATAAGAACTTTTGCAGCCGCAGCCGCGCCTTCCACAATCGCCTTGGATAAACCTTCAAGCGATTTCAAGTCGCCCAGGTACTCTTCAACGTATCCGCGTCCGTAGTCTTCGCCATCAATCCGAATGGCCCGCAAGGGAATAAAGGGGGAGCGGTCTAGCGGATAGGTTCCTTCCGAATTGGGAATAACCATTCCCTTGATTTCCTGGAAAACCCGCCAATGGTTCCCGTGACGCTTGACGTAGGTATAAAGGTTGACGTTCTTTTCACTGGAATCGACCCGCCCGGCGATTAACTCCCGGATTTCCTTCGGCAGAGCAACCGGGGCAATCGTTTCATGAATAACAATTTCAAGAACATTGCCCATCGGATCGCGTTGGACAACATAGCGATCCAAGTGGAAGACCCGAACCGCATCCTGGGACATATCCATCAACACGTTACCGGCAATTAGCAGGTGTTTAAGGATTTCAAACACGGCAACCCGGTCTGACGACGTTTCAATGTCCGTCATGACCGCTTGCTCAATCCGGGACAAACCGGTTTCAACTTCCGTCTTTAAACCGGCTTCAGCATTTTCCAATTCCTGTAACGTGAAATCTTCAATTTTGAGCCTGAAAAACGGACTGTTTGGCGGTAGTAGCGCCAGCAGTAATTTGGAAGCCAGATTGTTGACGCCTCTAGCGCCGACGCCTTGATAAGGTGTTTCCAGTTTCGTGGTTGAACTATGCCCGTTTGGAGGCAATAAACTTGGAATCGTGTACCTGGAAACTTCTCTTGCCCGTTCCAAATAAACAGCACGTCGATATTCAAGCTCACGATAACGCGCCTCCGCCGAACCGACGTAGGTGGCATTCATTTATATAGACACCATCAGTTGGGAAGGTTTAGTCCCGAACCTGGGCCGGGAATCAGAAGATCGATTCTCAAACTGCGAGTGCCGCTACGCTTGGCGGCCCGTTGACCGGACTCGTTTTTCTGACGCCTTCTGTCATCGTTCAATTCCGGCGCTTCCGGGGTTGGTTCCGGCGGTGGAGGTGGTAGTGGAACATCCGGCGCTTTGACCGGCTGAATCTTGGGTACTTTTGGTTTTGATCCGCACATGTGCTTTATGGCTCCAATATGTTTTCGTTCTGACGTTGGTACATCTCGTTCAAGAACCGAACCACGTTTCGCTCACCCGCTTTAAGCCATACCTCGCGGTCACTCCAGGCCAGCTCCGCAGAGCGCTCTGGAAAGCGGCGGTTTAGCTCCTCCAGCAGGGGCAGTGGTATATGTGGAAATGGGTCGTTCATGGTTTTGTTTCCTCTAAAGGCGTAGGAAGGTCACTAAGTTACGTTCATACGCCTTTAGAGGGAAGCGGAAAGCCAGCATATAGATTTAATACAGCTATAAAACGGTGTTTAACCTGTCTCCTTTCTCTACACACTCCTCATAGCAAAGGCAGTGCCCTCCTCACGGAGTCCACTGCCTTCTCTTTTTCTTTCAGGCTACTTTTTGAAGGAAATTTGTGAAAGGGTATATCGTATGCCGACGATCCCCGCTTCCCCCCTCAACCCGGTCTCTCGGCCCTATATGGAAATCAAGAGTCGTTATAGCGCCAGACTGCATACCTGTTATGGATGCTCTCTAAAACCTGTAAACCATTGAATATACTGGGATACAGGCATATACACCACCACCATAAAAACAAGAGATTCCCCAGTTTTTCCACAGTTGGCCCGGTAAACTAGCTATTCCCAAGCATCCTAGCCCTGTCATTCTAACCCGGATTTTTTATCCGCATTCATTTCCCTTATCTATTGTTTGAGGGTGTATAGCTATAACTCAATAGGGACAATGGTTTACAGGTTTAAAAATTAAAGTAATGTGGAATAATGTAGATAAAATGGGTGCAATGGGTTACAACGATCACCAAGCATGGAGTGTGATCCCTGGCAATGAGAGACCTATACATAACAATCCCGTTTCTAGGGAGCGTTTATATCGATTTCCGATTATGTTCCCGTGCTTCACCATTTTTAATCACTTCCAAGCATCGGGATGAAACTTTCTTTTGTGTTGGTTCAGTGTGTGGAGTATTTACGCCTTATTTTCGGAAATCGGAAGCCCTCCAAAAAGAGGGTTAAAAAAATTGATGGGTTGACAAGGCGGGGGATGAGGTATTACATGAAGGTAACTAAGTTACAGTCTTTCAATAAGTGACTTTCTTTTTTTATCCCAAAGACGGTAACTAAGTGACCTTCTGTAAGAAAGTGACGTAACCAATGAGGAGTACAACCCATGAACAAACCAAAGCGCGATCTCTATCAGGAGATCACCGACAAGATCATTGTTTCCCTGGAACAAGGCGTAAGACCCTGGAAATGCCCTTGGGATCAAGCCCGTTACGGTGGCTTTGAGGGCATCCCGTACAACGTCAAAACGGGCTATTCCTACCGTGGGATCAATATCCCGATTCTTTGGGCAACCCAACAGGAAAAAGGCTATCAAGCCAACGCATGGCTATCCTACAAACAAGCCGAACAATTAGGCGGCAACGTCAAGCGCGGTGAAAAATCGACTACCGTTGTTTACTGGAATTTCCTGGATAAAGAGGAAGACGGCAAGCACAAGCGCATCCCGTTTATGAAATGGTACAACGTCTTCAACCTGGATCAGTGTGAAGGCATCGAATCAAAACCCGCTATCAAGCGGGAACAAACATGGGATGACCTCCAACATATTGAGGGCATCATCCAGGTCAACAAGGTTGATCTCCGGTTTGAAGCCGCAGGCGTTCGGGCCTGCTATTCCCCAACGTTCGATTTTATCAGCATGCCGAAAAAAGAACGCTTCAAAACCCAGGGGGATTATTATTGCACCCTGTTCCATGAAATGACGCACTGGACGGGCCACCATTCCAGGCTTGAGCGGGAGTTCAAAGGCCGATTCGGGGATGAGGCTTATGCTTTTGAGGAGTTGATCGCCGAAATGGGATCGGCTTTCCTGTTTGCCGATCTGGGCCTGGAAGGGAACGTACAACACGATTCCTATATTGCCTCATGGCTTCGGGTTCTCAAGAACGACAAGAAAGCCATATTCAAGGCCGCTACCGAGGCCAGCAAAGCCCATCAATTCATTCTCAAGGTATCCGGTGAACTGGAAGAGCCGGAATCAATGGAGGAAGCCGCCTAGTGCGGCTCTCTCCCTTCAGTCCCTAACGTTCAGGGATTGTAGGGAGGGATCACCCTCCATTGTCAGTAAACCATGAGGAGTAACAACCATGAACGCAGTCTATGAACAGGATATGTATTACCGCTTCAACCCCTTTGCCAAAAACTGGATCGCTACCAGTGGCGTTATGAACTACTGCGAAAGAAACAAATGCTTTTGGGTGTTGGATACCTTGGCCTCTTACGTGCCAACCCTCGCCAAGGAAAAAGGCGTTGACTATTGCCTCATCGTAACCGTTGAAGTCAGCCCGGATCAAAAGGCTGTTTTCAAAATTACCCAGGAAGAGCATGACGAGGAAGGCAACAGCGCCGATAAGACCCTGATCCGTCAGGACATCGACTATACAGACCTCAAAGAGGGTTTGAAGTTCTGGGCCATCAACGAGACGAGCGGAAGCTATGATCCCACGGCTCAAACCGTGGTTTTGCTCCCGGATGAATATTAACCCGTCGAAACCGGCTTTGGCCGGTCGAGCGGGGATAGGCTACCGCTCCTGATGAGACAGCCTGAACAAGAGGAGTTTTTAAAATGCTTGAAGTTAATATATGCCCCAAGTGTGGTAAGAGATTGCAAACACCTACAGCACGTCAATGTTTTGAGGATTGCGCCGGAAAAATCCTGCTACGTTGCGGTTCCCACCGGGCAAGGCATAAGCTCTTTTCCCTGCTGGCGGATAAACCCCAAGGCTTTTACTCCTGGAAAACCCATGCCACGGGTGGGTTTTACGAGGTTCCAAACAAGGTTGTACCCAAAGCGCTTGAGATTACCGGGATTACCAGGGCATCCAAACGCTATGAGTATCATCCCTGCTGGAACTATTAGCCTCAAGGTAGTTTATGGGGTAGAATGATTAGACGGTCACTTGGAGAAAGACCCTCTTTTTTGTCCAGACTATCAGAAAGTGACAACGATAGGAGTTTAAACCCATGAGTAGCAGTCCCGAAATCAGACGCTTGATTAAGTGTATCGAATTTCTTAATGAGACGTTTTCTCCACGTCTTACCCTGGATAATCTTGCTCTCTTCCTGTTGATTGCCGAGAAAAGCCCATACCCCATGATTGATCTGGCCAGCCGGTATGATAACGATACCAGCCGAACTTCCAAAAAGGTAAACGCCTTGGCTGATCAGCGCTATGGAGGGGGAACCTACAAGGAAGGTTATCGGGTTATTTATACCGCAGAGAATCAAGAGAACCGCGCCTACAAAGACGCCTACCTGTCCGAGAAGGGAGCGGAAATCAAAAACAAGCTGATTTCCATCCTGAAGTCCAGTAAATAGCGGTATTTTCGGGCTTTTTTGACATAAAAACATATAAAACCAACTAAAACCCTGTCTATGACGGGGTTTTAATGTTTAAAGCCATATACAACATGGGCATAAAGCCTATGGATAGTGCATTTCAGTGTGGTACGGCACTATCCAGAGCGCTATGTGCCCTTTTTTTTATCCCAAATACGGTAACTAAGTGACAGTCATTCCGATAGTTACGTTCATACGCCTTAAGAACCAGGGCAACGGTGCATGCAGAGGTAACACAAGGAGGCAATGTCATGACAAACCTGAACGTGCAATCCAAACATGATCAACAGCTACAACTTGAAGAGGAAATGATCGGAGCCGGTATCGCCCGGTATCGAAACGATCTTGCCAAGGCCGCCACCAAGGATTTACAAGCGTCAACAAAGGCCGGTCTTAAGATTTTAAAAAACACGCTACAACCTCTAACCAAGGCTATCGAAACATTTATACAGCCCTCCAAGGGCGTGAGGGTTCCCAAGACGCATTACTATCTGGGCTTGCTGGATGCTGAAAGCATTGCGTTTATCACCCTGAAATCCGTGTTGAATAGCATCACCAAACGGGTGACTCTCACCAAGGCAGCTTTGGATATAGGGGAGTTAATCGAAGATGAAACGAGACTCCGGTACTTTGAGAAAAGAGACCCGAAGCTCTACCAGCAAATCCATAACAAGGTTAAGAACAAATCATCCTACGATCACAAGCGAACGGTTTTTGTTCACTACATGAACAAGAATGAAATCGAGTGGACACCGTGGCCCAAGTCCGACAAGCTGCGACTGGGCGAGGATTGTATCCACATCCTGATTCAATCGACCCGTCTGGCTGAAATTCTCATGAAGGGCGATGGCCGCTATTACATCACGGCAACGGAGGAAACACTTCACTGGTTCGAGAAAGAAAACAAGCTCTGTGAAGTGCTATCCCCTTCGTTTTACCCGATGGTGATTGAGCCAAGGGACTGGACTTCCCCAACCGAAGGCGGGTATCTCACCAACATTAACCGACAAGTGCGTCTGGTAAAAACGTACAACAAGCCCTACCTGGAAGAGTTGAAAAACGTTCCCATGCCGCTGGTTTATCAGGCGATTAACCATCTCCAGAAAACGCCCTGGAAAATCAATCAACAGGTTCTCACGGTAGCCGATGCCTTGTGGGACGTTGATTCCGAAATAGCCAACCTGCCCCCAAGGGACGATTCCCAACCACGCCCCTGTCCTTTCCCTTCCGACTTGAACCCAAAGGACATGACACCCTCCCAGTTCGAGATTTTTATTGACTGGAAGAGAGAGGCGGCACGGATTTATGAAAACAATATCACCAACCGTTCCAAGCGTTTGCTGGTCAGCAAGGTGCTGTATCTGGCCCACAAGTTCAAGGATGAAGCCCGGATTTACTTTCCCCACATGCTCGATTTCCGGGGCCGGGTATATGCCATTCCCCATTTCTTAAACCCGCAAAGCACCGATCTTTCCAAAGCACTGTTGACCTTCGCCAATGGAAAGCCGATTACCAACGAAACGGCGGGAAACTGGCTTGCCATTCATGGGGCCAATGTCTATGGCTACGATAAAGTCAGTCTGGAAGAGCGTGTTCAGTTCATCCATCGGATGCAAGACACCATTCTCGCCATAGCGGATGACCCATTTGGTTATCGGAAATGGACAGAAGCGGATAAGCCCTGGCAGTTTCTCGCCTTCTGTTTTGAATGGGCCGGATACCTGAAAGAGGGTTACGGGTACGTTTCCCACTTGCCCATTGCGTTGGATGGCAGTTGCAACGGTCTTCAGCATTTCAGCGCCATGTTGCGCGATCATATCGGCGGCGAGGCGGTCAATTTAATCCCCAGCGACAAGCCACAAGACATATACCAACGTGTGGCCGATGTGGTTATCGAAAAACTAAAAAACGATGATTCCAAACTGGCCCGTCAGTGGCTTGAATTTGGCATTGACCGGAAGATCACGAAACGCCCTGTCATGATTCTCCCCTATGGTGGAACCCGTCAGGCATGCCGGGAATACATCGAAGAGCATATATGGGAATCTCTGCATGCCGGTCAATCCAACCTCTTTGCCGAAGGCGACAAATCCAACATCTTTGAAGCGTCCCTCTATTTGGCGGGGCTTGTCTGGGACAGCATCGGCGAGGTTGTTGTCGCGGCCCGTGGGGTTATGGGGTGGCTTCGCAAGGCAGCCAGCCTTGCCGCCAAGGAAGGGCTTCCGGTCAACTGGACGAGTCCTTCCGGCTTTCCCGTTCAGCAAGCCTATCATGAAGTCCGCTTTCGCCAACTCAAAACCCAGTTGAACGGAAACATTCTCAAACCCATTCAACATACCCTTCAGGAGTACACGGACGCGATAGACAAGCGCCGCCAATCGGACGGCATTTCTCCGAACTTTGTTCACTCGATGGATGCCGCCGCCCTCCACCTGTATGTCAACCGGGCGGTGGATCGGTATGACCTTGAATCGTTCTGTCTTGTCCATGACAGTTACGGCACACTGGCGGCTGATACAGAGCTTTCAGCCCAGTGCATCCGGGAAGTTTTCGTGGAGATGTACCAGGACGACGTACTGGAGGACTTCCGAACGCAACTGCTTGATTTGATCTCGTCCCGAAACGCCAACAAGCTGCCCTTGGTTCCGCCCAAAGGCAAGCTGGATTTGGAGGTGGTCAAGCAAAGCGCCTTTTTCTTCGCCTAGCTAGGTAACTAAGTGACAGTCATTCCAATAGTTACTTTTATACGCCTTAAGAACAAACAAAACGGAGGTGCATTATGAATAACCCGTTATTACAGCGTTTATCCCCGGTTATCAAAGACTGGTTTGAACTCCCGGAGCCTTATGTCCTGGTTCCCCAGGAAATACCCGTTCCGGTGTTTCAGCCACTCCAGGTTCCCCAATTGATGCCTTACTCACGCTTCCAAGCAAAGGAGTCATGACTATGACAGCAACCAAAACGAAAGAGAAAAACAAACAAGTCACCACCCAAACGGGCGTGGCAAGTTACCCTTTCCTGACCCGTCCCAATACCAAGTTCGATTCGGACGGTGAATACCGGGTGAATTTAATCCTTCCCCTCAAGGAAGCCAAGGACTTGATGAAAACCATTGATGTGGCCATGAAAGAGTCTTTGGAAGCGGCCAAAAAGGAAAACCCCAAGAAAGCCAGCAAGATTAAACTCGCCAACACGCCGTATTCAATGGTCACGGATGACGAAGGCAAGGAAACCGGTAACGTTCAATTCAACTTCAAAATGAAAGCCAAAATTACCCCTCGCAATGGCGGTGAACCGTTTGAAGTCCGTCCGGCGATCTTTGATGCCACCGGGCAACCGATCAGCAAAACCCTCAGTATTGGTTCAGGAACCAAGATGAAGGTATGCGCGGATTTGGTTCCTTACTTCACGGACTTGGTAGGGGCCGGGATCAGCCTTCGCCTGAAAGCCGTTCAGATTATCGAACTGGTGGAGTATCAGGGTCAGACTGCCGACAGGTTCGGCTTTGACTCCGAAGAGGGCTATACCCAGACCGCGAATGATGAGGGCGAAGAGGTTTCGGACGAGGATGTCCCGTTCTAACGAGGAAAACTCCCGAAGCCGTGGGTTTGAGAATCGGATCAAAACAGAACTGGAGGCCCAAGGGGTCTCTTTTCATTTTGAGCCATTTTCCATTCCCTACCGGAAAGAATGCCGCTATGTGCCGGATATTGTCCTGCCCAACGGCATCATCGTGGAGATCAAGGGCTGGTTCAAATCGGCGGATCGAAAGAAACACCGGCTTATTAAGGCCCAGCACCCGGAACTGGATATTCGATTCGTTTTTGGCAACCCCGACAACCTCATTGGCAAACAGTCCTCCACAACTTACGCGAAGTGGTGTGAAACCAACGGCTTCAAGTACGCGCACCGGCACATTCCCCAATCCTGGCTGAACGAGCCGGTCAAACCGATTCCCAAACAATTCAAACCGCGAGGCAAACAACAATGAGAAAAAGTACCGATTATATTGTCGTTCATTGTTCTGCCACGCCTGCCAAAATGGACATTGGGGCCAAGGAAATCGACCGCTGGCATCGCGCCAAAGGTTATTTCAGAATCGGCTACCACTTTGTCATCCGGCGGGATGGCACAGTTGAGCATGGCCGAGAACTCAACGAGGTCGGAGCGCATGCTTACGGTGTCAACGAGCGTAGCGTGGGTATCTGCTTAGTCGGCGGTGTGGCCGATGATAATAAGACCCCACAGAACAATTTTACCGACGCCCAGTTTAACACCCTGGAACAACTGGTCTCCGAACTGGAGCGGCAGTTTCCAACGGCAAAAGCAGTGGCGCATCGTGACGTGACACCGGGCCGGGCATGCCCTTCTTTCGATGTCCAGGCTTGGAACGCCAAGCGAAAAAGCAACACGCCGGAAGCCATTCAAAAGGCTGCGGATTACCACCCGTTGGTTTATTCGGTTCTCCGAGAAGGCGCAAAAGGCCCGTTGGTCAAAACGCTTCAAGCCAAGCTGAACCGGTTCTACAAAATCGACGTGGACGGCATATTTGGCCCGCAAACCAAACGGTCTGTTCAATCCTTCCAACAGCATCACAAGCTGATTGACGACGGCGTTGTCGGACCAAAAACCTGGACTGCCCTTCTACGGTACGACTAGGGGGCAGTCATGAAAATAATTTTGCTTCACGGGATTGGCAACTACAACCCCGGATGGTCTGACACGCTCAAAGCGGACGAACTCTTGGGCGTTTCAAGGGAAAACATCATCGAGTTCAATTACGAAGACCTGATGGAAAGAAACTGGGTCAACACCATTCTGGTTGTCGCCGCAAGAGCGGCAGCTTCCTATTACGCAACCCCCATTGCCGGATTTGCCGCCAACTATATCCAGGATTACGTGGACGACATCCTGACGTACTTTGTTGTTCCCGGTGTCCGCAAGAAAATCCTGAACCGTTTTGCCGATGTCTTACAACGAAACCCGGATGCCATTGTTATTGGCTTTAGCCTGGGAAGTATTGTCGCTTATGAAACCATCAAAAACTTTCCCGGTGGAAACCCCGTTTTTATCACGGCGGGATGTCCACTGGGTTCACCGGTTCTTGAAATCCTCCTCAAGAAATTCCTGAAGGTCAAAGACAAATCCCGCCCTGTTGTTAAAGACTGGTTCAACGTTTACAGCAAGATTGATCCGATTAGCGGTCATATTGAGGGACTGGGTTGTGAAGACAAGGATCAATACAAAATAAAATCGATTCACCGCTACGAAACCTACTTGAAAAATATCAAAGCGAAACTGCCTGAACTTTTCTCCTGACCACACTCCTTATGCACCTCTCTCAACAAACCCGGTGACGGATACCTGTTGCCGGGTTTGTCCTTTCTTTGCAACCAAAGGAGACCCTGTATGAAAAAGAACCAAAAGCGACTCATTCTTGAGCATCTGAAAAGATTCAACCCCGATACCGGGAGACGCCACACATTAACGCCTTTGGAGGCATTGGGGATGTTCGGCATTTTCCGTCTGGCCGCACGGGTAAAAGAACTCCGTGAGGACGGTTATCAAATCGCAACGCACTTGAAAACGGACGCGATGGGGAAGCGCTATGCAAAATACGAACTCGTCCGCTAAACATGTCTTCTCCCATCACGAACCATGCCCAAAATGCGGTAGTACCGATAACCTTGCCCGTCATACGGACGGGTTCGCATTTTGCCACTCTCCCGATTGCAACTATATCGAATCGGAATACCACAAGCGGGAACACCAACAACAGCAACCCAAAAAATCGAAGCTGATTGAAGGCAAGGTTCGGGAAATCAAGGCAAGGGGATTGACGGAAGCCACCTGCCAAAAATGGGATTATCAAATCGGTCAATACCAAGGGCAAGTGGTTCATATCGCCAACTACAAAAATCCAAAAGGCCACACGATTGCCCAAAAGATTCGATTTCAGGACAAAAATTTCAAGTTCCTGGGTTTCCCACAAGCGGCCAGCCTTTATGGGCAATGGCTCTGGCGCGATGGCGGCAAAATGGTGGTCATTACCGAGGGTGAAATCGACGCCCTTTCGGTGTCCCAGATTCAAAACCACAAATGGCCGGTTGTATCCGTTCCCAACGGAGCGAAGGGCGCGAAGCGGGCCATTCAAAAAAGCCTGGATTGGCTGGAACAGTACGAGACGGTTGTTTTCATGTTCGATAACGACCGGGATGGCCGAAACGCCGCCGCCGAATGCGCGATGCTCCTGAGTCCGGGCAAAGCCAAAATCGCCTCACTCCCCCTGAAAGACGCCAATGAAATGCTGCTTGCCCGTCGGGGCAAGGAAGTCGTTGACGCCATTTGGGAAGCCAGAGTATTCAGGCCGGATGGTATAGTGGCCGGTCACGAGCTATGGGAGGTCATTTCAAAAGACGATGACGCGGACGCGCTTCCATACCCTTGGCCCAGTTTGAACACCAAAACCCACGGTCTCCGAAAAGGCGAACTGGTGACGTTCACCGCCGGGAGTGGAATCGGAAAATCCCTGACTTGCCGTGAGATTGCCTATCACCTTTTGATGCGGGGAGAACGAATCGGATACATTGCCCTGGAAGAGAACATCAAGCGATCCGCCCTGGGGCTGTTAGGGCTTCATCTTAATATCCCCCTCCATCTGAATCGAGATGAGGTTTCCGATGAAGCCCTTTCCGTAGCCTTCAAGGAAACCCTTGGAACAGGGCGGGTCTTTTTTTATGACCACTTCGGCAGTATCGACAGTGAAAACCTCTTGCGCCGCATCCGCTTTATGGCCCGTGGCTTTGACTGCGGCTGGATCATTCTTGACCATCTTTCCATCGTGGTTTCCGGTCAAGGCGAGGGGGACGAGCGCCGGTTGATTGACAACACCATGACGGCGCTTCGTTCTCTGGTGGAAGAGTTGGGGATTGGATTGATTTTGATCTCCCACCTAAAGCGCCCCGAAGGTAACAAGGGCCATGAGGAAGGCGCTCCCACTTCCCTGTCACAACTGAGGGGTTCCGCCGGGATTGCCCAACTCTCCGATGTGGTCATCGGTCTGGAACGTAACCAGCAAGACCAGACTGATCCCAACCTCACCACCGTTCGGATTTTAAAAAATCGCTTCAGTGGGGAAACCGGCATTTCCGGCTATTTCCGCTATGACCCTAAAACCGGACGCCTGAACGAAAGCAACAAGTTCTTTAAACCGGAGGATAAGGCACATGAAAGCGAACAAGAGCCGTTCTAAACGGTACGAGATCATTCTGGCCGATCCGCCGTGGAAATATAATTCCCGCGCAAACCACAAAACAAAGTTCCGGGGAGGCGCTGACGGCCATTATGACTTGATGACGACAAACGCTATTTGTCAGCTTCCTATCCAAGAGCTTGCCGCCGATAACGCCATTCTCTTTCTCTGGGCCACGTTTCCCATGCTTCCTGACGCTTTCAAGGTCATTGAAGCCTGGGGTTTTGAGTATAAAACCGTGGCCTTTCTCTGGGTCAAGGAAAACGCCACACAGGAACAGATTCAACAATACGAGTATATCGATCTGCTGTTGAGAAACCGGCCCAGCCGGGAACCCCTCTCAACGGGTTATCCCTTGAAAGCGCTTTGGGGAGAAGGTTCCCCTTTCTTTGGTGTGGGCTACTACACCAAGTCCAATCCCGAAGTGTGCCTCCTGGCAACTCGTTGTAAAAAAGGGGGTTCTGTGATGAAACCGGAACGTAACGACGTATCGAACCTGATTATTGCACCCCGGCGAAAGCATTCACAGAAACCATGGGAGGCACACTTTCGGATTGAGGCAATGTACCCGAACACCAAAAAGGTTGAACTGTTCGCCCGTGACAAACGGCATGGCTGGAACAGTTGGGGAAATGAGATCGAATCGGATTTGTCATTAACGATGGAGGGTCTTAAGGAATGATTTACGTGATCCACTTTTGCAAAAATAAAGCCTGCAATAAGGCATGGCTGGACAAGGATTTGTTCAACGCCGTGGAACCTCCACGGTGGCGGTATTGCCAAGAGTGTAAAGGGAAAGGGTTCAAGGATAGGTTACAGAAACAGAAGGAATTGCGTCATGCCAAACAAAAAGCCACGGCTTGATTTGTCGGATAAACGCGCTGTTGTTTTGGTCATCCTAGCCAGTCTGTTGGGCGGCATGATTTTGACCACCACTATCCAACAGAGTGTTTTCGCCTTCAAACAACAGATCAAGAAAGAAGTCATTATCGAGCTTCTGATGATGATGAAAGGTCAGCAGACTGTTATTTAACAGCCTGACGATTATCAAGGCATCTCAATATGCGCGTCGTCTTTGATATTGAGACCAATGGATTTTTAGCGGAACTCACGAAAATCCACTGTCTCGCCATACTCGACATCGACACCGGAGAAATCAAAAGTTACGGCCCCTCTCAAATCGAAGAGGGTCTTTTGATTTTAAGGGACGCCGAATTGCTGGTGGGACACAACATTATCAAGTTTGACATTCCCGCCATCCAGAAAATTCATCCCTCGTTTCAATCCAAAGGAAAAATCCGGGACACCATCATCCTGAGCCGCTTGATCTACACCAACCTGAACGAGCGGGATTTTGCCTACCGGAACACCCACCCGGAATATCCAACCAAAATGATTGGGAAACATGCCCTGGAAGCCTGGGGTCATCGGCTTGGGGAATACAAGGGCGATTTTAAAGGCCCGTGGGATGACTGGTCAGAGGAAATGCAATCCTATTGCGAACAGGACACACGGGTTACATATCGTCTCTGGAAACGGATGGAAGCCAAAAACTACAGTGAACAGGCTATTCAACTGGAACACGACTTTGCGGAAATTCTGTTCAGACAGGAACAGCACGGATTTTGTTTTGATGCGCCATCGGCTCAAAAACTATACGCCCAACTCTGCCAACGCCGGATGGAACTGGAGGCCCAGTTACAGGAGGTCTTTCCTCCCTGGGAAGAAAGAACCCCGTTTACCCCAAAGGTGAATAGCGCCAAATATGGCTATGTGAAAGGGGTTCCCACGGAGAAGGTCAAAGTCGTCACCTTCAATCCAGGCAGCCGGGATCACATTGCGGCCCGCCTGCAAGCGCAACGCGACTGGAAGCCCAAGGAATTTACCAATGACGGGAAACCCAAGGTCGATGAAACCGTTTTGTCCAAGCTGGCGTGGCCGGAGGCAAAGGTGCTTTCCGAGTACCTGCTGGTTCAAAAGCGTATCGGACAACTGGCTGAAGGCGCTCAAGCCTGGATAAAACTGGAAAGCAAGGGACGCATTTACGGCCAAGTTGTTACCAATGGCGCGGTGACAGGCCGGTGTACGCACAAGAACCCGAACATCGCCCAAGTACCAACGAAAGGAGTTCCGTATGGAAAAGAATGTCGAAGTCTTTTTACCGTGCCTGAAGGTTATTGCCTTGTCGGTGCTGACGCAAGTGGCCTTGAGCTTCGTTGCCTTGCTCATTACCTCGCTATGTATGATGGCGGCGCTTTCGGGAAGGAGCTTTTAGAAGGGGATATTCACTGGCGAAACGCCAAAACCCTGGGCCTTGTTCCGGCTGACGAGGTTTACAACAAGGAACTGGAGAAACACGACTGGGCCAGAAACATCGTCTCAAAACGCTTTATCTACGCCTTCCTGTACGGCGCAGGCCCGGCCAAAATCGGCAGTATTGTGGGTGGAGATGCAGAAAACGGCGGAAGACTGATTCGTAATTTTCTCCGCAGGACACCCGCGATCAAACGCCTCAAGGAAGTGATTGCCCAAAAAGTTGAGGGGCGGGGTTATCTTATCGGAATCGATGGCCGTCTGTTGCATATCCGTTCCCAACATTCCGCCTTGAACACGTTGCTTCAATCGGCGGGCGCTCTTCTGGTCAAGCAAGCCACGGTGTTCTTGTATCAGGAATTGACCGCAAGGGGCTATGAGTGGGGCCGGGACTGGGCGCAAGTCGCCCACATCCACGATGAGATTCAACTGCAAATCAAAGAGGAACTGGCTGATGAAATCGGAAAAATTGCCGTCCGATGCTTCGAGCGGGCGGGAGACAACTTCAACTTCAAATGCCCAATCACAGGAGAGTACAGAGTTGGAAAGACCTGGGCGGAAACGCACTGACGACAGAACCCGGAGACGACAAACGCTCCGGGCCAAGTTGATTGCGTACAAAGGCGGCGTCTGTGAACGGTGCTTGAAACCCTATCACCCCAACGTGATGGAGTTCCATCATCGAGACCCAAACGATAAGAGGCTTCCCCTGAATGCGGCCAACCTGACGGAGCTTTCCTGGAAACTCGTCAAGGCCGAGGCGGACAAGTGCCATCTTCTTTGTTCCAACTGCCACAAAGAAGTTCATGCGTTCAATGATTTTCGATTTTTAGAACCACGGTGAGGGTTACACAATGCGAATACTTGTGGATATGGACGGCGTTATCGCCGACTTCCTGGAACACTGGTGCTACGTGTTCAACAGGCGGTACAACCGGGATGTCCAACCCTTCGAGATTATGACATGGAGCATGCATGAGTCCATTCCCGGTGCTACCCGCGAACAGTGCGAAGACCTGATTTGGGAACCGGGATTTTTCCTGCATTTAAAGCCCATTTATGGTGCTATCGACACCCTGGAAAAATTGCACCGGGAAGGACACGAGGTTGTCTTTCTGACCGCATGTTTAGCGGGTCATGCCGACAAGCTGGTGTGGCTGAAACACCGCTTCTCTTTTCCCATCAAGGTGATTTTTACCTCCGAGAAATACATGGTCAAAGGGGATGTCTTTCTGGATGACAACCAGGAGAACCTGAAAGCCTGGGCCAACGAATGGCCGGAAGGCAAGGCGGTGTGTTTCAGCACACCCTACAACAAGGGATGGGATGGCTACCGGGTCTATGACTGGAAAGGTTTCAACTGCTTACTGCCAACACTGGAGAATCAAACCGATGCGAACATTACTGATTGACGGTGACGTGATCGCCTACCAATTCGCTTGCGCGTCGGAAGTCTCAATCAACTGGGGTGATGACTTCTGGACATTGCATGCCGATGCCAAGGTTGCCAAAACCCAAATGACCGAATCTCTGGAGATTCTGAAAGAGAACCTGAACGCCGATACCATTGTCATTGCCCTGTCCGATTCAAGCCGGGAGTATTTCAGGAAGGAAATCCTGCCAACGTACAAGGATAACCGCTCGAAAGTCAGAAAGCCGATCATCCTGAAAGAGCTTCGCCAGTTCCTCCGGGACAATTACAAGTTCTATGAAAAGGAAGCGCTGGAAGGCGATGATGTGCTGGGCATTCTGGCAACGCACCCGAAGCTGGTTCCAGGGGAAAAAATCGTTGTCTCCATCGACAAGGATTTACTGACCATCCCCGGCCTTCACTACAATACCAGACACCCGGAAAACGGGGTTGTCCAGGTTAGTGAAGACTTGGCGGATTATTACCACCTCTTCCAGACGTTGACCGGTGACTCCAGTGACGGGTTTTCAGGGTGTCCGGGGATTGGCGCGAAACGGGCCGAACAGATTCTCGCAATGGCCGATGGGGACAAATCCCAGCTATGGCCATGCGTAGTGAAGGCGTTTGAGGATGCCGGATTTGGCAAAGAGGAAGCCTTGCGTCAGGCGAGAGTTGCCCGCATCCTACGGGCCGATGAATACGACTACAAAATCGGGCAACCCATCCTCTGGAAGCCCATAACAGCGGGGGCCACATTATGAGGCTGTTTTTCAAGGGGATTATCGCCTCCGGCTCCGGCGTCGATTTTGTGCTGATTCCCCATTTCCATTTTGAAGAGGGACGGCATTTTGGATTTTGCTTTCTGAACTTCAAGTATTTCATTTCGCTCTGCGATCCCGTGGACTTGTTGCCCACGATGCTGAACATCCACATCATTCATCATCCAATGCCAACGGAATCGGATAACTAGAGGGTTCATCTATGTCAGAGAAAAAAGCCCTCCGCTTCAATGCGGGGAAATTGCGCTGGGAACTTTTGCCGGTCGAATGGCAAGAGGAACTGGTCAAGGTTTTCACCAAAGGGGCCATCAAGTACGAAGCCAATAACTGGCAACGCTCCATAGGGACGGATGACGCCGAACAGTTCAAGCAAGACCGTATCGGTTCCGCCTTGCGGCATATTGCCGCCTACCGAAAGGGTGAACGGGTTGACCCGGAAGTTGTTGTTGGGGCGGAAGGCATTCCCACCTACCACCTCGCCCATGCCGCCTGGAACTTGCTGGCAATTCTCTATTATGACCTGAAGGAAGGGTTGTAATGTCTAGCGCTCAAAAGCACATTGATTTTATAACCCTCTGGCAACAGGCAATGGCTACCGGGTTAATGGATGGCAGGCCATTTAGCCCGCATACGCAACAGTGTTACCGATATTACGTGACGGAGTTTTTGAAAAGGCATGACAATGTATCTTTTGAGACCCTGCGGGCCGAACTGGTTTCCATTCCTATTGAACATTTTGCCAAAAAGGATGAGATTTACAGGAGCATTATTTCCTTTTCAAAATTGTTGATTGGCGAAGGTGCCCTTGACAAGTCATTTCTGGAAAGGGCAAAAGCTATACGGCCCAAGAGACACCAGGAACCCAAACGCCTCACCGTCAAGGAAGCCGATATTGGGAAGTTAATCAGCGTATGTAAGAGACCCCTGGATCGGTTAATCATTATTCTTCTGGCCTCAACAGGTCTACGTGCCTCGGAAGCCTGCTCTTTGAAGTTGAGGGATATAGACCTTCAAGAACGTAAAATCCATCTCTACAAAGGCAAATGGGGGAAGTCTCGAAGGGTTGGAATTACGGAAGGACTGTATGAAGCCTTAATGGAATACCTGAAATTACGCGAAACCCTTAACCCTAATGATCCTTTGCTCATCAATCAGGACGGCCAGCCAATGGACAGGAGCGGTATCTACAAGCGCCTCCAAAAGCTAGGGCGCAAGGCTGGTGTTCAAGTCAGTCCTCACGCCCTGAGACGAGCTTTCGTTACTATTAACGTCGGGAATGGCATCCCATTGGTTTATCTCCAATTGGCCTGCGGTCATTCCGACATCAAAACTACCCGTGACTATTGCCAAACCTCGGAAGACGAGGTTATTGAAGCAATGAAGACACGGTTTGCCAATTTTTCATTGACTCAACCACCTCCTTCTCCGATGTCCGATCATAACGCAGCATTGTCTTAATATCGGCCCAACCTCCGGCCTTTTGAACTTTCTTTGGGTTTTCCCCGTGGTTCAGGTTGAATGTCACAAACCGGCGACGGAACGAATGAGGTGGGGCTGCCACGCCAACATCTTCTGCAATCCGGGTTATCCGGTGATAAACGCCCCACCGTCCCATGTTCTGTTTAAACCGGCTTAAGAAAAGGCCGTTGGCCTTAACAACGGGCCTTTCCTCAAGATGTTCCCGAATGACCCTAGCTGTTTCCAAGCAAAAGCCAACTCGCCGGGTTTTGTCCCACTTGCAATCCCGAAGGAGAATTTCCTGGTTATCCAAATCCAGGTCATCCAGGGTCAAGGTGGCACACTCATTTGAACGAATGCCGGTGGAGGCCAGCAAAAGGAGCATGGCTTTTTCCTGTTTGGTTTTACAACCAGAAAGCATCTTTTTCAGGTTTTCATCCGAGATAATCGGCTGTTCCGGGTTCTTATTCGGCTCAGGCCGCATTTCCTTCCGCATCATTTTCTCCAGAACAGCGATTTCCATTATCTCTTCCTCCACAAGGTACTTGGAAAAACAGATAACCGAACGATAGATAAAGACTTGCTTATCCGGGGTTTCAGGATATTTAACCAACTCAGAGGATAGAACCTTGCTATTGATGGCCTGATGGGTTTTAAGGAACTTTTCCACATAGCCAACATAGGTATTGATGGTGTTTTCGCTGAATTTCCAACGGTAGATAAGGCCAGCCCGCATGGTTTGCTTCCATCCTGGGATAAAGGTGCTTAAATCCTCTATCTGTTTTTTTGCCCGTTTCACTGGCATAGCAAGAGCCTGTTGCCCTTTCACAAAGACTTCCACCGCCTGGGGAGTTATCTGGTAGGTAACGGTCTTGCCATAGGGCTTAGGAGTGGCAGCCAGTTTTCCGGTTTTGCACCAGTCTATAATTGTTTTCTTATCTTTACAAAGAACCTTAGAAACCTCTTGAGGGTTAAGGAAGGGCTGTGAAATACTCCTCAGTTTTTCCACAGTTTCGTTAAAATTCCCCAGTTTTTCCTCAGTTTTGATATACTTCATGGTGAGTCTCCCGTCTTTAACTAAAGTCGGAAACTCACGTATTTATTGGGCTGTACTGGTTTTCCTTCCTTAAAACCCCTGTTCTGGGAGCATACTTCACACGTATGATGCCAAAACCCCAGAAATGGAAAGGAGAAAAAGCCTGAAACCCTCAATAGGGGTGAGTTTCCAGTAACTCGAACATGCCCATTATAGACCATGTTTTTGAGTTGTCCACCCCTAGACTCCACAGTTTTTCCATAGTTAGATGAATAGCATGGGCAATTGGCGCAGTTGGTAGCGCACCACATTCACATTGTGGGGGTCACTGGTTCGAGTCCAGTATTGCCCATTTTTTGCTTTTTATAGCCGAAAGTAAAGTCAGAACAACTCCCCAGACTTGCCTTCAATCTGTAGGCGGGTTATATATCCCTCTACGTTTACCTGCGATATACTTGTTTGTGAGGTAAAATTGATGTTTTTAGCGTTTTCGGGAAGTAATCTGGCTTATGAAAAAACGACGGAAACCTTTAGTTATCGACTTGTTTGCCGGATGTGGCGGCCTGACTGAAGGTTTCAAGAATGCAGGCTTCAAGGTAGTTGCTGCTGTTGAATATGACAAGAATGCAGCAAAAACATACAGGGTCAATCATCCCGAAGTTGCGCTGCTTGAGGATGATATAACCAATCCAGATATTGTTGCCCATCTTGAAAGGCTGACAGGCGGTAACAATGTGGATGTGGTTATCGGGGGGCCGCCTTGCCAGTCATTTTCCCTTATAGGCAGGGCCAAAGATCCTTACGGGATGGAGAATGATCCACGTAACAGGCTTGTGAACCGTTATGCGGAAATAGTTGAGCATTTGAATCCCAAATTTCTGGTCATGGAAAACGTTCCTGGCATTCTTAATGCGC
>Ga0247727_10005180_pt1 | contig 26780 bp, 18 predicted proteins | sample WisWelCaveWW1625_FD_202498 | JGI IMG/M metagenome (GOLD analysis project Ga0247727, IMG submission 202498) | Biofilm microbial communities from Wishing Well Cave, Virginia, United States - WW16-25 | ecosystem: Environmental > Aquatic > Deep subsurface > Groundwater > Cave microbial mat | place...
GTTCACCGGCACGCACGCCTACGACGAAGCGGGCTGGGCGCGGTTCCAGGCGTTCCTCGACCGGATCTACACCGACTTCACGACGAAGGTCGCCGAAGGGCGCCGCCTGCCGATCGAGACGGTGCGCGAGATCGCCAAGGGTCGCATCTGGACCGGCGAGGAGGCCAAGCGCCTCGGTCTCGTCGACGAGGTCGGCGGGGTCGACACCGCGGTGCGGCTGGCCCGCGAGGCGCTCGGCCTCGAGGCGGACGCCCCGGTTCGACTTCGCGCGATCCCGGCCAAGAAAAAGCCGTTCGAGGCGCTGTTCGGCCAGAAGCCGGACCATCGACGGGCCGCGGTCGAGGCGCTCGTCCGGACCGCTCGGGAGCTGCAGCCCCACGTGCGGCTGCTGTCCGAAATCCTGGGGACCCGGAGCGCGGAGGTGCTGGCGATGCCCAAGGCCCCGGCGACGCCGTAGCGGTGGTCGGTCAGTCGTAGAGCAGGAACGGTCGACGGGCGTCCGCGAACGCAAGGAGCCCGTCGGCCCACGTCCGCTCGAGGTCTCGGATCGCCGCGCCGTCCTCGATCATCTCCCGCAGCCCTTCCTGTCCGAGAAGGTAGTCGATGGCGGGCCGCTCCGCCTCGAACTCGTAGGTCTCGGTCCGCCAGGCGAACTCCGCGGGCGCGATCGAGCGGCACGCGGCGACGAGGGCGAGGTAGGTTGCGAACGGACGGAATCCCGTGGGTTCTGTGACGATGACCTGCACGCCGCCGCAGGCCTGGCCGGCGTGCTTCTGGAACATCGGTCGGAACGAGGCAGCCCGCACGGCGAGCCCGTCCATCCCGAGGGCGCGCAGGGTCTCGGCCAAGCGGTGACCGTCGAGCCACGGCGCGCCGACCAGCTCGAACGGCAGCGTCGTGCCCCGTCCTTCGGACAGGTTCGTGCCCTCGACCAGGCAGCCGCCGGGATAGACGCGAGCGGTCGACGGCGCGGGCATGTTGGGGGACGGAGGCGCCCACGGGAGCCCGGTGTCTTCGAACTGCATGGCGCGGCGCCATCCGTCGAGCGGCACGATGCGCAGATCCAGGTCGATTCCGTCCCGGTCGCGGAACAGCCGCGCGAGCTCTCCGATCGTCAGCCCGTGACGCACCGGGAGCGGATAGCGACCGACGAACGACGCGAGGGCCGGATCGAGAACCGGGCCCTCGATCTCGACGCCGCCGATCGGATTCGGCCGATCGAGGACCACGACCGGAACCCCGGCCTCGCTCGCGGCCTCCATCACGTACGACAGCGTGTAAACGAACGTGTAGTAGCGACTGCCGACGTCCTGAAGGTCGACGACGATCGCGTCGAGGCCGGAGAGGTCCGACGGCGCCGGCCGGAGAGACGCCCGGTCGGTTCCGTACAGGCTGCGCACCGGGAGACTCGTGAACGGATCCCGCGCGGTGGCGACCGGCTCCATATCCTGCTCGTGGCCCCACAGCCCGTGCTCGGGCGCGAACAAACGCTCGACGCGGTAACCGCCGTCCTGGCGCAGCCATTCGAGGAGATGGCGCGCTTGGCCGTCGATCGACGCTACATGCGCCAGTACGCCCAGACGCGCCCCCCGTCCGAGCGAGCACGCGCGCGGGCCGTCGCGAATCCAGCGGTCCAGGCCGCTCGCCACCCGCGCCATCCGCTCCGCTCCTCCCGCGCTCGCCGCATCAGCGCGTGCCGAGCCGCTTGACGGCGAAGATACCATGGGACGGAAGAGGGCACGCCATGACCTACGTCTGTGTCGACGTCGAAGCATCGGGACAGGTTGCGCCGTTCTTCAACCTGCTGTCGATCGGCGCGACGATCGTGGAGCGCAAGGGAGACCGCCACGGTCTGGGCGACACGTTCTATGCCGAGCTTCGGCCGATCTTCCCGGGCTTCGATCCGAAGGCGCTCGCCGTGTGCGGCCTCGACGTGGAGCGCCTGCGACGCGAAGGCGAAGAGCCCGCCGGGGCGCTGCGGCGGTTCAGCGCCTGGGTCGAGCGCGAGAACGCGGGCGCGCGCGAGCGCCCGGTGTTCGTCGGTCACAACGCGGTGTTCGATTGGGCCTACATCGCGTACTACTATGCGCATTTCGACCTCCCGAACCCGTTCGGCTACAAGGGGCTCGACACCAAGAGCCTGGCCATGGGTCGACTGGGCATCGCCTGGAACGAGACCAACAAGGAGACGCTCGAGCGGATGCTGAACCTGCCGCCGCAGGACCCGGTGCAGATCCACCGCGCGGACTACGACGCTTGGTATCAGGCGCTGATCCTGAAGGGCCTGCTCGACACGCCGGTACGGAGAAACACCTCGGATTGACACGCTCGGCCGACGTTGGTACCTTGGGCGGCTTTTTTCGGCGACGTCGACCAACGCTCGCCCGATACAGGAGCCCGTGGTGGCTGCGCACGGCAGCGGCGACGATCCGCGCTCGGGACCCGAGCGCATGCTGCCGACCCGGCTGACGCTCCATCCGACCGCGTTCGTCGCGCCGAACGCGGTGCTCGTTGGCGAGGTGACGCTCGCCGCGGAGTCGTCGGTGTGGTTCGCCTGCGTCTTGCGCGGCGATCTCGAGCCGGTGCAGGTCGGCGCGGGGACGAACGTGCAGGACGGCGCGGTGATCCACGTCGACCGGGGCATGCCCGCTGTCCTCGGAGCCCGCGTGACGATCGGCCACCGCTGTGTGATCCACGGCTGCCGGATCGAAGACGACGCGCTGGTTGGCATGGGGGCGGTCGTGCTCTCCGGGGCGCGGGTCGGGGTCGGCGCGCTCGTGGCCGCGGGCGCTCTCGTGCGCGAGGGGTTCGAGGTACCGGCCGGCACGATCGCGGCCGGGGTGCCCGCGCGGGTGCTCGGCCCGCTGAGCGACGAGTTGCGCGAGCGGGCGGCGAGCGGGGTCAGGACCTACATCGACGCGGCACGCGCCTACGCCGCTGGCGAGCTGGGCGGGGGACCCCACGGCGGGGCGCCCGTCGCACGCGGGCGGACATGATCGGGTCCTGCGAGCACGAGCGCTTCCGCCGGGTGATCGACGGCGCGGCGAGCTTCGTGCTCGTCTCGCACATCAACCCGGACGGTGACGCGATCGGCTCGGAGATCGGTCTGGCCCGGTTCCTGCGGGGGCGTGGCAAGGCGGTCCGGATCGTCAATCAGGATCCCTTGCCGGATGGACTCGGCTTCCTGGCGACGGCGGAGGACCGCTTCGAGACGTACGACGCGACGCTGCACGATCCGCTGCTCGCCGCCGCCGAACGTGTCGTGCTGGTCGACAACTCGGCGCCGGATCGGCTCGGCCGCATGGAGCCCGCGATGCTCTCTTGCGCTGGACGCACGCTGTGTATCGACCATCACCCGACGCGCAACGCGCCGTGGGCCGAGAGCATCGTCGACGAGGATGCGAGCGCGACCACGGCCGTCGTGTACGAGCTCGTCCGCGCATGCGGCTGGGAGCCCGACCGCGCCGCGGCCCAGGCGCTGTACGTCGGACTCGCGACCGACACCGGGTTCTTCCGCTTTGCCTCCTCGACCGCGCACGCCCACGCGATCGCCGCCGACCTGCTGCGGCTCGGTGTCGATCCGGCGACGACGTATCAGCGGCTGCACGAGCGGAACGCGGAGGCGTACCTGCGGCTGCTCGGGCACGCGCTCGTCGGGTTGCGCATCGACGGCGAGGGGCAGGTGGCTTCGGTGCAGATCACGCGCGCCACCCTCGCCGCGCTCGGCGCGGAGCAGGTCGATCCGACCGACATCCTCAACGTGTTGCTGACGCTCGACGGCGTGAAGGTCGCGCTCTTGTTCCGCGAGCTCGGCGACTGGCGGGTCAAGGTGTCGCTGCGCTCGAAGGGCTCGCTCGACGTGCACCGGTTGGCAGCGGAATTCGGCGGGGGCGGTCATCGGAACGCGTCGGGCATCGTGCTGTCGCGGGCGATCGGCGCCGCGGTCGACCTCGTGGTCGGTCGGGCCAGCGCGCTGCTCGGGAGCGCACCCTGATCCGGCCTCTCGCCCATGCGGAGGCGGTCTTGGAGATCCACGTCCTGTATTTCGCGGCGCTGGCCGAGCGAACCGGCTGCCGATCCGAGGTCGTCGAGGTCGGCCCGCAGGCGACGGTCGCCGTTCTGTGGTCGCTGCTCGAGTCGCGCCACCCTGCGCTCGTGGGTCTTCCGTATCGGCCAGCCGCGGCCTGCGATCGGACGTGGACCGACTGGGACGCGTCGCTCGATGGCGTCCGCGAGGTCGCGTTCGTGCCGCCGGTCAGCGGAGGGTAGGGTGGTCGCGCTGCAGAGCGACCCGATCCGGCTCGAGCGCGTCCTCGACGGCCTCGCCGCGGACGGAGACGGCGCGGTCGCCGTGTTTCTCGGGACCGTGCGCGACCGCAACGCGGGTCGGCCGGTCGTCGGGCTCACGTATCACGCGTGGCCCGAGATGGCCCTTGCGGAGCTGGGCAAGATCGAGGCCCAGGCGTGCGCGAGCCACGGTGCGAGCACGGTCCGGATCGTGCACCGCACGGGCGACCTCGACGTCGGCGAGATCTCCGTCGCGATCGCCGTGGCATCGGCCCATCGCGCGCAGGCCTTCGACGCGTGTCGCTTCGCCATCGAGACGCTCAAGCGCACGGTGCCGATCTGGAAGAAGGAACGCTACGCGGACGGCTCCGCGGCGTGGATCGAGGGCTCGTAGCGCCCGCTCAGCCGTGGCCTGCCGCCTCGATCTCCTCCTCGTCGAGGCCGAGGTAATGGCCGAGCTCGTGGCGCAACGTCACGCCGATCTGCTCGACGAGGTCGTCCTCGTCCTCGGCGAAGCGCTCGAGGCTGCGCTGGAACAGATAGATCCGGCCGGGGAGCTCACCACCCGGCCCGAGCGGCCCGCGATCGGGCAACGGGAGCCCGGCGAACAGGCCGAGCAGTTCCGGGTCGAGCGGCGGGTGTGCGTCGAGCAGGAGCGCCTCGTCCGGGACGGACTCGACCGTGACGGCGACTCCGGCCAGGGCGTCTCGGAACGGGGACGGCAGCCGGTCGATCGCCTCGGCGAGATGGCGCGCGAACGCGTTCTCGTCGAGGCGCACCGGGCGCGGGAACGCCTCCGGTTCGAGCTTCGTCGCTCGCGCGAACGCCGCATCGGCCTCGTCGTTCCGCCCGCGCCGTTCGGCCAGGAGTCCGGCCACGTGGTGACCGAGCGCGAGCCGCGGATCGGAGTCGGTCGCGCTCCGGGCGTGCGGCGCGGCATCCTCGAATCGGCAACAGCGATAGAGCGTCTCCGCGAGACGCGCGCGAAACTCCGCGTCGTCGGGGTCGATGGCCACGGCGCGCTCGAGCGGCTCGACGGCCGCGACCGGGTCGTCGAGCTCGAGTCGTGCCACGCCGAGCAGGAAGTGCAGGACCGGGTCGTCGGCGTCGGCCACGAGCGCCCGACCGATAAGAGACAGCGCGGTCTCCGGATCGCCGGCGTCGAGGGCATCGTAGGCCGCCTCGACGACGTCGATCTCGGGTCGAGGTTCGTCCGACTCGTGCATGTGTTCCCCGTGGCGGCCGTTCGTCGGCGCATTGTCGCACCCCACGCCTGCCCGTAGCAAACTGCGCGCCCCGCGTGTTGTGGCTCGGCTGGGCTGGATGGTATGGTGCGGCGCCGCGCGGCGAGCCCGTCGCGAGCGGGGGATGCTATGGGCTCCGAGGTCCGCGACGACGTGCGTAACCTGGCGATCATCGCCCATGTCGATCACGGTAAGACCACGCTCGTCGATGCGATGCTCTGGCAGAGCGGCATCTTCCGCGCGAATCAGACGGTCGCCGATCGTGTGCTCGACTCGATCGATCTCGAGCGCGAGAAGGGCATCACGATCATGGCCAAGAATACGTCGATCATGTTCGGCGGAAGGCGGGTCAACATCGTCGACACCCCGGGGCATGCGGACTTCGGCGGCGAGGTCGAGCGCACCCTGAAGATGGTCGACGGGGTGATGCTGCTCGTCGACGCCAGCGAGGGTCCGCTGCCGCAGACACGGTTCGTGCTGCGCAAGGCGCTCGAGTCGGGTCTACGCCCGATCGTCGTGATCAACAAGATCGATCGTGCCGATGCGCGCCCCAGCGAGGTCCTGAACGAGATCTACGATCTGTTCATCGACCTCGACGCGGCCGAGGACCAGCTCGACTTCCCGGTGCTGTACTGCAACGCGCGACGCGGCACGTGCCGCCGGACGCCCGACGGTCCGGAAGAGACGCTGCTGCCGCTGTTCGAGCAGATCGTGTCCTCGATCCCCGCGCCGCGCCACGATCCCACCGCGCCGCCCCAGTTCCTCGTGACGATGCTCGATTACGACGACTACCTCGGCCGGCTGGCGCTCGGGCGGCTGGTGAACGGCACGCTGCGCAAGGGGCAGGAAGTGGCGCAGATCCGGATCGACGGATCGATCGTGCGCGGGCGCATCAGCGGGGTGTTCGGCTTCGAAGGATTGCGGCGGGTCGAGCTCGACGGCGCGCGGCCGGGTGACATCGTCGCCGTCGCCGGCATCGAGTCGGCGTCGATCGGCGAGACGCTGTCGGATCCGAACGATCCGCGCGCGTTGCCGCCGCTCAAGGTCGACGAGCCGACGCTGGCGTTCGTCATCTCGGTCAACGACTCGCCGGTCGCCGGCACGGAGGGAAAGTTCGTCACGTCGGCCAAGCTGCGTGAGCGGCTGTTCCGCGAGATTCTGACGAACGTGTCGATCCGTGTCGAGGAGACGGAGTCGCCGGACTCCTTCAAGATCTCGGGTCGCGGCGAGCTGCAGCTGGCGATCCTGGTCGAGATGATGCGGCGCGAGGGGTACGAGCTGTCCGTAGGCAAGCCGCAGATCCTCACGCGGACGATCGACGATCGGCTCCACGAGCCGATGGAGACCCTGGTCATCGACTGCCCCGAGGGGTTCATCGGCGTCGTGACCGAGAAGGTCGGATCGCGCAAGGGGCGCATGACGCGGATGATCAACCACGGCACCGGCCGTGTGCGGATGGAGTTTCGGCTGCCGGCGCGGGGTCTCGTCGGGTTCCGCACCGAGTTCCTCAGCGACACGAAGGGCACCGGGATCATGAACCACCTGTTTGACGGCTACGAGCCGTGGCAGGGCGAGATCGAGCAGCGCGCGACCGGGGCGCTCGTCGCCGACCGGCCGGGTCGCGCGACCGCGTTCGCCATCGAGCACCTGCAGCCGCGCGGCACGATGTTCGTCGGCCCCGGCGAGCAAGTGTACGAAGGGATGATCGTCGGCGAGAACGCGCGGACGAACGACCTGGATGTGAACATCAGCAAGGAGAAGAAGCTCACGAACATGCGCTCGTCCAACTCCGACATTACGGTGCGCCTGATCCCACCGCGGTCGTTGAGTCTCGAGCAATCGCTCGAGTTCATCCGTGAGGACGAGCTGGTCGAGGTCACGCCGAGATCGCTCCGCCTGCGCAAGCGCATCCTGCAGGCATCCCGGCGGCGCTAGTCGGGTGTCGCGTAGCCGAAGTCGCGGGACTTCTGCTACGCCACAGCGGTCCGCTTGACGCCCCCGAGGCCCGCCTTTACTCTGGCCGATGGCTCGATCCGCGCGAATGTGGAGGAACAGCGTGCTGTCCACCCTTCTGCCTTTCGTCGCCGCGGCGGTCGGCGGCGCCCTGGGCTGGCTGCTCAACGAGCGCTTCGGGGCGAAGAGCCTCGACGCGGCGCGCAAGCGCGCCGACGAGACCGCGCGGGCGGCGCGGCGCGAGGCCGACAAGATCCGGCAAAAGGCCAGCCTCGAGTCGCGCGAGGAGATCCTGCAGCAGCGCAACAAGGCCGAGCGCGACCTGCGCTCCCAGCGCGGGCAGATCCAGAAGCGCGAGCGTGACCTGAAGCGGGAGGTCGACGCCGTGGGCGAGCGCGACGCGCAGCTCCAGCAGGAGCGCGAGCGATTGGACGAAGAGCGTGCCGCGATCGTCGCGCAGGAGGCGGCGCTCGCCGCGGCGCAGGCGGAGGTCGACCGGCTGCGCGACGAGGAGAACCTGCGCCTCGAGGAGACCTCGCGGCTGACCCGCGACGAGGCGCGCCGGCAGCTCCTGCAGAACCTGCGGGCCCAGGCGCGGCTCGACGCCGCCACGATGATCAAGGAGGCGCGGGACGAGGCCCAGCGTACGGCCGATGCCGACGCGACGAAGATCCTGACCCTGGCGATCGAACGACTCGCGTCCGACGTCAGCGCGGAGCGCACGGTCAGCCACTTCGAGCTGCCCGAGGGGACCGAGATCAAGGGACGCATCATCGGGCAGGAAGGGAAGAACATCCGCGCGTTCGAGAAAGCGACCGGTATCCAGCTGCTGCTCGAGGAAGGATCGCGGACGGTGACGCTCTCCGGATACCACCCGGTCAACCGCGAGGTCGCCCGGCGCGTGCTCGAGGCCCTGGTCAAGGACGGCAACATCCATCCCAAGCGGATCGAGGAGCTGGCTCGCCGGTGCCGCCGGCGGCTCGACGAGGAGATCCGGCGCGCGGGCCAGGACGCGCTGCGCGAGCTCGGCATCACCGGGGTGCACCAGGAGATCGTCGGCCTGGTCGGACGCCTGCGGTTCCGCACCTCCTACGGCCAGAACGTGCTGAGCCACTCGATCGAGGTCGCGTACCTGACCGGCATGCTCGCGGCCGAGCTACGCCTCGACGAGAAGCTCGCGCGGCGCGCCGGGCTCCTGCACGACGTCGGCAAGGCAATCGACTACGAGCGCGAGGGGACGCACCCCGAGATCGGCGCCGAGGTCGCGCAGCGTTGCGGAGAGCCCGAGGTAGTGGTCAACGCGATCGCGTCGCACCACGAGGACTGCGAGGCGACCTCGCCGATCTCGGTGCTCGTCGCCGCGGCCGACGCGCTGTCGGGTGCCCGGCCCGGCGCGCGACGCAAGTCGGTCGCCGAGTACATCAAGCGCATCGAAAAGCTCGAGGAGATCGCCAACTCGATGAACGGCGTCGAGCAGTCGTACGCGGTCCAGGCCGGTCGCGAGATCCGGGTGATCGCGCGGTCGCGTGAGGTCGACGACGCGCGGGTCGAGCTTTTGGCCACCGATCTCGCGACCCGGATCCAGTCCGAGATGGACTACCCGGGCAAGATCAAGGTCACCGTGATCCGCGAGACCCGGGCGGTCGAGATGGCGCGGTAAGCGAAGCCGCGTGGGCGAGACGACCGGGTTCGCGCTCCTGTCCTTGGCGCTGTCCACCGCGCTCCTGCACACGCTGATTCCGGACCATTGGCTCCCGTTCGTCCTGATCGGGCGAGCCCAGGCGTGGTCGCTGCGCGGGACGGCAGCGGTGGCCGGCGCTTCGGCGGCGATCCACGCGCTGCTGTCGATCGCCCTCGCGCTCGCGGCGCTCGGGGTCGGGGCGAGCACGGCGGAGGCGCTCGGCGGGACGCTCGAGCGCACCGGCGCGTGGCTGCTCGTCGGGTTCGGCGTCGCGTACGCGGCGTGGGCCTGGCGCAAGGGAGGACACTTCCACCCGGGCGGGGAGCGACTGCATGCGGCGCGGGCCGCGCCGTGCGACGGTCGGGAGGGTCCGAGCCATCCCGACCACCTGCATTACCACGCAGATGACGCGCTGATCCGCGGTCGGGCCGGTCGCGGCCGCTGGTGGCTCGCGACGATCGTCGGGCTCAACCCGTGCGTGCTGCTCCTGCCGATCGTGTTCGCATCCGCGCGGGAGGGCGCCTTGGCCGTCGTCCTCGTGTCGATCGCGTACACGGTTCCGACGGTCGGGTTGATGGTCGGTCTGTCGGTCCTCGGGGTCGCCGGCGCGCGCCGGCTCCCCGTGCCCGTGGCGGCGCGGTACATGGAGGTCGCGAGCGGCCTACTCGTCGCCGCGGTCGGTGCGATCCTCATCCGAGGCTGATTCCACGGCTCCGGGCCAGCGGGTGGTAAAGTGCAGCCCCAGCCCGTGCCGGCGAGGGGAGGGACCGGAATGTCGAAGGACCTGCTCAGTGCCAAGAACCTCGAGTTCCAGGGACGAGCCCGGGAGGTCGCCGAGACCGCCATGCGGCCGGTCGCGACGCGATACGACAGGGAGCAAACCTATCCGTGGGAGGTGCAGCGCGCGATCCGCGAGGCGGGTCTGAGCGGCGTGTGGATCCCCGAGGAGTACGGCGGCGCGGGGGGCGGGGTGCTGAACCTCTGTCTCGTGGTCGAGCAGTTCTCGCGCGCGTGCGGCGGGATGGGTGTGGGCTACGCGGTCAACGCGCTCGGGTCGTTCCCGATCCTCCTCGTGGGCACCGCGGAGCAGAAACGACGCTGGCTCCCGGGCATCGCCGCTGGCGAGACGCTCATCGCCTTCGGCCTGTCCGAGAAGGAGGCCGGGTCGGACGCCGGCTCGATGACCACGCGAGCCGAGCGGATTGGCGACGAGTATGTGCTGAACGGCGAGAAGAAGTGGAACACCGGCGGCGCCGTCGCGTCGCTGAACACCATCTTCGCCGTGACGAGCCCGGGCCGCGGGGCGCGCGGGATCTCGGCGCTCGTCGTGGAGAAGGACGCTCCGGGGTACCGCGTCGGCAAGCACGAGGACAAGATGGGGATCCGCTGCGTGCCGGTCGTCGAGATCCACCTCGACAACTGCCGCGTCCCGGTCGCCAACCTGCTCGGCGGCTCGGAGGGGCAGGGGTTCAAGCACGCGATGATGACCCTCGACCTCGCGCGCCCGGGTGTCGCCGCGCAGGCGCTCGGTCTGGCCCAGGGCGCGTACGAGCTCGCGGTCGAGTACACGGGCAGGCGCAAGCAGTTCGGGCAGTCGATCAGCTCGTTCCAGGGCGTGCAGTGGATGCTGGCCGACATGGCGACCCAGATCGAGGCGGCCCGGCAGCTCGTCTACGCCGCCGCGCGTGCCGCCGACCTCGGCGCCAAGGGGCTCGGGAAGCTGTCGGCGATGTGCAAGCTGTTCGCGACCGACGTGGCGATGAAGGTCACGACCGACGCCGTGCAGCTGTTCGGCGGGTATGGCTACGTCAAGGACTACCCGATCGAGAAGTACATGCGGGATGCCAAGATCACCCAGATCTACGAGGGCACGAACCAGATCCAGCGGCTCGTGATCGCGCGCAGCGTGCTGCGCGAGGCGGCCAGCGGCGAGGCGTGAGCCCCCAACCGCGACCGCGGGCGACACGAAGCGTCAGTTCGGCGCGGCCGGTGCCGTCCCACGTCAGCCTGGCGTTCCATTCCTGGCACCGTCGACCCTTCTCGCCGGGGTGCCCCGTCGGTGGAACCCGAGAAAACCGGCCGGAAGGCCGCTCGCTCGTGGCTGGCACCGTGCTTGCTCCTCTCGAGGGCACAGGACATGACCTCCTCCTGGTCAGTGTCGAGCCCCTTCCGGGTCTGATGGTCATGCCCCCCCGCGGGCCCGGAAGGGGCTGACTTTTTCCCGATGACCCCCGCGCGACCGGTGCTCGCCGTCGAGAGCCTCGACGCGGCGATCGCGCTCCTCGGCCGCGGCGGGCGTCGCGGCATCCTGCCGATGATCGGAGAAAGCATGCGCCCGACGCTGCAGCCGGGCGAGCGCGTTCTGGTCGAGTTCGAGGCCCGGGATCTCGAGCGCGGCGACCTCGTCCTGTACCGCCAGGTGGACTACCTGGTCGTGCATCGGGTGCTCGGTCCCGCGACGCGCGACCTCGAGCCCAAGCTTCGCACGCGCGGCGACGGCACACCCGGACTCGACCCACCGCTCGAGCGGTCGCGGATCCGCGGTCGGGTGGTCGCGATCGAGCGGGGCGGGAAGTGGTTTCGGCTCGACGGGGGAGCCGCGCGGGCCTACGCGATCGCCGTTGCCCTGCATGATCTGTGGTGGGCCGGCGCGCACGCGATCGCCAGCGCGATCGACCGGCGCCTCCTGCGAGCGGGCCCGCGCGGTGTCGTCGCGCGAATCGTCGAGGCCTGTGATCGGGGCCTGCTCGGCGCGGCGCACGGAGCGCTGTTCCGGGCGGCGCATCGGGACAGCGCATCCGTGCCCGACTGATCCGGCGCGCCGAGGCCGTTCCGCCGGCTGCTATACTGGCCCCCCACCGTTTCGCCCGCCTCCGAGGGCAGGTCGTCGTCCCATGATCCAAGCGCTCCTGACCAAGATCGTCGGCTCCAAGAACGAGCGGCTGCTCAAGCGCCTCGCTCCGCTGGTCGTCCGGATCAACGCGCTCGAGGCCGGAATCCGCGATCTCGGCGACCACGAGCTCCGGGCCAAGATGGAAGAGTTTCGCGCGCGACTCGATCGGGGCGAGCCGCTCGACGACCTGCTGCCCGAGGCGTTCGCCGTCGTGCGCGAGGCGGGCCGGCGCGTGCTGGAGATGCGCCACTTCGACATGCAGCTCATCGGCGGGATGGTGCTGCACCGTGGCATGATCGCCGAGATGAAGACGGGCGAGGGCAAGACCCTCGTCGCGACACTCCCGGCCTACCTGAACGCGATCGGTGGCAAGGGCGTGCACGTCGTCACGGTGAACGACTACCTGGCGCGCCGCGATGCGGATTGGATGGGTCGGATCTACCGGTTCCTGGGCCTGAGCGTCGGGTGCATCCAGCACGATCTGGTCGACCGTGAGCGCCAGCAGGCGTACGGTGCGGACATCACGTACGGGACGAACAACGAGTTCGGGTTCGACTACCTGCGCGACAACATGAAGTTCTCGCTGGGCGCGATGGTCCAGCGTGGCCACAACTTCGCGATCGTCGACGAGGTCGACTCGATCCTGATCGACGAGGCGCGAACGCCCCTGATCATCAGCGGTCCGGCCGAGGAGTCGACCGACAAGTACTACAAGATCGACCGCATCGTGCCGCGGTTGAAGGCCGGCGCCGTGACCCAGGGCGGGAAGGACTACGAGGTCGAAGACACCGGCGAGTACATCGTCGACGAGAAGGCCCGCACGGTCAGCCTCACGGATCGCGGCATCGAGCGCTGTCAGGACCTCTTGGGGATCGAGAACCTGTACGACCCCGCCCACATCGACCTCGTGCACCACGTGAGCCAGGCGCTGAAGGCTCACGTGTTGTTCAAGCGCGACGTGGACTACATGATCAAGGACGGCCAGGTCGTCATCGTCGACGAGTTCACGGGGCGGCTGATGCCGGGCCGGCGCTGGAGCGACGGGCTGCACCAGGCGGTCGAGGCCAAGGAAGGCGTCAAGATCGAGCGCGAGAACCAGACGCTGGCGACGATCACGTTCCAGAACTACTTCCGTATGTACGACAAGCTGTCGGGCATGACCGGCACGGCCGACACCGAGGCGGTCGAGTTCGACAAGATCTACGAGCTCGAGGTGGCGGTCGTACCGACGAACCGGCCGCTGGTCCGGATCGAGAACCCGGACATGGTCTACCGCACGGAAGCGGAGAAATGGAAGGCCGTCGTCGAGGAGATCTTGGAGGGCCAGAAGCGCGGGCAACCGGCGCTCGTGGGCACGGTCTCGATCGAGACGTCCGAGAAGCTGTCGACCCTGCTGCGCCGTCGCGGTGTGCAACACGTCGTGCTGAACGCCAAGTACCACGAGATGGAGGCCGAGATCGTGTCCCAGGCCGGGCGCATCGGCGCGGTGACGATCGCGACGAACATGGCCGGCCGCGGCACCGATATCCTGCTCGGCGGACACGCCGACTACCTGGCCAAGCAGGAGCTGTTGCGGCAGGGGCTCAAGCCCGGCGAGACTCCGCAAGGCGAGTGGGACGCCGCATTCGCAGCGGGGATGGAGCGGTTTCGCGCGCAGTGCCGGGAGGAGCACGACCGGGTCGTGTCCCTGGGCGGCCTGCATATCATCGGGACCGAGCGGCACGAGTCGCGCCGGATCGACAACCAGCTCCGCGGGCGCGCGGGCCGGCAGGGAGATCCCGGGTCGTCGCGGTTCTTCCTGTCGCTCGACGACGACCTGATGCGGATCTTCGCCGGTGACCGACTGAAGTCGGCGATGAAGCGGCTGGGTATGGAAGAGGACGTTCCGATCGAATCGCCGATGGTCACACGGGCGATCGAGCGTGCGCAGAAGCAGGTCGAGCAGCGCAACTTCGAGATCCGCAAGCACCTGCTCGAGTACGACGACGTGAACAACAAGCAGCGCGGCGAGATCTACGGTCTACGCCGGGACCTGCTCGCCGGCAAGGAGCAGCGCGAGTACGTGCTGGGCAAGGGCACCGAGCTCCTGGAGATCCTGGCCCGGGATCATCTGGGCCAGGAGTCGGCCGAGGAGCGCCAGGTCGACTCGTTCCGCCAGCAGGTCAAGTCGTTCTTCGGCGTCGACTTGGAAGCCGCGGAGGTGGCCGTCGCCGAGTCCGGTCCGCAGCAGATCCTGGAGACGCTGTGGCCGTGTCTCCTCGCCCGCTACGAACAGAAGGAAGCGAGGGTCGGCGCCGAGCTGATGCGCGCGTACGAGCGGCACATCTTGCTGCAGATCATCGATGCGGCGTGGAAGGATCATCTGCTGGCCATGGACCACCTGAAAGACGGGATCGGCCTGCGGGCGTACGGTCAGCGCGACCCGCTCGTCGAATACAAGCGCGAATCGTTCGACATGTTCGGCCAGATGCGCGAGCGGATCGAGAACGACGCGGTGCGGTTCCTGTTCCTGCTCGAGCCGATGACCGAGGATGAGCGCCGGCAGGAGGAGGAGCGCCGCCGGCGCGAGCAGGCACAGATCTTCGCGTCGGCGTCGCGTTCCGCCGCGGGTGTCGCGGCTCGCGGCGGTGTCGAGACCGCCAAGCGCACGACGGCGCGTGTCGGTCGCAACGACCCGTGCCCCTGCGGCTCGGGCAAGAAGTACAAGAAGTGCCACGGCGCGGCCGCATGAGCGCGGTCGGGCCCACGATCCCGGCGCGACGGCACGGAGAGCCCATCCGATGAGCGACCCCCGCATCCCCGAGGCCCTGACGTTCGACGACGTGCTCCTGGTCCCGGCGGAGAGCGCGGTCCTGCCGAGCGAGGTCCAGACCCGCACGCACCTGACGCGAGACATCCCGCTGAACATTCCGCTCGTGTCGGCGGCGATGGACACCGTGACCGAGTCGCACCTGGCGATCGCCATCGCCCAGGAAGGCGGGATCGGTGTCCTGCACAAGAACCTGTCGATCGAGGCGCAGGCGCAAGAGGTCGACAAGGTCAAGCGCTCGGAATCGGGGATGATCGTCGATCCGATCACCATGCGCCCCGAGCAGAAGATCTACGAAGCCCTCGAGTTGATGGGGCGGTACCGCATCTCGGGTGTGCCGATCACCGACGATGCGGGAAGACTGGTCGGGATCTTGACCAATCGCGACCTGCGCTTCTGCACATCGACCGACCAGCCGGTCCGCTCGCTGATGACCGCGACGAACCTCGTCACGGTCCCGGTGGGAACGACGCTCGAGCAAGCCAAGGAGCTCCTGCACAAGCACCGGATCGAGAAGCTCCCGGTCGTCGACAGCGGGTATCGCGTCCGCGGGCTGATCACGGTCAAGGACATCCAGAAGCAGATCAAGTATCCCTCCGCATGCAAGGATGCCTATGGCCGCTTGCGTGTCGCCGCGGCGGTCGGCGTCGCCGGCGATACGCTCGATCGCGCGCAGGCACTCGTCGACGCGCAGGTCGACGTGCTGGTCGTGGACACGGCACACGGTCACAGCCAGGGCGTGCTGGGGATGGTCGAGCGCATCCGGGAGCGCTTCGGGACGCTCCAGCTGGTCGCGGGGAACGTGGCGACGGCCGATGGCGCCCGGGCGCTCATCGAGCGCGGCGTGAGCGGGGTGAAGGTGGGCGTCGGGCCGGGCTCCATCTGCACGACGCGGATCGTCACGGGGGCCGGCATGCCACAGCTCACCGCGATCCTCGAGACGTCGAAGGTCTGCCGGCAGGCCGGAGTGTCCGTGATCGCCGACGGAGGGATCAAGTACTCGGGGGATGTCACCAAAGCGCTCGCCGCCGGGGCGGACACGGTGATGATCGGGAGCCTGTTCGCCGGGACCGAGGAGTCCCCCGGAGAGACGGTCTTGTACCAGGGGCGGACGTTCAAGGAGTATCGGGGCATGGGCTCGATCGGGGCGATGAAGCTCGGTTCGCGCGACCGCTACTTCCAGCAGGACGAATTCGACGAGCGCAAGCTCGTTCCCGAGGGCATCGAGGGGCGGGTCCCGTACAAGGGGCCGTTGTCGGGTCTCGTGGGGCAGCTCGTCGGCGGGCTTCGAGCCGGGATGGGCTACCTGGGCTGTCCCGACATCCCGTCGCTACAGACGCGCGCGCGGTTCGTGCGCATGACGGCCGCGGGACTGCGCGAGTCGCACGCGCACGACGTGATCATCACGAAGGAAGCGCCGAACTACTCGGTCGACTGATCGCGGACGCGGGCGTGGCGTCACGCGTCGCCCCCCGGTTGCTGCGGCGCTTCGCCGACTCCGATGAGCTCGATCCTGCGACAGCCTTCGCCGACGTCGTGGAACAGGACCGTCACCGCGCCGCGGCGCCAGAACGGCGGCAGCCGCTCGCCCCACTCGACGACGACGACGGCGTCACCGGCCAGGATCTCGTCCAGCCCCAGGGAGGCGATCTCGTCGTCGGTTCCGAGCCGATACAGGTCGACGTGGAACAGCGGCACCCGTCCACCGCGGTAGTGCTGGATCAGCGTGAACGAGGGCGACGACACGTCCTCCGGCTCGATGCCGAGACCCACGGCCATGCCGCGCACGAACACGGTCTTGCCGAGCCCCAGATCCCCGACGAGGAGCACGAGCTCGCCGCCGCGCAGGCCGCGGGCGAGGCTCCGCCCGAGGTCCATCGTCTCCTCTTCGCTGAGCGAGAATACGGTCCGCGTCGCGGGCGCGTTCTTCGGGCGCTTCTTCACGGCGCGGTTGCGGGTGCGTGTCTTGGTCCGGCCAGCCATCTCTACCTCTGCCCACGCGGGGCGACTTGGGGGCGAAGAGCCGCGATCGCCGCAGGCAACTGATCGGCGATGTCGGATGCGATCAGGCCGTCCGGGCCCCGCTCCGCGGCAACCCGATCGCCGGCGTCGCCGTGCAGGAACACCGCGGCCCGCGCTGCGTCCTGTGGCGTCAGACCGCGGGCCAAGAGCGCGCCGACGACGCCGGTGAGCACGTCGCCGCTCCCTGCCGTGGCAAGCCCGGGGTTACCCGAGCCGTTGAACGACGCGCGCCCGTCGGGGTGTGCGACGATCGTCCGGTGACCCTTCAGGACGACGACGGCACCGCCGCGGCGAGCGATCTCGCGCGCGGCGGGCAGGCGGTCTCGCTGGATCTCGTCCGTCGGGATCCCGAGGAGCCTTGCGGCTTCTCCCGGATGCGGGGTCAGGACGAGCCCCGGTCCGCGGGATCGGAGCCGATCCAGCCCGCGTCGTCCCGCGGCCGCGATCGCGTTCAACGCGTCGGCGTCGACGACGGTCGGACGCGCACACTGGGCGAGGATCTCGAGGACCGCTGCGCGAGTGTCCACCGATGTTCCGAGGCCCGGGCCGATCGCCAAGGCGTCCCGCTCGGCGGCCAGCCGCGCGACCGTCCGCGCGGCGGAACGGCTCATCGCGCCCGAGCGAGTCTCGCCGAGCGGCTCGGTCATCATTTCCGCCTGCTGACCGGCCACGACGGGAAGCGAGCTCGCGGGCGTCGCCACGGTCACGAGGCCGACTCCCGAGCGCAGCGCGCCGCGAGCGACGAGCACGGCGGCGCCGGCACGGCCGCGTGCGCCCGCGACGGCGAGGAGGTGGCCGTACGTGCCTTTGTGCGAGTCCTTACGGCGCGGAGGAACGAGCGCGCGGACGGCGTCGGCGTCGACCCACTCGAGATCCGCCTGTTCCGCCTCGACGACATCGTCGGGAATGCCGATCGGCAGGACGCGCCAGGTGCCGGCGTACAGGGCCGCCGGATCGAGGACGAGCGCGAGCTTCGGGCGACACAGCGTGTACGTGCGGGTCGCGTGCACGGCCGGCCCGTCGACCTCTGCGCGGTCGGCATCGACACCCGACGGTACGTCGATGGCGAGGATCGGCGGGCGAGCTCGGCCCAGATCCTCGATGACCCGCGCGAGGAGACCGCGCGTCGCCCCGCGTGTGCCCGTGCCGAGCAGCGCGTCGACGAGGATTCCGGCCCGGTCGAGCGCGAGGCGTTCCCGCTGCCAGCCAGCCTCGTCGAGGATCGTCGCGATCTCGATCCCGCTCGATCTCGCGGTGTCGAGGCTGGCCGCGGTGTCGCCCTCGATCGACCGGGCGTCGGCGAACAGCAGCACGCGCACCGGGACGCCGCTCCCGGCGAGATGGCGCGCGGCGACGAGGCCGTCCCCCCCGTTGTGGCCCTTGCCGCAGAGAACGACGGTACTGCGTCGCGCCGTTTCGTCGAACTCCTCGAGGATCGCTTCGGAAACGCCACGGCCTGCGGCTTCCATGAGCGTGAGGCTCGGAATACCCCGCTCGTCGATCGCCCGACGATCGACGCTGCGCATCTGTGTGCCGGTGAGGATCTCCAAGGGCCGCAACATAGCCCCCTCCAACCGACGCGGTCAAGAAAACGGGATCCTTTTCTGAGCCGCCTCGCAGGGCATCTCGTCGCGACGTGAGTTGGCCTGGCCCCTCCCGCGGCCCAGATCAGGAAAACGTCGTCCGCTCGACTACAATCGTCGGGTGCGGCTACGCTATCTCACGGGTGGTGAGTCCCACGGTCCGGCACTGTCCGTGATCGTCGAGGGTCTCCCCGCCGGCCTCGCGGTCAGCTCCGCGGCGATCGACCGCGAGCTGCGCCGTCGTATGGGCGGGCATGGCCGGGGCGGCCGGATGCGGATCGAGCGCGACCGGGTCGAGATCCTCTCCGGGGTCCGGTTCGGCCGGACGCTCGGTTCTCCCGTGACTCTCGTGGTGCGAAACCTCGACCATGAGAACTGGACCGACGCGATGCGGCCGGAGGGCGACCGCCCGGCCGGTGCGGCGGCGCGAGCGGTGACCCGCCCGCGCCCGGGGCATGCCGATCTCGCGGGCGCGCTCAAGCTCGGGACCCACGACGCGCGGGACGTTCTCGAGCGATCGAGCGCGCGTGAGACCGCCGCGCGTACCGCCGCCGGCGCGCTGGCCAAGGCCCTCCTGCACGACCTGGGGACACACGTGACGAGTCGCACCGTTGCCGTGGGATCGGCGGAGGCGCCCGAGGCGGAAGCGTCGCGCTTTGACGAGATTCTCGCGCTGGACGACGACGCGCCGCTCCGGACCGTCGACGCGGCGGCGCGGGCCGCGATGGTCGCCGCGATCGACGACGCGCGGGCCCGCCAGGACTCGATCGGCGGTGTCTTCGAGGTTCTGGCACGCGGCGTGCCGCCAGGACTCGGGAGCCACGTGCACTGGGATCGACGCATCGACGGGCGGATCGGCGGCGCGCTGCTGTCGATCCAGGCCGTGAAGGCAGTGGCGATCGGCGAGGGCATCGAGGCCGCGCGGCGAGCGGGGAGCGAGCAGCACGACGCCATCACATACGACCGCGAGGCGCGCGCCTTCGTGCGACCGACGAACCGCGCTGGTGGCATCGAGGGCGGGATGACGAACGGGGAGATCGTCCGTGCGCGCGGGTACCTCAAGCCCGTGGCCACCCTACCCCGGCCGCTCGGAACCGTGGACCTGGTCACGAAAGTCGAGAGCCTGGCGGCTGTCGAGCGCACGGACACGATCCCGATCGTCGCGGCCGGAGTCGTGGGCGAGGCGATGGTCGCTCTCGTTCTGGCCGACGAGATGCTGATCAAGTTCGGCGGCGACACGATCGCCGAACTGGCGCGCGCAGTGCGCTCGTTCCGCGACGGGCTACGGGATTATTGACCGAGAAAAAAACAAGGGGCGGTGGTGTCCCACCGCCCCCCTGTCGATCACCCCGGGCACTCCCTCGCGGGAGTTGCGCCGCCCGTCGCGATCGACCGGGTCTCGAGCGGGCCGATTCATCCCCCCCGGTCAGTACGGCCCACCGCTCGCGACCCCGAACGTCGTGAGTGCGTCTGCGCGAGCGGCGACAAGGTACGGTGATCCCCCCTCACTGTAAAGGGGGAGAGTGACGTCACCGGGCCCGAAGGAAAGGGGACAGGCGAGAGCCGGTCCCCTCGTGTTCAACCTCGTTCTACGCACCTTAGAGCGGTGCTATAGTCGGCTCGGGCGCTCCTCGCTCTCTCCGGTGGACCGCCACCCTGGCACGGGTCAAGACTCTAAGGTAGGCGAAAGTAGGATACCTGCCGTCGCGCATGGCGACGGCACGCGGTCGGTAGGGGAGTCCGGCAAGGGCCGTCCTCCTGGGTTTCGAGGTCGGGCCGCAATCCTCCGGAGAGAGCAAGCAACGCCCGAGCCGCGATCTGCACCCCATTTCGCCTCGTCTCCGTCTCGTCTCCGTCTCGTCGGTCTGTGCCACTGTCGGCGCACCATACCCCGGTCGGAAAGATGGTGTCAAGCTCAAAATCCAAGATGTCGAGTCCCTCCATTCCACGGGCCCAGGATGTGGGGGTAGGCCCCCCGCGACCCCCGGCAGTCGAGATCGCGGTGGACCGCCTTGCAATCGGCGGACGCGGCGTCGGGCGGCGGGCCGGGCTGGTGTGGTTCGTTCCCGGGGCCCTGCCCGGGGACCAGGTCCTGGTCGAGCCGGCTCGATCGAAGCCCCGCTTCGTCGAAGGACGCCTGACCCGGATGCTCGCGCCCTCTCCGGATCGGCGAGTTGCCCCCTGCCCCATCCAGGACCGCTGCGGCGGATGTCCGCTGATGCCGCTACCCGAGGAACTGCAGGCCCTGTGGCGTCGCCGATTCGTGGTCGATGCGCTGGTGCGGATAGGCGGACTGGTCGATCCGCCCGTCGAGCCGATCCGTGCCGCTCCGCGGCCCCTCGGCTACCGGAACCGCGTCGAGCTCGTGCTCGGCGCGGGTCCCGATGGATCGTCGAGTCTCGGGCTCCATGCGCGACATCCCGAGGACGGACTCGTGGACGTGGAGCGCTGTCTGCTCCAGGACCGTGCGGCCAACGCCGTGCTGTCGACGATTCGCTCGGTCGTGCTTCCTGGGACCACCCGGGAGGACCGGCAGGGACATCGCGTGCTGATCCGCCGCTCGGAAGCAACGGGAGAGATCCTGGTCGGCCTGTGGGAGTGCGGATCGCCCTTCCCGGACGCGATCGCGCTGACACGCCGCCTGATGGGCGCCCATCCCGAGGTCTCGGGGGTCGTGCGGATCCGCGCAGCCGCCGGTGGGCGCGCGGGGGCTCGCACGGAAGCCCTGGCGGGCCGGGACTGGATCGAGGAGCGCGTGGCTGGGCTGTGCTTCCGCCTGCCCGCAACGAGCTTCCTGCAGGTCAGCGCGGAAGGCGCGGAGGCGCTCTCCGCGTTGGTGGAGGAGCTCGTGGTGCCGCGGGGCATCTCCCTGCTCGATCTCTACTGCGGCGTAGGAGTCCACGCGCTCCGGCTCGTCGCGCGCGGCCTCGCCGGGTCGGCGACTGGGGTAGACTCCGACCGGCAGGCGGTCGCTTGCGGTCGAGACGTCGCCCTGCGGGAGGGACTCGCGGTGGACCTCGTCCCAGCCGACGTGGCCCGGTTTCTGAGCGAGGCCCCGGGGAAACCCGACCTGGTCGTCGCGAACCCGCCCCGCGCCGGAATGGGTCGAGCCGTAGCTCTGGCGCTCGGCTCGCTCGGCGCGCGAGCGATCGTGATCGTGTCGTGCGAGCCGACGACGCTCGCACGCGATCTCCGGACGGTTCTCGGCGCGGGTCCCTACCGGCTCTCGCGGGTCGTCCCCGTCGATCTCTTCCCCCAGACCGCGCACGTCGAGACGGTGGCCTTGCTCGAGCGAGTTTGACGATCGAAAAAAACGGCCCGCCCCGTGGGGCGGGCCGCGTCGATACGTGCGACCGTTCGAGCCCGGCTATTGGGACTCGCCCGCGGCGTTGACCGCGACGATTCGGTAGAACAACTGCTCCGCCGCCGAGAATTCGTGCAGCGGCTCGATGAAGCGGTCCTCGACCGCTGTGCCGATCTCGACGAACGGACCCTGAGCGGACGGCGCCGCGAGGATGCGGAACGACGCCGCGGGGCCGTGGCCCGGGTCGGTGACCGGAGCCTTCCAGCGCAGCACCGCGCTCCCGTTCTCACGCGAGAGAACGAGGTCACGTGCCGCGGCCGGCGGGTAAAGAGCGCCGGCGATGGAGAAGTCGCCGTCGCTCGTGTCGTAGCCCATGACACCCTGGTTGTCCCGGGCGTCGACACGGATGCGAGTCACTTCGCTCGCCGCTCCGTTCACGGTCCAGGTGTACGACGTGCCGGTGACCCCGATCGCGACCGTTTCCCAGGACAGTCCGCCGTCCCGCGACAGCCACACGTCGTAGGAGCTGGGTGAGCCCAGGGCCGGGCTGCTCCAACGCAGATCCACCGTCGTCCCGGCGACGAGGTACTCCCCGCCGTTCGGCTGGGTCACCTGCGGGTGGATCGCACGGACGTACGTTGTCCCGACGAACCACGTCGTGTCTCGCACTTCGCCCGTGACCGTCACAGCGACCGAGTCGCCCTGCGGTACGAGCGCCTGGAACGCCGCGCGGTCGAACTTGACCACGAGCTCGAGGGTTCCGTCGTCGTTGTCGTCGGAATAGGAGATCGGCGAGGGGTTGGCGAAGAGCTGTCCGTAGATCGAGACGCTCGAGATCACGACGTCGTGCGGGTCGAGGCCTGCCGGGAGCTGGAGCGCCGCTCGGATCGTGTTCCCGTGCGAACCGAGGTTGATCGTGTTCGGATCGACGTCGAGGTAGACCAGCTCGACCTGACCCACGTGCAGCTCGACCGGAACGACGATCGAGCTCCGGAACGGATCGTTGGTCAGAAGCTCGATCGCCCCGTCGTAGGTACCGTCCTCGAGCCCGACCGCGCTGAGCGCGAGCGTCAGGTCGGCGCACTGACCCGCCGGCACGACGCCGCTCGTCGGGTCGACCGCAAGCCACTCGGGAATCGTGGCGAACTCGATCGCCAGCCCGTCGTGAACGTACGGCGGAGTCTCGTTGTAGGTCACGCCGAGGCCGACCGTCTCGGTCGAGTCCTGGATCCCGATGCTGTGGCTGTCGAGCGTGCCGGACAGCGTCAGATACTGGAACACGATCCGGCCGCTCGAGTGGAGGACGATCTGGAACGTGTAGCTGGTCGTGCCGGCGCCGCCCGGGTAGTGCTCGACGTTCGTGTACTGGATGATGAAGCGCGAGCCATCGACGTAGCTCTGGGCGTGCAGCGCCCCCTCGAAGTCGAGGTCGTCCCAGAAGGGCGCGACCATGTTGGGCTGCCCGTTCGTGTTCGGCAGTGGGTAGTTGGTCAGGCTCGAGCTCGACGGTGCGCTGAATGAGATCCAGCCGTTGGTCGAGATCCAGTACTGGTTGACGGTACTGCCGTAGTACGGGAAGTTGAACGGTAGTGCGAGCGGCCCGACGAACTCGTCATCGGCGTCCAAATTGGCCACGGGCGATCCGATCGCGGAGATGTCGAGCCAGTCGAAGACCGGGCCCCCGGCCTCGTCGCTGTCGGCGTAGCGGTAGCCGAACGCGTCCGGACCCCCGGCGCGCTCGATGTGCCAGCCCGTGCCGTCGGCCGAGGTGTCGCCCTTGGGCAGCTCGACTGCCGTCTGGACGACAGGCTCGGATGCCGTCCCGCCAACCGCCTGGAGGTTGGCGCCGGCGGTCCAGAGCAAGTCGCTGGCGCCCGCGTTGCACAGCGCGAGCGTCCGCGTCCCGCTCCCCGCGGGCGGGAGCGCGACGGTGAATGACGCCGGGTCGACCTCGGCGATCGGCGGGAAGAGCCCCTGGCCTGTGAGCGGAACGCTGACGGACGGCATGCCCGTCGCGTTGCTCGTCAGGCCGAGAGAGCCTGGACGCGGCCCGTCCGCCGCCGGTGTGAAGGACACGTTCAGCGTGCGACTCGCACCCACCGCGAGCGAGAACGGCGTCGTGTCCGTCGCGTAGTCACCCGACACCGCCACACTCGTGACGTGGAGCACGTCGCTCCCTGGATTCGAGACCTGGACCGGCGCCGTCGAGCTGACACCTACGAACACCGTGCCGTAGTCCACCGCGGCGGGCTGGGCCAGGATCGCCGGGTAGCCGGTCACGTCAAGCGTGGCCGGAATCTCGACGAGCGCGTTCATCGGATCGTTGGTCAACAGACGGAGTCCGCCGTGGTAGGTGCCGCCGATCAGGTCGGTGGCGTTGAAACTCACGGGAATCTCGACCGGGATCGTCGTGAACGGCGGGATCGTGCCGAACGACTGGCCGACCGTCAGCCAGTCGGCGATCGTTCGGAACTCGATCGCCAGGCCGTCCTCGACGTAGGCCTGGTTGTGAGCCACGGTCAGCCCGTCGGTTCGCGTGTCGTTCTGGATCCCGATCGTGGCCGAAGTCAGGAAGCCGCTCATCGTCTGGTACTGGTAGACGATCCGCCCGCTCGGATACAGGATCACCTGGAACGTCAGGTGCGCCGGGCTGGGCAGCTCGCTCGTGGAGAAGCGATCCACGTCGGTGTACTGCACGATGAAGCGCGTGCCGTCCGCGTAGTACCTGGCTCGTTGCACGCTGCGGAAGTGCAGGTCGTCCCAGAATGCGGCAAGCAGGTTGTTGGGCTCGGTCGTCCCACCCGTGGGCAGCTGGGAGTTGGACAGATCCGTGCTCGTGCTGGTGAAGCTGAGCCAGCCGTTCGTGCACGCGCGCACGCTGTTGAACGTGCTCCCGTAGAACGGGAAGTCGAAGCCGATCGGCACGGGGCCGGCGTTCGAGTCGTCGAACGACGCGAAGTTGATCGGTGTCCCGACACCCGAGATGTCGAACCAGTCGAACACCGGGCCGCCCGAATCGTTCGAGTCCTTCCAGCGGTAGCCGAACATGTCGGGGCCGCCCGAGCCCTCGGCCCGCGGCTCACCGTAGGCCGGCGGCTCCTGCCCCTTGGCCAGCTCGGGCGTCTCGATCGGCACGACCAGAGCGTCGGTCAGCCGCACGCCGATCGTGAACTTGAGTTCGCTCGGGCCGGAGTTGGTCAGAAGCAGCCGCTCGGTTCCGTCCGTCTCCCCGACGAACAGGTGCTTGCTGAAGCTTGGCGGCGAATAGCCCAGGATCGGCGGCCAGATCGCCATCCCGGTCACGGGCACGACGAGCGTCTGCTCGTCGGGGTCGTCGCTCGCCACCGTCACGGTGGCGTCGAGCGTCGCCGGCTCGTCCGGCAGCCAGCGCAGGTTGTACAGCACCTGCTCTCCCGGTTGGATCACGAATTCGGCGCCCGCCGCGGGCGGTTCCTCGACGAACAGGTGGCCCGGATCGCTGCTCGTCACGGAATTGACCGTGAGGGCGGCCGTACCGACGTTGCGCACCGCGAGCTGCGCGAGGTGCGGATAGCCGACGTAACGCTGCGCGAAGTCGATCGACGTCGGGCTCGTGGCCACGTCGGCCACGCCCAGGACGTTCAGCGTAGCGGGGACGAGGACGAACGGTGGAGCGGGGATGTTCGTGTTGACGCGGACCGACCCCGAGAACGTGCGGTTGCCCGAGTTGCCGGCGCTGAAGGTGACGGCGAAGTCGCGGAACTGGCCCGCGGGGATCGAGGCCGAGGTCGGGGCGACCTCGAGCCACGAGGGAACGCGCGCGATCTCGATCGCCATGTTGTTGTGGAGGTAGGCTTCGTTGGCGCTGACCCGTAGGCCGATGTCGCGCGTCGCGTTCTGGATACCGATCGTGTTCGAAGTCAGGAAACCGGTCACGGTCAAGTACTGGAACACGATCTTCCCGCTCGGATACAGGATGACCTGGAACGTCAGATGCGCCGGTCTGGGCAGCTCGGTCGTCGAGAAGCGATCGACGTCCGTGTACTGCACGATGAAGCGCGTGCCGTCGTTGTGATACCGGGCCCGCTGGACGCTCCGGAAATGCAGGTCGTCCCAGAGCGGGGCGAGCAGGTTGTTGGGCAGCGTCGTACCGCCGGTGGGAAGGTTGGCCGGGTTGCTCAGCGACGTGCTGGTCCTCGTGAAGCTGAGCCAGCCGTTGGTGCAGGCCCGGATCGTGCTGAACGTGTTGCCGTAGAACGGGAAGCTGAAGCCGATCGGGATCGGCCCGGCGTTGGAATCGTCGAAGCTACCGAACACGATCGGTGTGCCGATCGTCGAGATGTCGACCCAGTTGAACGTCGGGCCGCCCGGCGAGTCGCTGTCGGCGAAGCGGTAGCCGAAGGCGTCGGGGCCACCGACGCGATCGATGATGTTGTCGCCGCTGCCGGCGTCCGACTCGTCGCCCTTAGGCCGCTCGGTCTGTTCCTCGATCGGCTCTTGCGCCGAGGCGCCGAGATCGACCGCCAGGTTGACGTTGAGGGTGCTTCCGCCCGTGTTCTGCACGCGCAAGTTGTCGGTAACGGTGCCGCCCGTGAACAGGGTCTTGCTGAAGGACGTCGGTGTAACGAGGACGGCCGGGGCCGGGGCCGCCGAGCCGGCGACGTCGACCGTCACCCGGGACGCGTTCGACGCGTCCGAGTCGATCGTCAGCGTCGTGGCGAGCGCTCCGCTCGCCGTCGGTGTGTAGGTGACGTTCACGGTCGCCCCGGAATGCGCCGGCACGTCCACCGAGGCCGGCGAGACGGTGACCTGCCCATTCCCCGAGGCGATCAGGGTCACGTGCAGCGTGGCCGTTCCTGTGTTGTCGATCGAGAGCGTCGCGCTGCGCGAAAAGCCGAGGAACACCTCGCCGAAGTCGATCGCGAGCGGCGCGACCGCGATGGCCGGGGCCCCGGTCACGTCGAGCGTGACCGTGTGGCCAACGACCGGTCGCAGCGGGTCGTTGGTCTGGACGTTCACCACGCC
>Ga0247727_10005181_pt1 | contig 26772 bp, 15 predicted proteins | sample WisWelCaveWW1625_FD_202498 | JGI IMG/M metagenome (GOLD analysis project Ga0247727, IMG submission 202498) | Biofilm microbial communities from Wishing Well Cave, Virginia, United States - WW16-25 | ecosystem: Environmental > Aquatic > Deep subsurface > Groundwater > Cave microbial mat | place...
GTCCGCTGCCAAACACCCTGTAGATCCATCTTGAGCCTCCTGGTCGCGAAAAAAGTTGTCGTCCATTAACAACTTAAGCGCGATCGGAGGCTCCTTTGTTTGGAGGCAGATGAATAATTCGGGCTAGGTCGGCGTCGTGCGCCCGCCAAACTGATCCGAATGCACCTTCACCCAAAAACTCGATAATCCTAAACCGGGCGATGCTGGGTACCGGAGGAACGCGACCTACAGCCGCGACGGTGCTTACTGCACCGAACCCGACTGAGCTGCCACAAGAGGGGCAGACGATGTCCTTGTGTTGTGCCCCATCCACAATCTCGATCTGGCCATCGCAGTGTGGACACTTGATGTGCATTGTTGGAGTTTGATCGCTATCGAAATCGGCTGCGCACGTTTCGGCAAGTGCAACGTCCCCTAGACGAGTAATCAGAGCCATAGGGGCACGGTGGCCCGCGCAGGCGGTATCAGCATTTATAAGTTATGGCGGTGGGCAAGACAACGCTCGGCCAAGGTGTTTTTGCACAAGGGGTATAGAAACCCGCGAGTCAGGGGATTTGCTTCCCAATCTCATGGACTTGCTTCAAGAACGCTTCTGGATCGTACTTGTCACCAGCCGATTCGAGGCTGGCCGCCAGCACTTTGAGACTCATCAGAGCAGGTGCGTCAACCGGCAGCGACTGGCACAATAGTGCATTGAGCGCGTAAATCAATTGCTGCGCCGCAGCCGAGCCGCGCCAGGCGAACGGCTCTACGAGAACATATAGATCGCGAGCCATCTGGCGAGCTTCGGCAGCAGAGATCGGCTTGCTCGCCGCGGAATTAGCGAGTTCGTCCAATTCCTTCGAAAGTTGCGCTACGGAAGCGGCAATCTGTTGGGTTCGGCCGAACGCAACGACGGAGAATTGGGTGTCAAGGTTGGAGAGCAAGTCGGCGCACGAGTTGAAACCCTGAATAACGTGAGCCACAGTTGCAGTATGTAGGCTTTGTACAAGTGGACGCCCGGGCGGGCCTGGGTTCGGTCGTCGTTGGCGCCAACCTGAGTTGTCAAGGTCATGATGACACGCCGCACAATCAAAATGAGAATACTCCGGCCAGCGATCACTCTTGAGGTCTTCAGCGAGTAGCCGGACGGCCTCGCGCAATGCGACGACTTGTCCAGCGGCCCAGAGTTGCGCGCGAGGCAGGTTGCCGTCCTTTGCTTCCTTCGGTTGCCAGTGCGGCGGGAGTTTTTGACAGAACGCATCAAGTTCAAACACGAGCCGCGGGTGGCCGGCCGCGATCATCGCGTGATCGACGATCTTCCCCTCGGTATGACTTCCGAGGTGGCACGACAAACACATCTCCGCGCGGACGACCGGGTTGCGAATGTTCTTCATTTCGAGCTTAAGCGACTCGGCGTACTCGCGATCCTGGTGCGGGCCGAGCCACTTTTCCGCCGGGCCGTGGCAGCCGTCGCAACTAACGCCGTCGGCGAGCTTGAACTTCTGCCCACGTTGCGGCTCGGGGACGAAGTTCATCGAGTGGCAGTTCAGACAGCGGTTCCATTCCTCAGGCGGCTTTTCGGGATCCTCCCACTGCTTGGGGAGTGTCCTCATTCCCAAGTGCCGGGCGATCTGTTCGGTCTTCGGTTCCATCAAATCGGTGAATGCTTTGGAGTGCCGGTCTGAGCCGCTCCAGGTTTTGTACTCCATCTGGTTGGATGTGCCGCGTTTGTTGGTCTGCGATTCCGATTTGCCGTGACAGTCTTTGCAGTTCTCCACGCCCAGATATTTCGCCGCCGACTGGCTACTCGCGGTCGATTCCCTGCCTGAAGGCGAGACGTCGGGGGCATGACTCGCCAGCAGCCAGGCGGTCGCCGTTAGGCTGGTGATGGCGGCTCCGAGTACAAATGCGAATCGCGGTTTCAACGCGGGTGCTCCTACTCTTGAACGACGTTGCGGAACGATTTCAGGTCTTGCACGAACTTCGTGGCATCGAAGTCGGCCGGTACCTGCAGGCCGTCGTATAGCCGATCGAGGTGTGGCTTGGCCTTTTGGCTCCAAATGCTGGCGGCCTCTCCGCCGCCCGTGTCCGCCGACACTGCCGCTTCAAGCACAGTCCCAAGGGCCATCGTGATGTGCAGGGCGGTGGCGTAATCGAGGTTGGTCGCATCCAGCTCCTCTGCGAGATCGCTCAATAGCTTACGAAGTCGCGGGCCGTCCCATTGCTGCTGTTTCACTTGTTCGATGATCTGAGTAGCAGTCGCCACGGCTTTGCCTGCTGCCGCAGCAACATCCGAAGCCGATGAATTGGAGCGAACAAGCAAGACCCGCAGCGAATCGAACTCCGGCGTGGCGTTCTGCTTTTTCCCTGTTGAAGCGGCCAGCCGTTGGACAATCAGCCACTGTGGGTCTGACCACACCGGCCCGCCCGGCGGGCGGGCGCCGTAACCGACCGCTTGTCGCCAGCTTTTTTCGCGAAGCTGGTGATGGCAGGCGTAGCATTCAAACTGGGAGAACTCCGGCCAGCGATCGCTGGTCGCCTGCGACTGGAGCAATTCGAGCGACTGCCTCAGTGCCACGGCCTGACCAATGGCCCAAGCCCGTGCACCGTTGGCGGGTTGACTCTTGGAATTCTCTGGCCAGTGGGGCGGCATGTTTGCCGTGTAGGCGTCGAGTTCAAAGAGTAGCGCCGGGTGCCCGGCCGCGATCAGTTCGTGAGTCACTTCCTGCCCCGGTGCTCCGATGTGACAACGCACACAAACGGCGGCTCGAACCGCCAGATCCTTGGTATTCGTCATTCCAAACGGGCCGTATTTTTCAGCGGCAGTCTTCTGTTTCCAGTCCGGCCGTGTGTGGGGCACGAGCCAGCGGCCGGCCGGTCCGTGGCACGTCTCGCAGCTCACTCCGTCTTCTTTGGAGAATTGCTCGCCGTGCGGGAGTTCCGGCGCCGTGCTGTGGCAGGCGAGGCAGCGCTTGTCCGTTTCCGGTTGCGTGATGCTCAGGTTTCGCGCGATTCGTTGCGATCGCTCGTTGAACAACACCGAATAGGCCTGCGCGTGCCGGTCCCGTTGGATCCAGGTCATGTACTCGGACCGTTCGCCCGGTCGCGTTCCGCCGTGACAGGCCGCGGCGGCACAGCCTGCGACCCCAATCACTTGCAATGGCGGCCTGGCAGCACCACCGGCCCCGCGGATATCCACGGCCGGTACGATTCTGCTTGCGGCAGCTCCCACCAATACTGCCAGCGCAACGATCATCCAGACTTGATGGAGAATACGCTTCATCGCCGGTTCACTCTTCCTTCGTGAACGGAATCGTTCACGACATGCATACCCCCAGCCACCACATAAATCAATGGTAAGCCGGCGACATCGTTGGACTGCGGTGGCTCGACACCGTTTGGATTCTTTGCGAAGCAAACAGTCCAAGTGCAAAGCGGTGTCGAGCCACCGCACTGGAAAGTTCGCGTCCGGCCACTCATCGCTTCAGCAACCAGATTTCCGTCAGGCGCGACTGCTGGCGCCAATTCAAGTGCGGTTCGTGCGGAATGTCGAAGGTCAAAAGGACCGAGCCGTCGCGCAGCGATTCCACAGGGACCGGGAATTCCTTGAATTGGCCAAGTTCCTTGCCGTCGAGCGTCGGCGACACGCGATCTCCGTCGATGCGCAGCAGGCAATCGCGTAGGCCGGTCGTTCGCACGACGTACTTCGCCGCCGGATCGAGGCCGTCGTAACGCACGCCGATCGGCCAATCCATTTTCGATACCCATGACTCGCGTGCGCGAGGATGGCCGGCGTTGTGAAAATCCGGGTTCTGGTTACGGATCATGAGTGGGTCCGTGTCGGGCGACTCGCCACGCAGCACGTGCGGCGATTTGGCGACGTTGCCCACGTCGTCGTAGAAGCTGCCCGGGCCAGGATGCTCCCACGTGCGAATCAATTCAAGCCGCGCGAGCTTTTCCTCTTCGCTTGCCAGCTTGCGAATCGCGGCAAACTCGTCTTCCAGCCACCAGCGGTTGTTCAGCGGGTAGTCGACGTAGTCCCAAATCGCTCCGCGCTCCGCACCGGATGCCTGGAACCGCGGCACGCTGGTTTGCAAGGCGATCGAGCGGAACAATGCCTCGCAGAATCGCTCGATCTCCGCCCGCAACTCGGGCCGCCGCCGATCGGTGTCGGCTCGCTGCAAAATCGCCAGTGCCGCGTCGATCGACTTGTCTGCCCCGCGACTGCCCGCTTCGGCCAGTGCGGCGTTCGATGCCGCTTCAAGTTGCGATTCATAGATCAGCCGGTGCCGGGTATAGCAGTCGTAATTCGCCCGCAGCATGCACATCTGCCAGCGCCAGTTTTCGCGAAGCGAAGGGGCACGGCTGTCGAGGTCTCGCCACATCGCGAGCGTGGCATCGACGCTACCGTTGAAGTGGACGGGTCCCTGCCAGTTTCGCTCCAGTGCCAGAATCGCGTCGGCCGCTTCCGTCGCGTGTGCCGGGCCAAAGAAGAACCGCGAGTACTCCGTGACGATTTCTCGCGCATCCGCCTGCGGGTCCCACGCCAGCCGCGACCAGACGACTTTGTTCACGTCGTCGTGTACCCCGTCGGAATAGCTCAGAAATCCCGTCGTGTGTGGGGCGAAGGCGTTGTGAATCTGCGATTGGTAGACCGGGGTCGGATTGATCGGCTCGCGGCCCAGGGTCGAGGCGAATGCCGGGTCCCACCACGGCACGGGGTATTGGCAACGAACGCAATGCGTGATGTCGGGGTAATGCCGCAGGCCGTAGCGAGCGGGCAAGCGTCGACGTGTTTCGTCCAGCCGCGGACTCGACGGCCCGTGGACCAGTCCGCCAAGCCAGTCGGGCGAGTGTTCGGCGATGAACTTGTGAACGAAATCGGTCTCTTCCGAGTCGTAGCCCTGCATCGACAGCCACAGCCGGGCTCGCGGGTGCCGCTTCGCCAATCGCTGGGCCAGATCGGCGAGGAATTCCATGACGAGTTTCGGATGATTGTCGCCGGGATCGCCCCCGGGTACGAATACGCCGTCGATACGCGGGCAATCGGCGTAGAGCTGCTCGTGATCGGCCAGGGCCTGATTGCGTCGCGTGGCGTCGTTCAGATCGAAGTCGGCGGGGGTCCACACCCAATACTCCAAATCGTAGCGGCTGCAGATCGTGCTCATCTGGCGGTTCATTTCGCGCCGCGAAAGCTTCATGAGCGGACTCGTCTGCTGATCCTGAAAGGGGATGTTCTCCACCGCGTTGGCACCGAAAATCGCCAACTCGCGAATGTACTGATCGAACTGCCGAACGTCCCAGGCATCCCACGAATTGGCCCGCGCCCGGTAACCGAGCTGGTGGCCGCGCAGCGGATAGGCGGGGGCCGAAACGATGTCGAGCGGTGTTGTCAGGGTTACCTTACCGGGGGACATCTCAAGCTTGCGCAGCAGATGGCCGACGCCGAATAACGCACCACGCGCATCGGTGCCGACCGTCCACACGATTGGGCGCTTGGGGCCGACGGCGCATGAGACGAGGTAGCCCTCCCCGCGAAGTGCCGACAGCCCGTCGCGAAGGTGCTTGGGCGCGAGCTGGCTCCACGTCGAACCGTGCAGCGACGCGGCCAGCACCACCGCCGGCCGGTCGTCGGGTAGATTCGCCGCGGTCTTCCAACGCATGCCCGTCCGTTTTTCGACCTCCTCAACCAACACTTGGGCCGCTGTGACTTCACCCACTGACGCGCGATCGCCGCGCGTGACTACGATGGCGTGCGATAGATCCAGGCCGTCCACGGCTGCCGGCGCCATGGTGACGCCGAGTAGCATAGTCAGAGCGAGAGTTGTCATGACTGGTCTTCCTTCGCTGGCTTGGGCATCAGTTCCTGGAATGCCTTCTGAAACTGGGGCAGCTCCCGCATGGCGGCCCAGTCCGCATCCTCGGTCACTCGGTGCAAGTCCTTGAAGCCGGCCGCCACGGCTGCGCGCAATGACCCCAGAGTCTCTTCCAGACGTAATGCTCGCGCGTTCGCGCATGCCTCGTTGAAAAACACCTCGGCAACAAGCTGCTTTTCCTCGTCCGTCAGATCGTGGTGGGTCTCGCGCAGAATGCGCAGGTAGCTCCCTGAAATGATCATCATGTGGAATCCCTCGGCGGGATCCTTTGCGGCGACGGCAAGGGACCGTGCTTGAGCATACTCGACGAGAAGTAGCAGGACCCTGCGATGCTTGGAATCGATCAGCAGGGCCTCTTCCAGCCTCTCAATCGCTTGGGCATAGTCACCGGCCCGTGCGAATTCCTCGGCCTGCTCCAGACGCTCCTCGACCGTACCGGGCGGCGGGGTCGGGGTCCACAACGGAACGATTAGCTTCGGAGCACTTGGTTGCTTGGAGCAGCCCACGACGAGCAGCAGGCAGATCATGGGCACGACGGATTTCTTGATCAAGATCATCGAGTTCCCCCAAGGAGTAAGGAGTATTGACTCATGCGGATTCGTTGCCACGTGAGCTCGGCTGCGTAGCCGTTGCTGGAGACGCGACCGAGGTATTGCACGTCATCGTGGGCGCACACCGTCATTCATGCATTCGATCTGGCGGTCCAGGCGATCGAAAACGGAGGCGCTAGGGGGCTGTTGATTTACTCGCTTAACGCCAAGCGGCCACTAAATCACCGGGCCTCTTGCGTAGATCGCGGAGCGAAGTATAGGATACCGGCCATTCAATTTCAATTGCTCGCGTTGCCGGGATTCGATTTCCGACACGAGTAGATGTTCGGTTCCCTTGGTCCGGCATCAGTCCCGAGTGCGGAGGCCAAAGGAAAAGTCAGTTCCCGAAATCATTCGCATCATCGGGCGAAAAAAGGAGGGTTAGCAATGGTTCGCAGAAGCCAGGGTTTCACGCTGATCGAGTTGCTGGTCGTTATCGCCATCATCGCCGTCTTGATCGCACTGCTTTTGCCCGCGGTGCAGATGGCCCGCGAGGCCGCTCGGCGAACTCAATGCCGAAACAACCTGAAGCAGATCGGACTGGGGCTGCACAATTACCATGATTCATTCGGGACCTTCCCGCCGGGCCGGATGGCGCCGTTTCAGGGAAACTTCCCCGGCGGACCGAATGACTGCTGGACAGGCGGCATTGCAGTGCACATGCACCTGGCGCCGTATATTGACGGGGCGACGCTATTCAACTCGTTCAATTTCGAGAATTCGCGATTCAGGATTCCACCGTCCGGACCGCCGAACTGCCCGATGAACTTCACGACAGTGACCCAGAATTCCGAGGTGTTCCTTTGCCCGTCTGAGGCACGACGAGTTATCGGTGTCAATACCAACAACTATCGCTACAACATCGGCGTCAGTATCTGCCAGGATACGGCATGGAACGACGATGGAACCAACGTGCAACCCTGGTCCGCGAACTGTAAGGGGGAACTCCAAAGGCTGGGCGGACTCTTCCAAGCGCAGGGGCCCCTCTCGATCAAGGATGTCGCGGACGGTACGTCGAATACCGCCGCATTCAGCGAACGGCTGCTGGGAGACGTAGATAATAACGTACTGATGGCGGGAGATGTGCGCAGAGACCCTGCTGGTTTGGATCGAAACCCGAATATGACTACGGCCACGATGGAGGCCGTGTGTAAGTCGGTGCAGGGATTCACGCGGCACGATAGTTTCTTCGGAATTGACAACACGGGTACGCAGGTCTACGGTCACCTGCACCACACGATCTACAACCACATATTCACACCGAACTCCAAAATCCTGGACTGCAACAGCCGGCAGAGCTTCATAGACAGCCCGAACGAGTCCGCGATCGTCACGGCGCGAAGCTACCATCCGGGTGGTGTCAATGTGCTCATGGCGGATGGCTCGGTTCGATTCGTCGGCGACAGCGTCGATGAGGGCGTGTGGCGTGCCGTGGGGTCCCGTGCCGGAGCAGAACAGCTTTCGAACATCAGCTTCTAGCGGCACGAAAGGATCGTGCGTTTACAACTCCAGCGACAATCTTCACATGGCGATCGGGGGGTATACATGAGCCGAGCGTTGTTCTTTGGACTGCTGGGCACACTTGTGCTGGGTTGCGGGGGTAGTGGTTCAGAAGGCAGTAAACTGACTTCCCTCGATGCCTCGTTCAGCATAATTGAAAATGCCGTAGAGGATTTGTATTCCACGATCCATGACGCGAATTACAAGAGTTCCGGTGACCTTGGCAGTGATAGTGACCGGATTGGATTCGCCCTGGCGAACTTCATCAAGGCGACCGAGGGCAAGCCGCTGGCTGCAGATGCGCAAGAGCTCAGCAAAAAGATGAGTGAACTGGAGCAGTTGGTCGCGTCGGGTGCTTCGATCGAGAAGCAGCGTGAGGCTGTAAGTACGCTGAAAGCGAGTGTTGCAGCCGCAAAAACCAAGTTGTAGCCACCAAGCTACTGAGCTTATGCTGACGCGATTCTCCTCCGGCTTCCGATCAGCATGGCCAGGCCAGCGATGATAAAAACGACCCAGCCAAGTGTTTCGAAGGCGGCGAAGCCGTAAAGGATAGGAACGAAGAAGGCGAGCAATGCACCGGTGGCCCCGCCAACCGCGTCCAGGGCGAATATCTGCAACTGGCTTTGAGGATTCGCCTCGAAGTACGTCGGGAACATGCTGCCGGTCACCGCGGTCAAGAGTAGCAGACTAAGTCCATTTCCCCATCGCGTCGCAGGAATCAACGCAAACAGGAGACATGTGGCGGCGGCGATCCCCAGGGCGATTGCCAGAGCAAGCCAGCGGCCGCGGAGCATAAAACTGCCGGCGCCCGTGAGCGTGAGGAAGGCGGTCATGCCAATCATGACGGCGTCGTAGTACACGTAGCTCCTGCGAAAGATCTCAAGCACCGCCAGATGCTCAAGCAAGACAAAGTTGACCCCGAGCAGAAAGCTGACCAGCAAGAGCCGCGCGGCCGCGCCGGGTCCGCCCGTCGGTGTTCTCAAGAAGGAAACGAAGCTGGCCAGTCCGAACGCGGCCACGATACCGCCGAGAACGAAAAACAAAAACAACACCTGCTCGGGCGTCAGTATGTTGCGGATGTTGCCCGCCATGTACGGCCGATCGTCGGTGACGGGGGTGAATCCCGGCTCCTGCAGCGACTCGCCGGCGATGACTTGAACAGTATCGGAGAGAGTGGCAATCGTTTCTCGCCAATGATCGAGTTCCTCCGGCCCCGCACTCGGCGAGAGTGCCAAGAGCATATATTCCTGTGCGGGCTGGCCGTGCTGAAACCCAACGAGGTGTGCACCAAGTCGACTTAATGTGGTCGCATATTGGCGAAGCAGGATTTGCTCCGGGTCGAGCACGGCGTCGTAACCGATCGCGAAGATGCCGCGCGGTGTCAGTCGCTCGATGAAGCAGCGTAATGCCTCGGCGGTGCGGATCATGTTGCCCGGTTCGAGCATCGTTTGCGGATAGCCGCCGACACTCCAGAAGAAAATCATGTCGAAACGGTCCTTCATCCTTTCCAAGTGCGACCGGGCATCTCCGACGATTACTTGCACGCCCGGCAAATCATAGACGCCGTCGAATTGCTCGCGCAGCGGGCCGCGAATCACCTGCGGGACCGCGGGCTCCACCTCGATGGCGACAATCTCAGCGACGGCGGCGTCGCGGGCAAGTTTTACGTCGCGGCCACCACCTGCCCCGATTACCACCGCCCGCCGGGCACCTTCGACGAACGGTTCGAGCACCGCGTCGCGGAAGTCTTTCGGGCCTTGACCGCGCCGGTACAGCCATTGGCTCGTGTCGTTATAGAATCCGACGTTGACCGTGCCATAGGGAGTTTCCTGCTCCAACACCTCGAAGTACGCGAACTTTCCCCAGCCGCTGTACAGCGTGCGCGTGCCGGGCACACGCGATTTGTAATCGGCCACAGTCATTGGCTTGGTCGATTTGAACCACTGCATGAAGAACTTATCGGTGCCGGGGTAGCCCAGGGCCACGGCAAGGACGAGCAGTTCGAGAATCAGCCCCGTGGCAAGTCGGCCGCTCGCCGCCAGCTTCGCCAGGCTCACCAATCCGATCGCCATCACCAGTAATCGCGAGACGCCGACGACCGGCTGTACCAGGCTCAGGGCAAACGCTGCCGCGGCCCCGAACAGGAACACGGCATAGACGCTGTTCATGCGCCGCGCGAGCACGCCCCGGCCCGCGACATAGCCCAGGTATTCCGCGGCACCGTACGCCATGAAGAACGGACTGTAGATCAACGCGAAGATTCCGATCTGCACCAGCACGCGCATGGGGTCCACATGAAACAGCAGGTTTTCACGCATGTAATCGAAATGTTTAAGCGTGAGCGTGGCGACCACCGTGATGAGCATGACGACTTGCATCACCGGCAACGCCTTGCAAAACTGCCGCTTCGCCTCGCCCTGCCCCAACCGCGTGCCCAACGCGGCACCGATCGGAAAGCAGACCAGCAAGAGATCAAAGAACAATGACGGCATGATGAAGAAACTGATCAGCCGAAACACGGCGAGACTGTACAGCACAGTTCCCACTGACAGGAGAAACAACGAGATCGGCAATCGAATGTGAGACTTGTCCTGGGCTTCATGAAGTTCGGTCACGGTTGGATCTCTATTCTTCGACGAATCGCAAATAGCGGCCGCCCGTCACTGTCGAAACTTCATGCTTGCGACCGGCTGGCCATTCAATAGTCAGGCGATCAGAAGACTGGTTTTTCCCAAGCCCGATGACAATTCGCCGATCGTTCGCCGCCAGATAGCTACCGCCTCCCGTCGCCTCCCGCACAACCAATCGGCCCTCGACATCAGCACGCACTCGCACCCCCAAGCCGCTGCGGTTCGATTGGCGACCGATCAGTTCCACGCCGAGCCAGTGGTTTTCGTGATCACTGCTGTTTTGAAGCAAGGCAATCGGCATTTCCTGGTGGATCACGGCGATATCGCACGTTCCGTTGTTGTCGTAGTCGGCAAACGCGGCAGCACGCCCCTGCCAACGGCGGCGAAAATACTCGCCCGCCTGCCGACCCACGTCCGCAAATGAACTGCCGCCGAGGTTCCGAAAAAGTTGCGGCTCCATCGCATACAGAATACTTGGGTCTTTGTGGTCGTGCGTGTTGCCATTGGCGATGAAAAGATCGAGCCAGCCGTCATTGTCTACATCGACGAACTCCGTTCCCCAAGCAACCATTGCCAGGCTGGGCAGCGACAAATTGGCCTGGCGAGTCTGATCGACAAACCCTTGTGAACCGAGGTTGCGAAAAAGCGTGTTGGTTTCGAGACGAAAATTCGTGATGAATATGTCGAGATTGCCGTCGCCGTCGTAGTCGCCGCAACCAACTCCCATCGCCGCAGTCGGCTGCCCCTGACCGTTGACCGCACAGCCACCCACCAGTCCGTTCTCCTCGAATCGCAGCCCGCCACGGTTTTGAAAGTAGTAGCACGGGTCGCGATCGTTTGCCACGTAAATATCAGGCAGGCGGTCGTTGTCCAGGTCCGCGATGACCACGCCGAGCCCACGCCCGAGGAAAGAGCCAATGCCGGATGGCAGTGAAATATCACTGAAGTGGCCGTCGCCGTCGTTGCGATAGAGCACGTCCGGCTGGCCGGCGAACGCCTCGGCCCCGCAATAGCCGCGGACACCGTTGGACCCACCGCGGCAAAACGGAGGACGAGCATCATTCCACACAATGTAATTGGCCACATATAGATCCAGGTCACCATCGCAATCCAAATCGCCAAACGCACAACTGGTCCCGTACAGTGGACAGTCCGTACCGGCATCCGCCGTTACGTCGCTGAATGTTCCGTCGCCGTTATTGCGAAACAGTACGTCTGGTCCGTAGTTGGAAACATACAAATCGGTGAATCCGTCGTTATCGATGTCACCGGCGGCGAGCCCTTGGCCGTAGTGGTTGTCGCCGACCGCGGCCGAATCCGTCACCGGCTCGAACGTGCCGTCGCCGCGGTTGCGAAAAAGTTGGTTGCGGTCGTCGGACGATTGCGGGTCATGCGGCAACCGGCAACCTTGCACGAGGTACAGATCGAGCCAGCCGTCGGCATCGAAATCGAGCCACCCGCCTCCGCCGCCCGTCGTTTCGCCCATGAAGAATTCACCCTGCCGCCGCGGTTCAAACTGAAATCTGATTCCCACCTCGCGTGCCACGTCTCGAAATTGAACCGGCGACTGCTCTCCCGCGTGCGGAAGGCTCTCGCTCGCAGGGGCCTTCGCGGTCGAAGCCACGGTCGTGGCTCGGCCCACAGCAGTTCCGACGCCGGTGCCACGATTCAATTTGACCGCAGCTTGCATTGGGTTCTTGGTTGCGTCGAACTCAGCGACGCTGGAGTCCAGCATCGCTTGCCACGGCTCGGTCTTGGACTCGTATTTGTTTTTGGCATGAGCGGGTCCAATGCGGGCGAGTGCATCACGACTGAGCGGAAATCCGGGCGCGACCAGCAGCGCCTGATCGTACCAAGCAAGTGCTTCGCGCGGGCGGCCAAGGGTCTCAAAGAAATCTGCGATCTTGGCGTACAGTGCCGGGTCCCGCACGACGGTGGAACTAGCGCTGCCGCGCACGCGAGCGATCACCATCCGCAATTCGTCCACCGCCCCTTGCAACTCGCGATACTTTTCCATGGCATCACGGGCCTCGTCGCCGCGGCCCATTTGCTGGAACAGTTGCCCAAGTTGAAAGTGTACTTGTGGTTCGCCAGGTTCGAGTTGTCGGGCGCGAGTGCGGTGTTCCATCGCCGCGGCGACATCGCCATCAGCCAACGCCACGTCGGCACGCAGTGATTCCCAGTTTCGATCTAATTCCGACGTGTCTTTGAGCAACCTGACCGCCAACGATACCTTTCCCTCCGCCAGATGGCACTGGATGAGCTGCGATCGAGCACGCAGGTCATGCTGTCGATCGGCCAGGCATTCGTCCAGCAGCGGTCGAGCGCGCTCCGGCTGGTTCAACTCTAAATAACACTGTGCCAAACTGCGTCGACTTTCGTAATGTTCCGGTGACCGATCGTAAGCCGACTCGAGAAGCGCGAGCCGTTCCAATGGATAGAACGGATCGAAGTCAATTGCCCAGATCAGAAACAGCATGCGGACGGGTTCTACCCGATTCGCAAACAGGTCCCAGAGCAGCGATCGGGCCTCCTCTTTGCGGTCTTGCTGGAAATATAAACGGGCCAGTTCGAGCTTGATCGGCGATTCGTTCGGCCAGCGAGTTAGGCACAACCCCATCAGAGCCTCGGCCTCGCCCCATCGGTTTTGGCGCACGAGCCTGGGCGCGGCCAGGCGACAGGTCTCGCGAAAGTGCGGGTGATCCACCGGTACTTGTGCGAAATGCTGCAACGCCAGTTCATCGTCGCCGCGCGAGAGCAGAACACGCGCCATGAGAAAGTGGTATCGCGGGTCGGTTGCCGCAAACGGCCACACGAGCCGCAAGGTAGTTTCAACATCAGTCCAGTTTTCCTGGCGCGCCGCACGCTCGGCTTTGTTCAACAGCCACGCCGAGCCCGAGAAAATCCCCACTAACAAAATGATGGTGACTGCCGCGAAGCCGATCAGCCATTTCCATCGACGGGAAATTCGAGGTTCGCGGGTCACTGTTTCGCTCCCCGCGTGCGGTTCAGTTCTTGTTCGGCCTGTCCTAGCATCGGATGGTTGGGAGCGACTGCTCGCAATTGTTCCAAGCGAGTTCTGGCCTCTTCGAAACGCCCTGCTTCGGCCAGCAGCGGTCCCAGAGCCAGCAGGGCGGGAACGAATCGCGGGTCAACCGCCAGCGCAGCCTCGAACGCAGCGATCGCAGGATCCCTTTTTCCCTGGTCGATGAAGCACTGACCATCCAGCCAATGCAGCGAAGCGTCGTCGGGCTGGAGCCGCCGGGCCTCCGCAATTGCGTTCTGAACTCGCGTCAACGACTCGCCGGCCTGATAACCTAGATGGGCTCGACGAATTCGCACGTCGCCCTGAAACGGAAAGCGAGCGATCGACCGATCCAGGACCTCGCAGGCCACTCGCAGATTTTTCGAGGCGGCGTGAGTTTCGGCCAGTTCCTTGTAGCACGACAAATTGTCCGGGAACTCTTCGATCACCCGCGAGAGCGTCTGCACCGCGTCTCGCAGCCGCCCCGTTGCCCGCTGGGCCTCACCGAGTGAGTAGAGTGTCATCGCATCGGAGCGTACCGCTGCGGCCTTTTCGTAATTGGCCAAGGCCGATCGCCAATTGCCCGTTTTGGCCATCGCCACGCCGAACCAGAAATGAAGGTCGGGATTCTTCTCGTCATGTTCCAGTGCAGTTTCCAGGGCGGCAATCGCCTGCCGCTGGTCGGATATGCGGTTGAGATCGAGATAGAGTGCGATCGCCAGCGCTCGCAGCGTCGGCGACTTGGCTTCGGCTCCCTCCCAGAAATCGATCAACTCGATCGGCCGCTTCGGGTCGAATCGCGCGGCTAGAGCCGGGTCGACGGCGTCCAGCGGTTCGGGTCTCGCGCGGATCCAGTGGTCGGTGAACACGGTGTGGGCCACATTTTCAGGCTTGCCCTTGCGCATGTGGCAACCGATGCAGTTGGTCATTCCGGTTTGTTGTTCGGCGCTGCGGTCGCGATTGCAATCGTCCCGCCCGTGGCACGAAAGACAGGTTTCAATGTAGGTGTCGATGCTCGTCTGGTTCAATGGCAAGTGCGGGTCGTGGCAACGGATACACGTAAGTTGACCGCGTGTGGTCCCTTCGCTCCAACAGCGACTCGATCGCAACCGCGTGGCATGGCTGGAAAAGCCAAATCGTGCCGGGTCCTCGGGCTTCAGGAACAAGTCGTGTCGCACCTGGGCCAGTCGCTGGCCCGGCCGGTAATGGACCCACTCTTTGCCTGGAGCCAGCACCGCCACGTCAGAGATCAGGTGGCATTGCAGACACACGTCGTCGCGGCGATCGATCGGCAGGCGACGGGGATTGACAATGGTCAAATCTGCATCGCCTGGTGTCGGTCTGGTCGCGATGGAGTTCGACTGTTTGGCGACGTGCAACTCGCCTGGGCCGTGACATCGCTCGCAACCAATTCCGTTGGGCAGAGGCAGCTCAAAACGATTGTGCGAACCAGCCACGTGCCGCGGCAAATCATTATGACAGGCGATACACTCGACCGGTGCCACGCGATCGAAGCGCGCATTCTGCCGCCGATAGCCCGGGCTCAAATCCCACGTCGCCTGTTCGCTGTACCAACCGAGCGGCAGCAGCGTCAGAAACCCATTGTGTTCGTTGATGAGCGACAGGCCGTGGTTGCCCGATCCTACGACAAAGCTTATGGGCCGCTGGAGGCTGTGCGTGCGCTCGCCGTCCGCGCCCTGCCGGTATTCCTCTTGAAAGAACTGGCCTGATTCCTCAAACGCCCTGTAGGTGAATTTGTTTGCTGAGTCGGTTACCTCACCGCCGGGAAGGCTCGCAATCGCGAAACGTTCAGGCGACGCAACTGACCACGACCGTGCCATGCCGGATTGAGAGTACGTTTCGCCGATTGACTCGTGACATATCCGGCACGCCGAATCCCCGACGTACTTCACGTTTGCACCCAGGTTTAGAAGGCCCAACGCGGAATCACTGTCGACGGGTCGTCGCGTTCGCTGGACGATCAAGTACGTCGCAAGCAAACCGACCGCCGCGAGGATCGCAAGCAAGTTGAATTGACGCACGGACAATTTTGGAACTCACCTCAGTAAGGATTACCAATGACGAATGACCAATGACAAATGACGGCTCTCCGCCAAACGTGTTGGAATCGTTGTCGGGTGGCGCGTCCCTGAGTCCGCGAAGGGCGTGGTCACGTGCCTGAAAACACGCCCTTCGCGGACTCAGGGACGTGCCACCCCATTCGATTCTGACTCAGCCTTCCAACACGTTTGGCGGAGGGCACAAATGACGAATGCCTGATTTCGTCATTGTGCCGCCAGCGTGTCGATCGACGCCTTGCCCTCCGTCAAAAACACATGCTGGTCGGCAGCGAGATCGTTGAATTCTTGCACGAGTCCGGAGGGCCAGCGGATCGTGAGCCGGCGAGCGTGCGACTGTTGGCCCAAGCCGAAGTGAACCACATTGGGCGACCGGGATTTGAAGCTGTTGGCCGGGTACATGTCGCGAACCGCCCGCTGGTCGCCGAAATCCAGTTCCAAGCGAGCACCGATTCCGTTCGAGTTACTCCGCGTGCCGCGCAGCGACACGGCGAGCCAATGCCGCCGGGCAAATCGGTTTTCAAAATACAAAAGCGGCCCGCCGCCCACCTGACGCACGAGCAAGTCCATCCGGCCATCTTCGTTGAAGTCGCCCGCAACCGCCGATCGCCCGTCGCCGTCGCTATCGGACCCGCAAAGATACGACGCATCGCGGAACCGGCCCGAAGACGAATTCAAAAACGTCCGGTTGCGCTCGTAGGCACTCAAGTTATGACGGCCCTGCGGGAACAGGGACGGGTTCGGCAGCCAGAATTGGCCTAGCTCCTTGTGCAGCGGGCCAAGGGCAGGCAGTACGGTGCTGCGATCAAACGGTTGCGCCACGGCAACCTGCCAGATGCAACTTCAGCCGTCCGGCTCATCGCGACGCACGCTCTGATAACCGGCCGGCGCGTAGATGTCCAACAGGCCATCATTATCCAGATCCACCAGACACGGGCCATACGCCCAGCCGACACCGTGTACGCGGGCCGCCCTGCCCTGCGCTTCAAACTTGGTCCCGCCCGTGTTCACGAGCAGCTCACTGCCACTCACAAAGCGAGTAAACGCTCGATAAACCGGCGGTTCATACGCTTCCGCAGGGAGATTTGCAATAATGCGATCGCCGGCCTTCGAGTACATATTCGCCAGATAGAGATCGGTGCGACCGTCCTGGTTCAAGTCACCGGCAGCGGCTCCCATGCAGAAGCCGGAGAATTCGGAAAACAGCTCCGCCGTCTCAAAGCGCCCCGACGAACTGCCCACTAGTAGCAGCGGATGGCCAAACTCGTCGGCAATGAATACGTCGGGCCAACCGTCGTCGTTGGCATCGAGCCAGCAAGCGGCGTAGCACGAGCGTCGGCCGCCCAGGCTCCCCGTTTCTTCGGTCACATCGCGAAATTTCCAATTGCCGCGATTCTCCCAAAGCTGATTTCCCGCTGTGATCTCATAGTCGAAGTAGGTCAAAACCCGATCGGAATGTCCTGAGGCGATTCGCGTGACGTAGATGTCGACCAGTCCATCGCGATTGTAGTCGGCCACGGTGAACCCCGCGGCATCGCGCGGCAATCGAAGGTCCGTCTGACCGGCCATGTTTCGAAATGCCTTGCCGTCGAGGTTGCGGAAGACTTGGGTGCCCAGGATCAGATCTTCAAAGCCGTCGTTGTCGAGGTCCGCGATTCCCGCCTCCGCGCCGCGAGCCGGCAGCCAGCGTGGCAAACCGCGAATCATGGTCACGTCGCGAAACCGGCCGCGTCCATCACCCTCATAAAGCACCGCTCGACCTAGTTCGGTCACGAGGACATCCAGATGGCGGTCGCGATTGTAATCCCACACGTAAATGCCGCCGGTCAGCAACTCCGGCGGGTCGGTCGGCTTTCGCCAATTATCGTGCAACGAACCGAGATCGAATCCTCGCTCGCTGGCCCGCTCGGTCATCAGGAACTCGGCAGCACGGCCGATGATTGAATCCGTCAGTTCGCACGCCGTGAATTGCCAGCCATCCGGCGAATCGGTTGGGCAGGTGGATTGGAAGTTCGCATGTGCCACCCATTCCGCCGGCCCGCCCGACGCCGATTCACCGGCCATGCGCAATTCCATTTTGCCGTGCCAACCGCCTTCCATGTTCGATCGATCCAAGGGACCCAGTCGCATGAGCCGAATCTGCACTCGGGCCTTGCGAAACTGATCGAGTCGATCGAGCAGGTGCGCAGTAAACTCGGTTCGGTTGCCCGCCACAAAATCTGCTTCGTTGAGGTTCTCGAACCAATCGGCAGCCGAATCGGCCACGAGCCGCGGGCTAATCGGGACTGGGATTTTGGCCTTAAGATCGCCCGTCATTCGGGCCAGGATCCGCGGCAGGTCGCGATCGTGAATGGCCGCTGCCCAATCAGGAAAAATCTTGCGATCGAGGACCAAGGCAAACTGCTCGATATCCCAGATGAACTTCCGTTCCGATTCCGGCAGCGTATTGGCCGCCAAACTTGCCTTCTTCTCGTCGCGCCCGTCTTGTGGCGTGGATGAACTCGCTGCGACGGCTGGCTGGCTATCCGCGACTGCCATTTCACACAGAATGTAATTTCGAGCCACGGCAATCGCCGCTATGCTGGCTGCTGCGAAGGCAATGACGTTCCCAAGGACCCGCAACTTGTTTCCCATTGAATGCCACATTCGCTAATGACGAAAAATGATGGCGACAAAATCGACGAACTAAGAGCACCTAACAAAACGGGGACTGGCTCCGAGTCTTCGCAGTGACTGTCCCCGTTTTGTTAGAGCCTCTAAAGGTAGCCGAGGCGGTTTGTTGCCGCAACGGATGGTTTTTCGCTCGGGCATTCACCTGGACGGCAAAATGATTATTGGACGCCGAGGATTTTTCTGGATCACTGCGGTTGCCGTGTTCGCAGCGTTCACTGGATTGGCTTGGCACTGGAACAACGAACGGCCGGTTCGCGATGCCGAATCTGCTTTCCAACGTGGCGAATGGGCCGCAGCCTTTGCGAGCGCCGAGAAGTTTCTGCAAAGAAATCCAATGAGTCGTCGGGCAAACCTGGTCGCGATGCGGTCGTTGGCCCAGATGGGCCGGTGCGACGCGGCTCTCAATTGGGCGGGCCGGCTATCCGACCCTGCCACGGAAGATTTGCGACTGATCGCATCGTGCCTGGTCGCCCAAGGCACGCGTGGCCGATCGGCCCAATCGCTCGATACGGCCTCCACACTGTTGCGCAAAATCCTGGAACGCGAGCCCGATGACTCGGCCACGCTGCGAATATTCGTGGCATTACTTATTCAATTGGACCAGCCTGGGGAGGCAATCCAGTGGGCGCAACGACTCGCCGCAATTCCTTCGCAGGCACGGGCGGCCCACGCCATGCTCGGTACCATCTATTACGGTCAGGCCGACTTCCTCGCGGCGGGCGAACATCTGCTCAAGGTGGCTGAACTCGATCCCGATTTCGGTCAAGGACCCGAACCGCCCGACCAGTTGCGACGCATGTTGGGTCGTAGTTTGCTCCGACTCGGCCGTGCAAGCCATGCGGAGCCCCATCTTGTTCAGTTAGTTCGTTCCGATCGCGGTTCCGAATCACTCTGGCTGCTCGGCCACGCGCGACAACAACAGGGCGATGCCGATGGCGCCGCCCGGCGATGGCAGGAATCGGTGGAGTTGGAGCCCGAGTTTCTCTCGGCACTCGATGACCTCGGAGAAATGGAGCTTGCACGCGGGCAGCCGGAACGGGCGTTGATCTGGCTAAACCGTGCCGCTCAAGTTTCGCCGCAAAACCCGACCACCCAATACCGCATCGCTCTGGCCTTGCAGAATTTGGGGCAAGAGGCCGAGGCCCGCAAGCATTTCGCCGCCGCCGAACGGCTTCGTGGCTCACGCTAGTGGACCTTTATCCCGCGTCTTAACGCATGCTATAGTACCAGCCCGCATCGCCGCCGTTTGTTGAGGCAATGAAACTCAAGCCACGACAATTGACCGCATGACACAGCAAACACTCCGAAGGAACAAAACTATGAAGTCACGCTGGTTCGTGTTGGCGTTCTCGACTTTTCTCTTCATCTTGCCCTCCACTTCCTTCGCTCAGAAAACACCGGATGAGCAACTGAAGACGCTTCGCGTGCCCGACGGCTTCGATATTTCGTTGTTCGCCTCAGAGCCGATGATCACAAATCCGTCGGCGATCGACATCGACACGCACGGACGCGTGTGGGTCGCGGAAATTCAGTGGTATCGTACCAAGGCGAAACAGCCACCGGCCGACAAGATCAAGGTGCTCGAAGACACCGACGGCGACGGCGTCGCGGACAAAATGACCGTGTTTGCTGAAGGCATATTTGCACCGATGAGCGTGTGCGTGGCGGGCGATAAGGTGTACGTGGCGACGAGTCCCGATCTGTGGGTGTACGAAGACAAGGATGGCGATTTGAAAGCCGACGGACCGCCGCAGAAGCTGCTCACCGGCTTTGGCGGCATGAACCACGATCACGGCGCGCACAGTCTGGTGCTCGGCCCAGACCACAAGTGGTGGATGTCGCATGGCGACACCGGGTTCGACGTGAAGGGCACCGATGGATCGCAGATCAAGTTCCGCTGGGGCGCGATGCTTCGCGGGGAACTCGACGGGTCGAAGCTCGAAACCGTTGCGGTCAACTTCCGCAACCCCTACGAACTGTGCGTCAGCTCGTTCGGCGAATGCTACATGAGCGACAACGACAACGACGGCAACGAGAGCGTGCGGGCCGGTTGGGTCATGGAGGGGGGCAATTACGGCTGGTTCGGCGGCCCGCCGGGTCCGAAGGGTCACGTGCCGGCCGATGTGCCGTTCAGCCAGCACTGGCATTTCCGCGGCCACATCCCGGGCCATGTGCCGGCGACGCTCGTCACCGGATTCGGTTCACCGTGCGGCATCGCGTTTTACGAAGGCGATGCCTTTGGTCCGAAACTCAAGAACACCCCGCTGCACTGCGACGCCGGCCCGCGCGAGGTGCGCATTTACCGCCACGAACTCGCGGGTTTCGGTATGAACGCGACGAACGAAAACATCATCACGACCGACGGTGACAACTATTTCCGACCGGACGACATCTGCACCGCGCCCGACGGCAGTCTCTACATCTCCGACTGGTACGACGGCGGCGTTGGCGGCCACGCCTACAACGACCCCGACCGTGGCCGCATTTTTCGACTGACACCCAAAGGAAAAAAGTGCAATCGAGTCGGCAAACCCGGACCGTACGACACGATCACCGACGCAAGCGTAGGGCTAAAGAGTCCTAATCTGGCGACGCAATATCTCGCCCGTGAGCGGCTGCTAACCGAAGGGGCCAAGAGCGCCACGGCGCTGCGAGAACTTTTATCCGATCCGGATCCGAACTTTCGCGCTCGGGCTCTTTGGCTACTTGACCGCATCGGCGGCGACGCTCGCCAGGCGGTCGTGGAACAACTGCAGAGTGAAGACGCTTCCTTCCGCGCCCTGGCCGTGAGAATTCTGAGGCGGCACGACAGCCTGACTCCGGAACAACTTCGGCGCCTCGCCGCCGATCCGTCGGACGAGGTGCGCCGCGAGATCCTGCTTTGGCTCCCGCGTGTCAACAGCGGCACGGCGCTCGGGCAGTTTGCCCAAGCGGCCCGGACGTACAACGGCACGGACCGTTACCAATTGGAGATCCTGCACGTTGCCGTCGCAAACCGAAAGCAGGAAGCGTTCGATCACCTGAGTCGTCTGCGCGATTGGAAGTGGACCGTCAAAAACTTTCCCTTGATGCAGGTATTGAACCCGAAGGCGGCGGGTGAGTATCTCGCCCAGAAGCTGGGTGACCGAAAGATCGGCGAGATCGAGGCCAAAACACTCATGGACGCCGCGGCAGTCACGGAATCGCCGGAGGCAGGCCGAGCCGTTCTGAAACTGTTCGCCAACGCTAGTGCGAAGATCGAACTCCGAAAGATGGCGTTGCAAACGCTGGACGCCAGCCTCACTTCCACGTGGAAAGGACTAGCGGGCGACCAACAGTTGACCGCTTCCTTGAGCCGGGCGGTAACGGACGCGGAGTTTCAGATGTCGGTGCTCGACCTCGCCGGCAAGCACGGCCTCAAGTCGCTTGGGGAGGACGTGCAACAACTGGCCGCCTCATCTGAAGCCAACACCGCGGTGCGCCAGCGTGCGATACTCGTGGCGGCAAAACTTAATGCCAAAGGAACCTCCGAGACACTGCGCGGTCTGCTCACCGACGCGCAACAAGCCGTGCGCCAGACGGCCCTGAATGCCCTCGTGGACATGCAGGACGTCAAGACGCTCAAGGACATTCTTTCCCCATCGGGCCAGCAGTTCTCACCCGAGATTCAGTCGCAAACGGCCGATCGGCTCATGGCCAGCACGGGCGGCGCGCTGGTGCTCCTTCGAATGGTCGAATCTAACGGCCTACCGGCCAAGCTTCAGCGGGACGTGGTCACCAAGGCCACGAATCACCCCGACTCAAACGTCCGCGTGCTCTTCGAAAAGTTCATCCCGCCGAGTGAGCGGCCGAAACGGCTGGGCGATGCGATCAAGCCGGAGGAAATCCTCGCGATCAAAGGCGACGCGAAGCGCGGCGAACAGATTTTCTTCCAAAGTTCGGCCGCCCAGTGCAAGAACTGCCACGCGGTCCGCGGCCAGGGTTCGACCGTCGGGCCGGACCTGAGCCAGATCGGCAAGAAGTACGAACGGGCCACACTGCTGGAAACAATCCTTGACCCGTCCAAGGCGATCGCGCCGGAGTATTACACCTACCTCGTCGAAACCGAACGCGGCCAAGTGTTCGCCGGATTCCTCGCGGAGAAGACCGACAAGCAGGTTGTCATCATAGACGCAAAAGGCGAACTCATCCGCATCCCGGCCAAGGAGGTCGTCGAGCTGATGAAGACTGAAAAGTCCGTCATGCCGGACCTCGTCCTTCGCGATGTGCCCGCGCAAGACGCGGCCGACCTCCTGGCGTATCTGACGACGCTGAAGCCATAGCCTTGTGGTTGAAATTCCGCTAGATCAGCGACCGGTGAGCCTTCTTGATCCATTGCTCGACCATCGTGCGAAGATTTCGCGCCAGTCCAATCATCTCCTTGGCCTCTTGATCAGATACGAGGCCAGCCCGTTCATAACCCCCAATGTTGCGCTTTTTGCGGAATTGCTCGAATTGTGCGACGATCGCGGCATCAATACCGATGGTGTGAGCAAGCGACTGGATTACCCGGTAATGGTGCGAATCGCGTGATGCGCGAAACCCGGCAGCCGCCAGGGCCGCCGTGGCCAATTGGAGCGCGGCGTTGTAGGCGATATTGAGGCGCCAATCGGCACTCAATCCTGACGTGGCGCAATCGGCCAAGTCACGATCGGCGACGCCGAACAGGTCTCTTATCTCTTGCCGGCTTGGTTTGTGTTCGACCAGCCAACCGGCTTTCAACCAATCTGGCAAGCTCACGATCGTCTCCGATCAAAAATATTTTTGGCTCACGCACGACACTCGTCAAAAAGTGGTGGCCTGTTGAAAGCTTTGTCCGAAACTCCGCCGCCGGAAATACGGATGGATTCAGGTCACGACCGAGCCTCTGCTGGGCCGAACCGAATGACGTGACGACATCGGCGAAAGAGACCTCGCCCACGATTAGCACATCCACGTCGCTGTTCTTGCGTGGCGCGCCGGCCGCGAAGGAGCCGAAGATGAATGCGACCTCGATGCGATCCTTCAGCGGACTCAGAGCCGATCTCAACACGTCGCCGACTCCGGCGGTCTTCACGACGAGTCCTTGCAATTCGGCGAAAACCGGGCATGCTCGATTGGCCTGGTAATACACCTGCCTGCCCCGCACGGTCCTGTGGATGATCCCCGCCTCGGCCAGTCGCTGCAGTTCTCGCTGCACGGCCCCCTGGCCCACTTGCGTTGCCCGCACAATCTCCCGCATATAGAACGACTCGTCCGGACGAACGAAAAGCAGTCCCAACACCAATTGTTGTGCTTTGCCAAACAGGGCCGCCGCCAGATTGTCCGATAATTGCATCGTACCCAAGATGGGGGCAATCGTACCCAATTTGGGTTCGAGAGACAACCGGCGGCCGGATGTTTCCGCCGTCCACGGTCGTCATGGCCGCTTTCGTCCCGGCCGTCGCTGCGGCTCCGCGGTTCGGGGGTCTTCTGGCCAGGCGTGTTTGGGGTAGCGGCGGCGGAGTTCGTTGCGGATTTTGGGGTAGGTATTGGTCCAGAAGCTTTCGAGATCGTCCGTGACCTGTTGTGGGCGCATGTTGGGTGCAAGCAATTGGAGGAGGACGGGGACGCGGCCGCCGGCGATGCGCGGGGATTCGGTGAGGCCGAAGAGTTCCTGGATGCGGACGGCGAGGATGGGCGGCCGGCCGGGTTCGTAGCGCAGGGCGATGCAACTGCCGCTGGGAACTTCGAGGCGTTCAGGAGCTTCGCGTTCGAGGGCCTGAAGCTGGGCGTGGGTGAGGTGGCCTCTGAGGAATTCGGGCCAGGGAGCCTGGCGGAGTTCGGCGAACGAGCGGCGACCACGGCACATCTCGGGAAGCAGCTCGCGCAGTTGGTCGTCGTCGAATGCCGGGAGACCGAGGTTCGGCAGCCACTCGCGAAGACAGCGGAGGCGGGCGAGAAAATTGGTGAATTCGTCGTCGCGGGGCAGGACGCGGTCAAGGTGTTGAGATGCCGCGGAGGCAAGAACGGACGCGACCTCGCGGCTCGATGGCAATGCCACGGGCACCTCGTCGAGTACCAAATCGCACCAGCTCGTTCGCCGCGTGGCGACGACTCGCTCTTGTTTTTCGTCGAACCGGAAATCGTCCTCGCTCCGGAGCCACTGCGGGGCGAGCCAATCCCGATCGACGGCCGAGGCCAATCGCACGAGCGATTCGGACTTGTCTGCTTCGATATCCACGCACACGAACAGTTCGTCGTCCATCACGCCGCTCGATTCCGCAAGTCGCACGCCGGCGCCCGCGGCGAGCAAGGCACCGCGGCCATGCGGCTCGCGCCGCCGGGCAAGACGGTCTGGGAACGCCGTGAAGATCGCACGCAGCAGGCATTCGTCGGCCCCAACCTCTGGCGGTTCGTCCGACACTAACCCGAAGCGTGAGCGAGGCGGATCGGAAGCCTTCCCTCGCTTGCGCTTCGGGTTAGTGTGGGAACGCCCATACCCGACGTCGAGCAGTCTGAGAAGCTGATCGCGCGCGCGGAGTGCGAATCGGGCGGCTCCGACGTTGAGTCGGCCAATTTCGGACTCGGTGCGGCCGGTGGCCTCGAAATCTTCAAGGGCTAGGACGCGATCGAGAATGTCGGATCGCGAGCGACGGGCGAGCTTCCGCGACGGGGCGCGTGGACTAGGCGGGCGATCGCGCAGGAATGGGTCGCGTTCCGAAAGTAGCGCGGCAGCCAACGCTGACCGCCGCGGGACGCCGAGCCGATGCCCTTCGACCAGTAGTCGGGCGATCCGCGGATGTACGGGCAGTCGAGCCATCGCGGTTCCCAATTCGCTCACACGACCGCCGGCGATCGCGTCGAGCCGAGCGAGCAGCGTCGTGGCCTGTTCGAGTGCGGCGGCGGTTGGCGCCTCGAACCACGGGAACCGAGCCGCGTCCGCCTCGCCCCACGCGAGCAGTTGCAGGACGGGACCCGCAACATCCACGCATCGCACTTCGGGTTCTTCCGCCTCGGGGCGGGCCAGATGATCGCGCTCGGTCCAGAGCCGCAGGCACAGGCCGGGCTGCGTGCGGCCCGCGCGGCCGGATCGCTGGTCCGCCGAAGCCCTTGAGATCTTCGTGAGCACCAGCCGATCGAGTCCCACGGCCGGCTCGTAGCGCAGCACGCGGGCAAGCCCCGTGTCCACAACGCCGGTGATGCCTTCGATCGTGATCGACGTTTCGGCCACGTTTGTGGCGAGTACCACTTTGCGGCGGTCGATTGCTCCGAGCACAGCGTCTTGCTGGTCGGCGGGCAGGTCACCGTAGAGTTTCATCACCGCGAGGTTGTGTCGCTCGGCGAGCGATTCGAGATGTTCCGCCGTGCGGCGGATCTCGCCAACGCCCGGCAGGAAGACCAGCACGTCACCGCCGGTTTGGTGGAGGGCCTGCTCAACTGTTGCGGCGGCTTTCTCGTAAACTGGCCGCGGGTCTTCGTGCGATTGGTACCTCACCTCGATCGGAAACAACCGCCCCTCCGCCTCGATCACCGGGCAACGCCCAAGGAACTCCGAAATCGGCTCAGCCGCCAACGTCGCCGACATCACCACAATCTTCAAATCCGGTCGCACCGTCTGCTGCACCCGCCGAACCATCGCCAGCGCCAAGTCGGCGTTCAAGCCCCGCTCATGAAACTCATCGAAGATGACGACCGACGCATGCTCCAAAAACGGATCATCCTGCAGAAATCGCAACAGCACGCCGTCCGTGACAATCTTGATCCGCGTCTCCGGCCCGACCTTTTGATCGAACCGAACCATGTACCCCACTTCCTCCCCGACACGCCCGCCCCGTTCGAACGCAATCCGTCGCGCCGCCGCGCGTGCAGCCACTCGCCGCGGTTCGAGCATGACGATCGCCCGATCACCCGGCAGCCCAGAATCCAGAATCGCCGGCGGCACGTGCGTCGTCTTGCCTGAACCGGTCGGCGCCCGCAAAACCGCGCACGAACTTGACTGTAGAATTGCGATCAGGCGCGGAACGATGGTATCGACGGGGAGTGGCTGAAGAGTCGGCATGGTTCAGTCGGTGCTACTACAATCGCCGCATTGCCTGCCCAGGTCACACTCACTTCAACAAAACGTTGAAGCCAGCTTGCTCGAAGTGGTGATCCAACGTAAGTGCGTCCGTAAGCCGGCGCTGCCGCATGACGACGAACGAAATGCAGTCCACCAGCGACCAGTCCTTGTCCGGCCGTTTTTCGAAGAGCGCGAGGCCCCGGCGAAACAGTTCGGCCGACGCAGGGACAAATTCGATGGATTCCTCAGCGAGCAAGTGTTCGACAAACGGGACGTAAAGATGCCGATCACGAACCTTCGCCAAAGCGCTGCCTAACTCAACGAGCACATGCTCGGTCACGACATGCCGGCCAAGGATTTTCTCACTCCATTCGACCGCG
>Ga0247727_10005182_pt1 | contig 26766 bp, 32 predicted proteins | sample WisWelCaveWW1625_FD_202498 | JGI IMG/M metagenome (GOLD analysis project Ga0247727, IMG submission 202498) | Biofilm microbial communities from Wishing Well Cave, Virginia, United States - WW16-25 | ecosystem: Environmental > Aquatic > Deep subsurface > Groundwater > Cave microbial mat | place...
GGTAGAGAGGGAGAGAGTGGGAGAGTGAGAGAGTGAGAGAGTGAGAGAGTGAGAGAGTGAGAGAGTGAGAGAGTGAGAGAGTGAGAGAGTGAGAGAGTAGGCGCTTCCCGGCGGTGGCTGAAGTAATGAATCAACGCATGTAGATTTATTGATTTTTCTCTTGACGGCCGAGTGTCAAATCCATACAGTTCGATTCGTTGATTTCTCCTTCGCGCCTTCGTGTGGCGCTCCGGAGAACGGGTTGAACCAACGTATGGAGGACGCCATGGCCTACCGCTTCGCGACCCAGCAGATCCACGCCGGACAGCCCAACGATCCCGTGACGGGCGCCGTCGCCTTCCCGATCTACCAGACCTCGACCTTCAGCCAGGAGGAGCCCGGCGTCCACAAGGGCTTCTGCTACGCCCGCACCGACCACCCGACCCGCAAGGCGCTCGAGGAGAACCTCGCCGTGCTCGAGGGCGCGAAGAAGGGCCTCGCCTACGCCAGCGGCATGGCCGCGATCAACGGCGTCCTCACCCTCCTGAAGGCGGGCGACCACGTCGTCTCCACCCAGGATCTCTACGGCGGCGCCTGGCGCATCTTCACCAAGCTCTACGCGAAGTACGGCATCGAGTTCACCTTCGTCGACACGACCGACCCCGAGAACGTGAAGAACGTCCTCCGGAAGGAGACGAGATTCCTCTGGCTCGAGACGCCCTCCAACCCGCTCCTGAAGATCACCGACATCGCCGCCTGCGCCGCCCTTGCCAGGAAAGTCGGCGCCGTGACGATCGTCGACAACACGTTTGCGACGCCGGTCCTCCAGCGGCCGCTCGAGCTCGGCGCCGACATCGTCCTGCACTCGACGACGAAGTACATCAACGGCCACAGCGACGTCCTCGGCGGCGCGATCCTGGTCAATGACGACCAGCTCTACACAGACCTCAAGTTCTTCCAGAACGCCGTGGGCGCGGTCCCCGGCCCGCAGGACTGCTACCTCATCCTCCGCGGCTTGAAAACGCTGTCGCTCCGCGTCGAGCGCCACTGCTCGAACGCGCGCCGCGTCGCCCGCTGGCTCGCCGAGAACGACAAGATCGCGAAGGTCTACTACCCGGGCCTGCCCGGCCACCCGGGCCACGACCTCGCCGCGAGGCAGCAGAAGGACTTCGGCGCCGTCATCTCGTTCGAACTCAAGGCCGATGTCGAGGAGACCCGCGCGTTCACGAAGCGCACGAAGCTCTGGACGCTCGCCGAGAGCCTCGGCGGCGTGAAGAGCCTCTTCTGCCACCCGCCGACGATGACCCACGCCTCGGTCGAGCCCGAGGTGCGCCGCAAGGTCGGCATCGCCGACGGCCTCATCCGGTTGAGCGTCGGCCTCGAGGATGTCGAGGACCTGATCGAGGATCTCGACCAGGCGTTCAAACGCGTGAAGTCCGCGAAAGCGCCGAGGCGCGCGAAAGTGGGTTGTTAACCGTGGCAGACAAGACCGTCAAGATCGGCCTCCTCGGCTGCGGCACCGTCGGCCGCGGGCTCGTCGAGCTCATCGGCAAGAACCGCGCGCTCATCCTGGAGCGGTCGGGCGTCGACCTGAAGATCTCGAAGGTCCTCGTGCGCGACCTCAAGAAGGAGCGGCCGGGCGTCGACCGGAGCCTGCTGACGCTCAATCCCGACGACGTCCTCAAGAACGGCTGCGACCTGATCGTCGAACTCATCGGCGGCATCAACCCGGCGAAGCAGTTCATCTCCGAGGCGATCGAGCTGAAGAAAAGCGTCGTGACGGCGAACAAGGCGCTGCTCGCGCTCACGGGGACCGACCTCTTCCGCGCTGCGGCGGCGAAAGGCGTGCGGCTAGGCTTCGAGGCGAGCGTCTGCGGCGGGATCCCGATCATCCGCGCGCTCCAGAGCGGCCTGGTCGGCAATCACATCGGCGAACTGACCGGCATCCTCAACGGCACCTGCAACTACATCCTCACGCAGATGACCGAGCTGGGCTGGACTTTCGAGCAGGCGCTCAAGGAAGCGCAGGCGAAGGGCTTCGCCGAGGCCGACCCGACGCTCGACGTCGACGGCCAGGACGCCGCGCAGAAGATCGAGATCCTCGCCGAGCTCGCGTTCGGCGTGAAAGTCGCGCCGGGCGCGGTGAAGGTCGAAGGAATCCGCCACATCAGCGACGAGGACATCCGCTCCGCGAAGGAACTCGGCTTCGTCATCAAGCACATCGCCGTCGCGCACGATCTGGGCAAGACGCTCGACGTGCGCGTCCATCCGGTGCTCCTGCCGACCTACCATCCGCTCGCGACCGTCCGGCACGAGAACAACGCGGTGCTCGTGAAGGGCGACGCGGTGGGAGAGATGCTCTTCTACGGCAAGGGCGCGGGCGCCGCGCCGACGGCGAGCGCCGTGCTCAGCGACATCATCGACATCTCGGTCAATGACCGGCACATCCACTTCCCCGACTCGCCCGACAAGCCGGTCTCGGCCGATCCGCGGTCGAAGTACTACCTGCGCTTCCCGGTCCTCGACGTGCCGGGCGTGATCGGACTCATCGCGACGGCGCTCGGCAATCGGGGCATTTCGATCTCGCACGCGGCGGCGACGCTGGCGAAGGACAAGCCGGGCTGCGGCAACGTGAAGATCCTGGCGCACTCGTGTCCCGAGTCGGCGCTGCGGAAGTCGATCGAGGAGATCAGCCGGCTTCCAGTGCTCAACGGCAGGCCGGTGGTGCTGCGGATCCTCGAGGAGAATTCGTAAGCTGACGCGATGTCCAAGGGCGTCATCCTCATCCACTGGAACAAGTCTGAAACCCGCGAGCGGGTCCAGCGGCTGCGCGACGCCGGGTTCAAGGTCGCGGGCATCGTCTCTGCCAAGCTCGATCCGCCATCGATGAAGTCGATTTGGGCCTCGCCTCCCGACGCCTACATCATCGACCTCTCGCGCCTACCTTCGCACGGCCGCGACGTGGCGCTGGCGCTGCGCGAGCGGAAGTCGACGCGGACCGTGCCGATCGTCTTCATCGACGGCGAAGCAGAAAAAGTCGCGCGAATCCGATCGGTCATTCCCGACGGCGTTTTCGGCCAGTGGTCCGGGGTGGCCCAGCTCGTGAAGCGGGCGATCGCGAATCCGCCGGGGGACATCCCGCGAAAGCGGTTCGACGCCTACTCCGGGACCCCGCTGCCGCAGAAGCTCGGGATCAAGGGCGGCGTCGAGCTCATCGGCGCGCCGGAGGGATTCGACACGACGATCGGGTCGCCGACGGGCGAGCCGCTGCTCACGCTCTGGTTCGTGCGGAGCACGAAGGAGCTGAAGGAGGGGATCGCGCACCGCGCGAAGTCGATCCTGCCGAACGGGCTCTGGATCTGCTGGCCGAAGAAGACGTCGGGTGTCGTGACCGACCTTTCCGAGGCCGTCGTGCGGGAGACCGGATTGGCCGCGGGCATCGTCGATTTCAAGATCTGCGCGATCGATCAGACCTGGTCGGGGCTGAAGTTCACGGTCCGCCGCTCCTAACGCCTGAGATCAACCCCGACGAGCACGCTGCGGCTGGTGTAGCTCCACTCGTCGTAGTTCGACTGGTTGTCGTAGGCGGTGAATCCGAGCACCGCGTGCAGCGGGCCGATGATCGGCCGCGAAATCTCGATGCGCGCGATCAGCGATTGGTCGTGGCGGTCCGGCCCGGCGAAACCCGCGACACTCGGATCCTCGTGCACGCGGCGGCGCAGCACGAGCCGGCCGACGAGCGAAATCTCCCACGGGAGCGAGAGGGACGCCGACAGGCCGCCCTCAACGCTGTCCGCGTCGTACTCCTTCCCCTCGGTCACGATGTGCTCACCGGCGACGTGAATTCGCAGGACCGCCCAGCCGAACCGCGCGCTCTGGGCGAGCGTGACGCGCGTGGTGAAGCCGTCGCGGTCGAGCGCCTGCGAGGTCACCTTCTCAAAGTACTCGTACCGCTCGTGGCGCACGTCGAGCGAACTCCACCAGTCCGGATGGGCGTACCAGTCCGCCCCGGCGCCGAGCGACAGCGTCGCGATGAACGAGTCGCTGTCGCGGAGCTCGTACGACCACTCGGGCTTCGCGCGGAAGACGAACGGCCGGCACTTCATGCTCCAGTCGAGCGAGAGCGTGTTCAGCTCGGAGTTGAACTCTTCGAGCTCCCGGTAGTGCGTGTCGGTGAACGAATCGGCAAGCCGGAGTTCCATGCCGTCCGGAGCAGGAAGGCGCAGATCGGCGTCGAGCCCGACGATCGATCGCCAGTCGTTCTTGCGGCCGAGGTCGCTCGGCACGGTCAGGCCGGAGCCCAGGAAGATGGCGTTTTTCACCGGCTCGACAGCGAGCCGGAGATTCACAGACCACGGCCCCTTCGATTCGCCCAGCCGCACGCCGGAGAGCGCGAGCTCCGCGGCCTTGGAGAGATCGGGAAGGGGGCCTCGCCGCGCCTCCTCGAGACGCCGCTTCGACTCCTCCGCTTCCCCGAGTTCCTGGAGCGCCTGTCCGGCGAAGGTGTCGCATGCCTGCTTCAGTTTCGGCTCGAGCTCCGCGGCGCGATTGAAGTCGTCGACCGCGTCGCGCCACGCCTTGCGCTTCAAGTGCGCGTGGCCCCGCAAATAGATGGCCGGGCCGGGCGCGGGAAGCAGCTCCGCCGCCTTCGTGAGGTGCGTGACGGCGTCGTCGGCCGACGCCGCATGCAGCTCCGCCATCCCCAGGTCGAGCCAGTAGGGCCCGTCAGCGCGGCCGAGCTCGCCCGCCCTGCGCAGCGGTACGAGCGCCTCGCCGTACCGCTCCCGCCGGTTCAGCACGTGACCGCGGAGATGCTGGCCTTCGGCCGAGTCGGGCGTGTTCCGGACGTACCGCTCCGAGATCGTGTCGGCCGCCTGCCAGTTGCGCTCGAGGATCGCGGCCTTCAGCCGGCCGAGGTCGTGCTCGTCCTGCAGGCAGAGCGCCAGCGCGATGATCAGTGTCATGGGATGAGTTTCGAACTCGTTTTCTCGGTCCCGGTCTGCTTCAGGGTTGCGCTGCCCGACGCGCCCGACAGCTCAGTGACGGTCTCCTCCGAGCGCTCAAGGACGAGCCGCCGGCGCCGGTCGACCTTCATCGTGCCGCGGGTGACGAGGTGGATCTCAAACCGCCCCGTGAAAACCGACGTCTCCTTCTGCGATGTGATGTCGATCGTCGCGCGGACGTCTCCCGAAATGGAGATGGTCGCGAAAGCCTCGTCCGCCGCTTCGACGTTGAAGAGGACGCTGCCCTCGAGGGAGACGAGCCGCGCCTTTCCGGAGGCGACGCGCCCGAGGCGGCGTTCGACGACGGCGCGCTCCATCGTCCAGCGCGCGCCGCGATCGAGCGAAGCGGCCGGAATCTGCGATGTGCCGGTGAGCGAGTCCAGATCGAGCCCCTGGAGGAGGCGCAGATCGTCGGGCGTCGGTGAGCCGCTGCGCGCGGCACCGACTTCGACGCGGCCGTCGATCCAGGTGACATCGGCGGAGAACGCGGTCGGGGCGGTCGACTTCTCGATTCGCTCCGCCGGCGCCATCCTCCGGCCTGCCTTGATCGATCCTCCAAGGAGGTGCACCACCGCGCGGCTGGTGCCTCCCGAGGAGGCGAAGTCATCGAACCGCAGCTCGATCCGCGCGGCGAGATCGGACTCCAGGAGCGTCGTCCGCTCCGGCGAGGTGAACTCCTGCGTCATGGAAAGCGTGCGCTCCGTCTCGAGACGGAATGAAGCAGGGAGTGGAGGAGGCGCGGGCGCGCCGGCGCAGGCCGCCAGCAGAAGCAGCGCCGCCGCTACTTGCGTCCGCACTTGCATTTCGCCTTGAGCACCCGGGTTCCGCAGTCGCAGTTCTTTGGATTGTCGTTGAAGGCGTCGCACCGGCAGGTGGCCTTCCCCCACGCGTTGTTGAAGCCCTCCTGCGTGTGTCCGTCGCAGCTGCATCCACAGCAGGCGTCCTTGGATGACTCGCAGGCGAACTCGGTGTCGGCCCAACCGTCGCAGTGCCAGCGGCCGCCGGCCTCGCGGAACATATCCTTGAGGGGGTCCTTGAGCAGGGGATCCAGGATCAAGTCGTCGAAGAGCTTGCCGCCCGCGAACTCGAGCGGGTCGAAGAAGTCCTTGGCGTCGTAGAGGTCCCAGGCCGCGTCCCAGAGGAACTCCGTGTCGGTGTCGAGGACTTTCACCGACTTGCAGACGGGCTGCTTGGGCAGAACGCACTTGCCGATGTCCATCGACTCGCACGAATACCCGCGGCCGAGGCAGACCTGCTTCTTCGGGCAGCGCGTTTCGTTGCACTTGTCGCTCTTGCACCCGCAGGTGCGCTCGATCGAGCCATTGTGCGGGCAGCGGACGTTGCCGACGTCGCGCAGGCAAGTCCAGGTCTCCTTGCACTGGCACTTGGAGTCCTGCGACTTGCAGGGGCAGGCCGTGTACTTGACGCCGCCGCAGGGGGCGTAGAAGGACTGGAGCTCCGTCGGGCCGCACGAGCGGCGCGGCGGGCAGGTGCAGGCGTTCTTCGATGCGTCCTTGGTGTCGCGCCCTGCGCACTGGCACTCCTGCGTGGAGGGCAGACAGGTGTCGGTCTTGCGCCCTTCGCGGTCGCAGACGGTCGGTGAGCCCGAGCCGCAGGTGCAATCCTCGTGCTTGCACGCGCACGCATTGGTCTTGCCTTTGCAGTAGATGCACTCCGCGGCGACCTTGGCCGCGTCGCGGGTGCAGGGATCGGCCTTCGTCGTGGGGCAGCCGCAGTCGTTGCTGCACTTGCAGCCGGTCGCGGTGTGCGTCGTACCACCGCAGCAGGAGGCGGACGTCCCCTTCGGGCAGATGCGCCGGACGATGCCGGCGCAGGCGCAGGGCGATCCGCTGCAAGAGCAGGCGGTGTGGCGCGGCCCATCGCACCTGCAGCCCTCGCCCGAGCAGCCTTCCCCGCCGCACTGGGCCGCGCAGCCCGGCTTCGGCTTGAGCGGGGGCGGAGGGTCGACGACCTTGATGTCGATCTCCAGCGTGTCGAGGAACTCATAGCCGCTGGCGCGGTCGATGATCCGGCTGCCGCGGTCGACGGTCTCGATCCGCCCTTCGCGCGACCACGTGCCAGACTCGTTGATGCAACGGTCGGAGCGGCCCTGCGGAGTGGTCTGCAGGAGCAGGACCATCGTGAACACGGATGCCGTCATGCGTTCTCCCTGCGACTTCAGGGAGTATAGAACTTTGCCGTTATTTCGCCAGCTTCACCCGCCGATCGATCTCGGCCCAATCGATGTTCTTGGGGAACGCCGCGACGTAGTCCGCCTTCTTGTTCTTGTAGTCGACGTAGAAGGCGTGCTCGTAGCAGTCGATGATCACGAGCGGCACGCCGAAGACGAGGGGGCCGACGTCGTGAACGTCGGTGACGACGTTGTAGAGCTTCCCGTTCACCGGCTGGTGGCAGAGAACCGCCCAGCCGCGCGCGCTGATCGCGGCGGCCCGGAAGTCCTCGAGCCACTTCTCCACGGAGCCGAAGCGCTTCTTGAGCGCGTCGCCGGCCGCCTCGCCGGGATTGCCGGCCGCACCGAGGCCGTCAAAGTAGAGCTCGTGGAGGATGACGCTGTTCATGGCGTGGACCTGCTCGCGCTTGAGCTCGCGCACATCGGACCAGTTCGCGTTCGCCTTCGCGCGGTCGGCGCCGTCGAGCGCCGCCTCGATCGCCGTGAGGCTCTTCACCGCGCCGCCGTAGTGGGCGCCGTGATGGAGCGAGATCTGCTCTTTCGAGAGGAAGCCCTTGAGCTCCTCGAACTTCAGGGCCTTGAGCTTGCCGGTCGCGAGCGCGGAACCGTCGTCGCCTTGCGCGGCGGCGCCGTCGGGCCGCAGCATCGCCGCCGCCGCGCCGAGCGCCATGAATTCTCTTCGCATCATGAATCACCTCCTGCCGAGGGGACAAAGGGGAACCAAGGGAAGAAAGGGAACGAAGAAGGCGGATTCACGCCGCCGCCTTCGCCTTGCACCAGGCGTACAGCGCGTCGTACATCGGGAACTCCCACTCGAGCTTCTGATGATCGTCCTTCGTGACCAGCGCGAATCCCTTCGCGATCGCCATGAGGCCGTCACCCTCTGGCATCGTCCAGGCGCGAGTCGCGCCGTCGACATCGGCGTGATTGACGATCTTTGCGAGCAGGTCGAGCGCCGCGTGGCGTCCCCAGAGATCATGCGCCTTCATCAGCGTGACGAACGAGCAGACCTCGCCCTCGGGCGTCGACGCGTGCGTATAGTCGGAGCCCTTCGCGTCGTACGATCGGCCGCCGACAAGCTTCGCCGTCTCGAGGACCTTGTCGGCCGCGACGTAGAGGAACTGCGCTTCCTTGTCGATGAACCGCTTGATGAGCCAAGGACAGGCGACGCGGTCCACGTTGCCGCCGGCGCGGGTGACCCAGAACATCGGAGCTCCGAGAAAAAGAGAGAGAGAGGGAAAGAGGGAAAGAGGGAAAGAGGGAGAGAGAGCGGGACTGATTAGTCGGTTCCCTCAATCGTGAGATCGTCAAATTCCGTGACGGAGTCGGCCTTCGTCCAGAGGCCGACCCAGCCCGACGTGAAGGTGGCGTCGTGGTGGTCGATCACGAGCGTGCCATTGAGATGGGCCTGGATGTGATCGCCGACGGCGACCACGCGGAGCGTGTGCCACTCGCCGAGCTTCGGCGCGGCGACCCTGGCGCTGGCGAGCTGGTTCCGGCTTCCGTCCTTTACGGCGTAGAGCCGGACGTTCTCCTCGAGGGCGTTGGCGCGGACGATCAGGTAGTTTCGGCCGTCCTTCGCGCGAACGACGATGCCGCCGCTCGCGTCCTCCTTCCCCGAGACGGGACGGATCTTCACTGTGACGTCCACGTCGGAGAAGCGACGGTCCTGGAGGAGCGCGATGTTGAAAACGTGATTCGTCGACGTCTGGACAAGTACGCCGCCGCGGCGCGTCCACGTCCCCTCCGGGAAGGCCCACTTCGCGTTGTCGGACTCGAAGTCGTCCTTGATCGACGTTTTCCCTGCGACCGGGACGGTCTTGATCGGGGTCGTCGAGGCGGGCGGCGGCGCATCACAGCCGCCGAACAGCAGGAGCGCGATGGCGAACGGTCTCATTTTTCCGCCTTCGGGTAGATCCAGAGTTCGACGGGTTCGCCGAACTCGGCGGGCAGTGTATCGCCGGACCGCACCTGCCGTGCTTCTCCCTTTCGGTTCAAGACCTGCACGTAGTCCACCTCGATGCCGGTGATCCGAAAGTGGAGTGGATTGGCCGCCTCATCGGGATAGCTGACCCTCACGGGGCCGTTCGTGACGGTCTGTCAGGGCTTGACGGGCACCTTGACCGGTTCGGGCTTCGGCTTCTCGAGGATGCGCTTCGCGCGGCCGGCCTGCTCCTCATCGGTCGACCGTGAAGCCGCGGCGAGCGCGGCTTCGAGCGCCTCCTTGAGCGCGCGCAGCTCGCTTGCCGCCCGCTCGCGGACCTCCGGGTCGGAATCGGAGAGGCGGTCGATCCGCGACTCGACCTCCTTTCGCATCGTCCCCAGCGCGGCGACGTTCTTTGCCAGCCGCCGCACCGGCTGCGCGTTGAGGACCGCGGTGAGCGCGGCGACGTACTCCTCGGGCTTCCGGTTTCCCTCGAGAATCATCGACGTGCGTCCGTCAGGATGGAGGATTACGAGCGACGGATAGCCGGTGACGTTGAAGCTCTCGAGCCTGCCCTTGGCCTCCTTTTCCTTCGTACAGTCCACGTAGATGCGGACGAACTCCTTCGACGTGCCGACTACGCCGTCGTTGCTGAACGCGCCCGCGTCCAGCTTTGCATCGATTGGTCACCAGTCGGCCGTGAAGTAGAGCATCGCGGGGCGGCCGTCCTTCTTCGCCTGCGCGAGCGCGTCGTCCACGTCGCGGCGCCACTCGATCTTTCCGCCGCGCGGCCCCTCCTGCGCGAGCACGAAGAGCAGCAGCAAGGTGTTCATTGCGTCACCCATCCAGTGGATCATGCGAATCTCCTTTCGTCCTGCCTACTCTGTACGGCACGACGGCCCGGCTGGCCACTTAAGAGCTCCTGAAATCGCTGTAAGGCGGCGCGCGGAATCCTCGCCGTCCCTTAGAGTGAAGGCGTGAGGATCCTGGTGGTCGAGGACGAGAAGAAGGTCGCCCGCGCGCTTCGCGAGGGGCTGACCGCGGAGCAGTACGACGTCAAGGTCGCCCCCAACGGCGAGGAGGCGTTCTTCCTCGTCACGAACGAGGTGTTCGACCTCGTCCTGCTCGACTGGATGCTGCCGGGCCGCAGCGGGATCGAAGTCCTCAAGGCGGTCCGGAAGCGCGGCCTCTCGACGCCGGTCCTGATCCTCACGGCCAAGGACACCGTCGAGGACCGCGTGGCCGGCCTCGACAGCGGCGCCGACGACTACCTGGTGAAGCCGTTCGCGTTCCCGGAGCTGCTGGCGCGGGTTCGGGCGCTGGTGCGCCGCGGCCGGCCGGAGCAGAGCCTGCGGCTGACGTTCGGCGAAGTCGACATGGACCTCGTCACCCGCAAGATCACGTGCGGCGGCCGCGCGGTCGAGCTGACGGGGAAGGAGTACGACCTGCTCGAGTACCTCCTGCGGCACTCGGGGCGCGTTGTATCGCGCGAGATGCTGGCGCGCGAGGTCTGGAAGGCCGACGGCCGCGTGACGCCGCTCGACAACGTGATCGACGTGACCGTGTCGCGCCTCCGAAAGAAGCTCGACGATGACAGCAAGCTGCTCCGCAGCGTCCGTGGCGTCGGCTTCGTGCTGGGCGGTGAGCCATGAGCCTCCGCTGGCGCCTCGCGCTGACGAACATGACGGTGCTGGCGCTCGTGCTGGCGGCGTTTTCGGCGGGGGTATTCTTCTTCGTTCGCGACCGCATGAGCGCGCAGCTCGACGCGCAGCTCGATCGCGAGCTGAACACGGTCGCGGAGCTCGCCGAGCACAACCCGGCGGGACTCCGGGACATCGAATCGCACGGCATGGCGGCGCGGTTCGAGGTGATGGCGGGAACCGAGGTGATCTACCGGAGCTCCGCGTGGGAGCGGTCGGGGCGCGTCCGGAGCCGCGCGATCGAGATCGGCAATCGTCGCGCGACGGCAACCGTCGCCATGGATGAAGCGGCGCTCGAGAGCGCGGTTCACACGCTCGGCCTCGTTCTTCTTGCGATGTTCCCGGCGGCGCTCGCCCTGTCGCTGGCGGGCGGCTACATGCTGGCGGGGCGGATGCTCGCCCCCGTCGGCGCCATGGCGACAAAGGCGCGCGAGATCTCCGCGGAGCGGCTCTCGGAGCGGCTGCCCGTCGGCGATCCGAGCGACGAACTCGGGCGTCTCGCGATGATCGTGAACGAGACGCTCTCACGGCTCCAGGGATCGTTCGAACAGCTCCGGCGTTTCACCGCCGACGCGTCGCACGAACTGCGGACACCGCTGACGGCGATCCGCACGACGGGCGAGGTGGCGCTCCAGTCGCCGCGCGACGCTGCGTTCTACAAGGACGTGATCGGCAGCATGCTCGAGGAGGTCGACCGGCTCTCGCGGCTGGTCGAGAGCCTGCTGACGCTGACGCGGGCGGACGCCGGGACGATGCAGGCGAAGCGGGAGACCGTCGACCTGGGCGCGCTGGCGAAGGGCGCCGTCGAGACGCTGCGGGTGCTTGCGGAGGAGCGGGAGCAGACCATCGCGATGGATATCGACGGAAGTCCGGCGGTGAGCGTGGATGCGTCCCTGCTGCGGCAGGCGGCGATGAATCTCGTCGACAACGCGATCAAGTACACGCCGCCGAAGGGCGAGATCCGCGTGACGGTGCGCAAGGCGGGGAACGAGGCGATCCTCGAGGTCTCCGACTCGGGGCCGGGGATTCCGCGGGAGCATCGGGAGAAGATCTTCGAGCGGTTTTATCGGGTCGATCCCGCGCGGTCGCAGGAGGGCGGCGTCGGACTGGGCCTTGCGATCGCGCGATGGGCGGTCGTCGTGAACGGCGGTCGGTTGGAGCTGGTCAGCGGCAGCACGTTCCGGATCGTACTGCCCGTCGCATGATCACTTACCCGACGCGCCGGGTGGAGTTTCACAGTATGCTTGGGGTAGCCCGTTCGACGATTCATCGGAGGACGCTCATGCCGCTCACCGATTTCGTCCGCAAGGGAACGCTGCACCGCCGGGACGTCGTGGCCGGCGACATCGCAACGCTCGTCAAGGAAGCCAACCAGCAGCTCTCGATCGCCTCGACGCTCAAGGCCGGCGATGCGGGGCGCGACGACTACGCCTACGGTGGCGTCGTCAAGCTCGCGACGGCGCTGCTCGGTGCGGCCGGCTACCACTCGAGCCACAAGACCGACGACATCGTGCTCCTGAGCGCGGTGAAGCGGATCCTGCCCGACCAGAAGACGTTCGTCGATCTGGCCGAGGAGTGGTCGAAGCGCCGCGCCATGGTCGCGAAGAAGAAGTCGTGGCCGATCGAGGCGGGGGAGTCCGACGCGCAGCTCGAGAGCGCGTGGATGTTCCGGACGGCGGTCATGAGCTGGCTGAAAGAGCACTGCGCGGCGGCGCTGGGGTAAGCGCGTGACTACTTCGCCTTGACCTGTCCCCACGCCTCCATCAGCTTCTTGCGCATCTCGGGCTTCAGCTCCCCCAGCGGCTTGCACCGCTTGAGCACGTCGTCGGGCGGGTAGATCGTCGGGTTCTCGAGGATCGCCTTGTCGATCTTCGGTTTCGCGGCCTCGTTCGGGCTCGGGTACTTCTTGAAGTTCGTGTTGGCCGCCGCGACGTCGGGCCGCATCAGGTAGTCGATGAACTTGTAGGCGAGGTCGGACTGCTTCGAGCCCTTCGCGATCGCGAGGTTGTCGAACCAGATCGTGCCGCCCTCCCTGGGGATGACGAAGGTAATCCCCGACTTCTCGGCCATGACCTGGGCGGCGTCGCCGGAGTACATCATCGCCAGCCGCACGTCGCCGGAGACCAGGAGCCGCTGCGGCTGCGAGTCCCAGGTCTTGGGTTTGGCTGAGGCGATGCGGTTTTTCGCCTTTTCAATCTGGTCGGCCGTCGCCGCGGAGAGATCGATTCCGTCGACGCGAAGGGCCGCCGCGAAGAGCTCGCGCGGATCGTCGAGGAACGCGGCGTCGGCCGCGTTCTTTGGATCGAAGAACGCGACCCAAGAGTCCGCGCTCTGCGTGGAGCAGGCGATGCCGGTCAGCCCCCAATGGAACGGGACGGAGTAGTCGTTCTTCGGATCGAACGCCATGCCGCGGAAGGTCGCGGCGATGTTCTTGAAGTTGGGGAGCTTCGCCGGGTCGAGCTTCTCGAGCAGGCCGTCGGCGATGAATCCCGGCAGGACTTCGTCGCTGGGCACGACGACGTCGAAGCCCGACGGCGGCTTCTCGATCTTCGCGCGGAGCTTCTCGCCGGAGTCGAAGTTGTCGACGATGACCTTGCAGTTGAATTCCTTCTCGAAGTTCCGGATGAGGTCGTCGTGGAGGTACTCCGCCCAGATGAGCAGGTGCAGCTCGGGTTTCGAGGAGCTGGAGCAGCCGAGCAGCATGAAGAGCGCGACGAGCAGACGTTTCATTTTCGTTCCTCCACCGGCGGGCGCCCGATGGCGAGGGCCGCCAGGATGAGCCCCAAGGATACCGCGAGAATCACGACGGAGACTGCATTGATCTCCGGCGTCACGTCGCCGCGCATCATCGAGTAGATGCGCACGGCGAGCGGCGTTTCGCCGGGGCCCGTCGTGAAGTAGGTGATGACAAAGTCGTCGAACGACATCGTGAAGGCGAGGATCGAGCCCGAGACCACGCCCGGCAGGATGGCCGGAAGGGTGACGGTTCGGAAGGCCGTGAAGGGCGTCGCGCCGAGGTCCATCGCCGCAAGCTCGGCGGTGCGGTCGAGGCCCTCGAGCCGCGCGGCGACGACGATGGCCACGTAGCTCAGGCTGAAGGTCGCGTTGGCGGCGATCGCGGTCCAGAGCGAGGGCCGGCCGCCGATCGCGCCGACCATCGCGAGAATCGAGACCGCGAGGACGATGTCGGGGATCATGATCGGGAGGGAGACGAGCGCCGCGAACGTCCGCTTTCCGCGGAACGCGTGGCGCATCGCGAGGGCGGCCATCGTTCCGAGCACGGCAGCGATGACCGCCGAGCCGCCCGAGATGAGCAGCGTGTTCTTGAGCGCCGTCCACATCGCGTGGTTGTTCCAGAGCTTCTCGTACCAGTCGAGCGTGAAGCCGGTCCAGCGGACGGCGTATCGCGACGTGTTGAAGGAGAACGCCGCCATGACGAGCGTCGGGGCGTAGAGCACGAGGAAGACGAGCGCCGTAAACCCGCCGAGCAGCCGTCTCACACGATGCCCTCCGACTTCCGGAGCCGGTAATAGAGTCCGGTCAGCAGCAGCGTGAAGGCGACGAGAATCAGCGTGAGCGCCGAGCCCGCCGCGGGGATCCCGGCCGTCGTGAACCAGTAGTCGATCTGGCTCCCGAGCATGACCGCTTCCCGGCCGCCAAGAAGTTCGGGAACGGCGAACGAGCCGAGCACGGGGATGAAGACGAGGATGCATCCCGCCGCGATCCCCGGCATCGTCAGCGGCACCGTCACCGTCCAGAAGGCGCGCCACGGAGTCGCGCCGAGGTCCTGGGCCGCCTCAAGCAGGCGCTTCGGCACCTTCTCGATCGAGACATAGAGCGGCAGGATCATGAAGGGCAGGCTTCCGTGCGCGAGGCCGGCGACGACGCCCGTCATCGTCAGGTACCAGCCGAGGGGCCGCAGCAGGGCGATCTGCGCGTACGTACGGACGATCACGTTCGTCCACAACGGAAGGACGATCAGCAGGAGCAGGAGCCGCCGCCAGCCCGGCGAGCAGCCCGCGATAAAGTAGGCGACGGGATAGCCGATGACGAGGCAGATGGCCGTCACCTCGGCGGCGATCCAGAGCGACTTGACGAGGAGCCGCAGCGTGTCGCCGTTGAACTGCTTCAGGCCGTCCAGCGAGAACGCCTGCGCCAAGACTACGAGCGTTGGCAGGACGAGGAGTCCCGTGAGCCAGATCAGAGGAGGAAGGACGAGTTTTTTCACCGGCTGAGCACCCGCACGTCCGCGGAGTCCCACGCGACCTTCACGCGGTCGCCGACGTTGACACGGGCGTCGGAGTCGTCGATCACGATGCGCTGCACGCCGGCGCGGACGATGACCCGCGTGGTCGCCCCATGGAAGAAAACCTCCTCCACGACAGCCTCGCGCCCCTCCTTCGCGCCCGCCGGCGGCGCTTCGGAGGGCAGGCCCGAGCCGAGCTTCACGTTCTCCGGACGCACCATCAGCGTTTCCCCGTTCTCTTCAAAGAAGTTCGCGGTGCCGACGAACTCGGCGACGTACCGGCTCGCCGGCCGCTCGTAAATCTCCCGCGGTGGGGCGACCTGCTCAACGACGCCCTGGTTCATGACGGCGACGCGGTCGGACATCGAGAGCGCCTCCTCCTGGTCGTGCGTGACGTAGACGAACGTCATCGCGAGTTCGCGCTGGAGGCGGCGCAGCTCCTCCTGGAGCCCCTTGCGCAGCTTCAGGTCGAGCGCGCCGAGCGGCTCGTCGAGGAGGAGGAGGCGTGGGTTGGTGACGATGGCCCGCGCCAGGGCGACGCGCTGCTGCTCGCCGCCCGAGAGCGTCGCCGGCACGCGCGATTCGTAGCCCGCGAGGCGGACCTTCTCGAGCGCGGCCGTGACGCGCGGCCCCGGGTCGGCGACGCCCTGCATCGTCAGGCCGAAGGCGACGTTCTTCGCGACGCTCATGTGCGGGAAGAGTGCGTAGTTCTGGAAGACCAGGTTGAGGTCGCGCTTGTGCACGGGAACGCCGGCGACGTCGGCGCCGGCCAGGTGGATCGCCCCCGCGTCGGGCGACTCGAAGCCGGCGATCATCCGCAGGAGGGTGGTCTTGCCGCAGCCGGAGGGGCCGAGGAGGGAGAAGAACTCGCCCCGGCGGATCTCGAGGGTCACGTTGTTCACCACGCGGCGGCCGCCGAGAGTTTTCGAGATCCCGCGAAGTTCGATGTCGGGCGCTTCCACGTCGCGGCATGATATCGGGATGAACTGCATCTTTTGCGACATCGTCGCGCGCCGCGCGCGGGCCAGCATCGTGCACGAGGACGGCGCCGTTCTCGGCTTCATGGATCTGTGCCAGTCACCGCGCGGCCACGCGCTCGTGATCCCGAAGCGGCATATCCGCGATCTCTTCACGCTCGAGGAGCCGGGTCTGCTTCGGGCGTTAAGGAGGGTGTCGTGCGCCGTGCGCGACGCGTTCAAGCCGGACGGCGTCAACGTGTGGCAGTCCAACGGGGCTGCCGCGGGACAGGACGTCTTCCACGCGCACTTCCACGTCCTGCCTCGATGGAGGGGCGACGGGATGATGCAGGTTTATGCGGCGGCGCCGGTCGCGCCGTCGCGGCGTGACCTTGATGCGCAGGCGGCGAAGATCCGGCGCGCGATGCCGGCCGAACGGCCGGTCGAGCAGATCCGCCCCGTCGCCATCGCCGTGATCCAGGACCGCGGGCGGCTGCTCGTCTTCAAGGGAAAGGACGGACGGCGCACCTACTATCGCCCGTTGGGGGGCGGTATCGAGCCGGGAGAGCGGGCCGCGGAAACCGTGCAGCGCGAGCTGAAAGAAGAGATCGGCGCCACGGTCCGCGTCGGCACGCGGCTCGGCGTTCTCGAGAACCTCTTCCGTCTAAAGGGCCGCGCGAGGCACGAGATCGTCACCGTGTTCGAGGCCGAGCTGAGAGATCGCTGGTTCGCGACGCAGCGCGTCCTCCCTGCGCGCGAGGCCGACGGGGAGCCGATGGAGGTCCGCTGGGTGCCGATGGAGAATTTCCGCTCGGGCCGTGCGTGGCTTGTGCCGGAAGGCCTGCTCCCGCTCATTCCATAATCCCTGCACGACGGCCCGACGCGACGTGTCTTGGCCTCATACGAGGAGGGTCTGCCATGAGAATCGCCATCATCGCGCTGGCCTCGGCGGCGGTCGCCCTGGCGCAGGACGGCCCGTCCAAGACGGCGCCCGAAGAGCGGCTCGCGCACCAGTTCTCGTTCGAACAGGGATGGGTCACCCGCGAAGAGTTGATTGCCGGGCTGGGTGAGCCGGTCTTCAACGACCTGCGGATGATGGACTCCACGGGGATTCCCGGACTCAACCGGCCATTCGACCCGTTCATGCGGCCCGAGCCGCTCAAGGGCGACGGACGCCTCGTGAAGGAGAAGGACGGGCTGAAGCTCGAGCTTGACCGCCTCGAGTACTGGGACCTCTCGCAGCGCTGGTGGGTCACCTTCAACGGCGCGACCATCGAGGCGCGCAACATCGTGAAGGATCGCTGGAAGGGCAATGCCGAGGAGTGGGCCAAGCGGCTCGACGACATCGAGAAGGTCGTGCTGGCGCACTACGCGAAGTGCGGCGCTCCCACGGGGAAGAAGCAGACGTCGGAAACGCTGGGCTTCAGGGTCGAAGACGATCCCGCGAAGCGCCTCTTCGTGCTCGCCGCGGTCGAGGAGCAGTTGATGGGGCTCCTCGTCCTGCGCCTGAACGGCAGCACGGTCGAGAAGGGCTGGGCGCCGGACGTGCTCAAGCGCTATCCGGATCGCGTCGTCAACTCGACCCGACAGCTGATCGCGCGCCTCGTGGCGCAGGCGAAGGGCGACCTCGCGCCCGCCGCGGTGAAGAGCAAGAAGGCCCGCGGCGTGCAGAAAGCCGAATGGACCTACGACAACCCGGCCGTGCCGACGTTCCCCTGGACCCTCGAGACGAAGTGGGCGAAGGCGCGCGACCAGCAGATCGTCGCCGCGCGCAAGCGGATCGCCGACGTCATCGACGGCTCCAAGTCGACGGCCATTGAACGCGCGGCGTGGAACGCGATGCTCGACAAGGAGGTCGAGGCGCTCAACGGCGTCAACGGCTCGGTGCCGGATGTCGTCGCCAACGCGGGGGCGCGCGACGTGCTCGAGCCCCGCATGTTCTGGGCAGGGAAGGCGACCTTCGACTACGACGAGAAGCTCTCGATGAAGGACGGCGTCGTCGTGACGAGCAAGGTCGAGGTCCTGGGCCACGTGAAAGGGCAGCTGACGGCGTTCTACGACTGCGTGACGCACCAGTGGCGCCTCGGCGAGCTGGTCTACGACACGTGGTTCCGGTCGACGGTGACGAAGACAAAGTAGTCGATCCCGCTCCGACAGGCGCCCCGGCATCGTTGCCGGGGCGTTTGTCTTTTTGGCGTTCCGTCGGCGTCCGCCGTTTTCCTGCACGCTTCGAACCGCGCCTGTGTCCTCGTTGTGTCGCAAAGACGGAGGATTCATGCGTTGCATCGCCCTGGTTGTCGGACTGATGAGCGTCTCGGCCCTGGCGCAGGATTCGACGCGGCCGGCGCCGCGTGCGTGGACCTTCGAGTTCGAGCAGGGGTGGAGCCTCGGGACGGCCTTCGAGACGCGCACCACGACGATGAACGGGGTCGACCTGACCAAGGGCCTCGAGACTCCGCTCTTCCAGGTCGCCGCGAACACGCGCGTCGTGCCGACGCGCATACCCGCGCCGACGATCCCCGCGCCTCGACCGGTGCGACGCTGAGAGCCCCTCAAGGCGGAAGGCCGCCTCGTCGCCGTGAGCGACACCTACCGGCTGGAGCTCAAGCACGTTGAGTACTGGGACCTGACGCAGCGCTGGACGGTCGACTTCAAGGACCGCGTCGTCGCGCGCAATCTTGTCAGCGAGTCTTGGAACGGGTCGACGGACGCCTGGTCAACGCGGCTCGCGGAGATCGAGAAGATCTTCCTGGAGCACTATGCGAAGGCGACGTCGCCCCGCGCGCGGACGGAGCCGGCGCCGGCTCTTGGCATTCGCATCGTCGATCCGTCCCATCCGCTCTACGTTGTGGGCGCGATCGAGGAGCAGCTCATGGCATTGCTGCTGTTGCGCCTGAACGGGCGGTCGATCGCGACGCTCTGGGTCGACGCGACGGGGAAGTACCCTGAGCGCGTGATCGCCGCGACGGGACAGCTCATCGAGAGGCTGACGCGGATGTGCGAGGGCGATCTTGCGCCGGCCGCCGCGATGGCCCGCAAGGACCGCACCGTGAAGAACGCCGAGTGGAATTTCGCGCACGTCGCCGTTCCGACCTTCACGTGGACGGGCGGCGACGATTTCGTCAAGGGCCGCCGGGTTCAGATCGCGCAGGCCCGCCGCCGGCTCGGCGAGATCGTGACGCGCTCGAAGAGCGAGAACATCCGCCAGGACGAATGGGACGAGGCGATTCGCAAGGAGCTCGCCGCGATCAACGGACTGGATGAATCGATCCCCGAGCGGCTTGACCATCCCGCGATCAACGACCTCCTGGCGCCGCGCCTCCTGGCGTACGGCACGGGGCTGTTCGACTATGCGGAGAAGCTCGTGACCAAGGAAGGCGTGGTCGAATCGACGCGGGTCGAGGTCATCGGCCGGGCGCAGAAGGAAGTCGTCGCGTTCTACGACGTCAGTGCGAACTGCTGGCGCGTGGGTGAAGCGCAGTACGACGTGTGGTTCAAGGCCTCGGTCAACATCGTGAGGTGAGAGATGCATCGCATCATCGCGTTCGTGGCGCTCATGGGCCTGGCGGCGGTCGCCCAGGACGGCGGGTGGAGCCAGAAGAAAAAGACGGGCGAGAAGCCGACCTGCTGAGCCGACGGCAAGGCGGTGCCGTGGGCGCCGTACAACAAGACCGTGCAGTGGACCCAGGACATCGACGCCGCGTTCAAGAAGGCGGCCCAGGACGGAAAGCTGCTGATGGTCTTCCACCTCGTCGGAGACATGGACAAGGAAGGCTGCTGAGCGGCCGGCCACGTGATGAGAACGGTTACGTTCTCCGATGAGAAGGTGTACAAGGCGCTCAATGAGTCGTTCGTCAACACCTGGATCAACCGCAACCCGAGCTTTCACAACTGCGACCTGTCGCAGGAGAAGCGGATCCTCGAGTACTCGTACGAGTGCTTCGCGACGAAGAACTTCTGCACGTTCTTCGTGACCCCCGACCGCGAGGTGCTGCACTACTTCAGCGGCTACTACTCGCCCGAGCTCTTTCTCCAGCAGGTCACGTTCGCGAAGGCGCTCGCGAAGAAGGTGTGCGACGACAAGGGCCGGCTGACGAAGGACGCCATGGCCGCGTACCGGGCCGCCCACAAGGAGCAGGCCGACGCCCGCGACAGGGACGCGGAGCGCATTCAGAAGAGCCGTCCGCCGTCGGCCGGTTCCGACGGCTGGGAGGAGTACCAGAAGAACCAGGCGCAGTTCACGGAGCGGAAGGCCAACCTGGTTGAGGGCGAGAAGTACCTCTCCAGCGTGCACAAGAGGCTGGCGAAGGGCGACGCGAAGACCGCGAAGCCGGTGCTGCTGGAGAACGTGATCAAGCGCTACATGGGCGGCAACGAGTTCACCGAGGAGAAGAACGGGGAGAAGACAGAGAAGAAGTAGCTGGTAGCTGGTGAACAGTAGCCAGCAGCAGCAGAACGCGGGCTGACGCCCGCTCTACATAGGTAGTCAGTAGGCGGCACCTTCTAGGAGCGCATGCGGGCGACGAGCTCGCGCAAGCGAAGGGAGAGCCCTTCCACAGACTCCGGCGTCCGCCTGCCATGGCCCGGCAGGACCCAGCGGAAGCGGCGCGGGATGAGCCGCTCCAGCGAGTCGACTTGAATCGGCCACGAATACCAGCACGCGTCGCGGAAGGCGTACAGCTCCTGCTTCGCCGCGTTCCACGCGAGCGAATCGCCGCTGAAGAGGACGTCGTCGTCCAGGAGAAAGACGGCGCTGCCCCGCGTGTGACCCGGACAGGGAATCGCGCGCAGTCCGTTCCGGATCTCGATCTCCTCCCTGAAGAGACTCGTAGCGAAGCCGACGGCGTCGTCCTCGTGGATCCAGATTCGCGCGCCGAAACGCCGGCCGATCGTGTCGGCGCCCGCAACGTCGTCGGCGTGCGTGAGCAGGATGTCCGAAACCCCGCCTTCACCATCGATCCACTCCAGGAGCGCGGCGACCCGCCGGGGTGCATCGACGAGGAGATTGCCGCCGTCGCGCTTCACGAAGTAGCTGTTCGCGCCGAAGGTCGCTTCGGCGGTGTAGCCGCAGAGCCAGATCGACGGTGCGATCGGGACCGGAAAGGTCGCCGTCTGCCTCGGACCGCCGCCGATCGAGCCGACGGGGCAGGCCAGCAGCGAGAGCCACGTGCGGCGAAGCTCGTCGGCGGTTGCCGGCTGGCGCGCAACGTAGGAGGCGTCGCCCGCGTCCGCGAAGATTTCGGGCGCGTGCTCGCGGCAGACCGCGCAGTCGATGCAGGTGTCGTCGACGAACCACGGCCCGGCGACGTTCATCCAATGCTTGCGCGCGGCAAGGGCCATGCAGGTAGAGTAGCAGCGCCATGGCCCGCTACCAGATGAAGCAGCAGTGGCTCACCTTCGGCGACGACTACGTCGTCAAGGATGCCGCCGGGACCGAGATCTTCTACATCGACGGGAAGGTCTTCACGCTGCGCACGACGCTGATCCTGCAGGACATGGGCGGGCGCGAACTCGCCACGATCCAGAAGAAGATCCTCTCGTGGGGGCCGACGTACGAGATCTACCGGGCGGGCGCGCTTGCCGCCGTCGTGAAGAAGTCGATGTTCACGTTCTTCCGGTGCGAGTTCACCGTCGACGTTCCCGGCCCGGACGACCTCGTTGCCGACGGCAGCTTCGGTGAGTACGAATACGTCTTCCGCCGCTCGCACGGGCCGGTGGCGTCGGTCTCGAAGCGGTTCTTCTCGTGGACCGATTCGTATGGGATCGACATCGACGACGGAGAGGATCCGGTGCTGATCATCGCGTCGGCGGTCGTGATCGATCAGTGCTGTCACGAGAAGAAGTAGCCAGCACCTAATGCCAGTCTGGACGATTCTCCCGTTTGCCGGACTCCTGCTGACGATTGCCGTCCTGCCGCTGGTCGCGCACGCATGGTGGGAGAGGAACTGGAACAAGGCGATCGTCGCCGTCGCGTTCGGGGCGCCGGTCGCCCTTGCGATGGCGTTCAGGGACTGGCGCGCCCTGGCGCACACGGGTCTCGAGTATGTCGCGTTCGTCAGCCTTCTGGGTGCGCTCTTCATCATCGCCGGCGGCGTGCGGCTTGAGGGTCTTGGCCGCGGGACACCGTGGGGCAACGCGGGGATCCTCGCGGTCGGGGCGGTGCTGGCGAATGTCGCGGGCACGACGGGCGCGGCGATGCTTCTCATCCGTCCGTTCCTGGGCGCAAACCGCGCGCGGGCAGGGAAGGCGCACCTCGTCGTCTTCTTCATCTTCATCGTCGCGAACGCCGGCGGCCTGCTGACGCCGCTCGGCGATCCGCCGCTCTTCCTTGGATTCCTGCGCGGCGTGCCGTTCACGTGGACGCTGTCGCTCTGGCCTCAGTGGCTGCTGGTCGTGGGCGCGATCCTGCTGGTCTTCCTCGCCGTTGATATGCTGGCGTTCCGACGCGAAGGCAGACCGCGGGCGGACGCCGCCGCGTTCCGGCTCGAAGGATGGCCGAACGTGCTCCTGTTTCTCGCGGTCATCGGCGTGATCCTGGGCGGCGGCCTCTGGATCCACCCGCGCTACGGCGAGACCGCGGCGCGGGTCGCTCAGAGTTTCGCGCTGATGGCGCTCGCCGGCTTGTCGATGGCGATGACGCCGCGCCGGCTCCGCTGTGCGAACCAGTTCAGCTGGCACCCGTTCGTCGAGGTTCTCGTCCTGTTCGCCGGCATCTTCGCGGCGATGATCCCGGCACTCATCGTCCTTCGCGAGCGCGGCCCGTCGCTGGGCCTCGTGAAAGGATGGCACTACTTCTGGGCGACGGGCGGGCTCTCGGCCTTCCTCGACAACGCGCCGACGTACCTCACCTTCCTGGCAACCGCGCAGCACCTGGACAACGAGGTTGCCGGGACGACGCATCGCGTGCTCGCGGCGATCTCCTGCGGAGCGGTCTTCTTCGGCGCCATGACGTACATCGGCAACGGGCCGAACTTCATGGTGAAGGCGATCGCGGAATCGATGGGCGTGAAGATGCCGTCGTTCGTCGGCTACCTTAAGTGGTCGATCGTCGTCCTCGTGCCGCTCTTCCTGCTCGTCACAATCCTCCTGTAGGAAGGGAGGAGGGAGGAGGGGAGAGGGAGGCCGGCGCGGGATCCGGGAGCTTGGACTCGGGACTTTGGACTCGCGCCCACGGTCGTCCCGCCCACGCCTCCGCCACCAGCGGCTTCAGGTCGCGATGCGCCTTCATCAGGCCGAGCACAACGTTGAGCGCGACGACGTGCAGGAGCGCACCGAGCGGCGCGCTGATCACGAGCGGGAGGAACGGCCCGACGACGAAGCCCATCACGAGCCAGATCGGAATCGTCGCCGCCAGGACCTTCACCAGCAGCTTTGCCGCGCCCTGGGTCGGCGGCCAGAGCTTCGGGATCAGCGACGTCGTCACCGGCAGGTCGAAGAACTGCGCCAGCGTCTTCTCGATGTTCAGGCTGATCGACCTCGAGGCGATGAACGAGAGCAGGCCCGTCGCCAGGAAGAGCAGCCCGAGGATCTCGAGCATCGCGATGTAGAAGCTGCCGAAGAGGAGCGTCGCCATCGTTCCGCCGGTCTGGATCGCCCCCAGGTAGGTGAGCATCAGACCCGCGATCATCCGCAGCGTCAGCCAGCTCACGACCATCACGCCGATGCCGCTGGCGAGGAAGAAGATGCCGGCGAAGAGCGTGTAGAGGAAGATGTGGAGGAACCGCGCGATCGCCGTGCGGATCAGCTCGCCCCACGGACGCCCCTTCACCTCGCGCTGGTACGGCGCCGCGATGAAGGCCCACGACGTGATGCCGAGATCGCGCAGCATCGCGAAGAGGAGGAAGAAGAGGATGCCCCACTGGACGCCGCCGTAGCAGCTCCACACGATGCGCGTCAGCCCCGCCATGAACGGCGACGGATTCGAGCCGCTGCTGAGGCGGCCCAGCAGGACATTCTCCGGCGTCTCTCCCGCCATCGCCCCGCCCGCGCTCTTGAACGCCGACTCGAAGACGCGCTGAGGGCTTGCGGCGGTCCCGTAGATCCAGTTGATCGTTAGGTACTGAGCGGCGAAGAGGCAGAAGACGAAGACGAGGTTGATGAGGATGAGCGGCCCGGCGATGGCGTAGCCCGTGAGGATGCGCCGCGCCTTGGGAGAGACGATCCGCGCGGCGAGGGCATACAGGATCAGGAAGAGCCCGTAGAGCCCGCCCGTCCCCACGAGGATCCAGAAGAACGCGCGCCCCAGGAAAAGCCCCCGGTCGGCCGTCACTTCCGCCAGCAGCATCGGCTTGATTAGACCTCTCCGCGTGCGTTTTCGCCACCGCACGCTATAGTCTTCGCTCCATCCGGAGGTTCAATATGCGAATCATCGTGCTGGCGGCGCTCACGGCCATCGTCTCGGTGCCGGCGGCGGCGGACGAAGTCACGCTCAAGAACGGCGACCAGGTCACCGGCAAAGTTGCCGGCCTCGCCGGTGGCAAGCTCCAGGTCGACACCGAGCACGCGGGGTCGGTGAAGATCGACTGGAGTGAAATCGCGTCGATCAAGACCGACGCACCGGTGAAGGTGAAGCTGCAGGACGGAACGACAATCGACGGCAGGCTCTCGATGCAGGACGGCAAGCTGAAGGTCGATGCGACCGACGTCGATCCCGCGGCGGTGAAGTCGATGAACGAGCCGGCGCTTGCCTGGCACGGCGGCGTCGACCTGGCCGCCCGCGCGTCGGATGGCAACACGCACACAACGAGCATCCTCCTGCAGGGAGAGGCGAAGTTCGTCGCCGAGTCGTACGACATCCTGACGCGCGCCATCTGGCGCTACGGAAAGGCGAGCGGCGAGCTGAGCGAGCGGAACTTCTACGGCATGGGGAAGTACGCCTACCACTTCTCGCCCGTGATTTACGGCTACGCGAGCGCCGAGTTCTTCAGCGACTCATTCAAGGACCTGCGACTCAGGACGATCCTCAGCGCGGGCGCCGGCTGGCACGCGATCAAGAGCGACGAGATGGAGCTGTCGGTGGAAGGCGGCCTCGCCTACGTGATCGAGGATCTGCGCCGCGGCGATGACGAGGATTTCCTCGGCGCCCGGCTCGCGGCCCATTTCCGTCGCGCGCTGCCGCTCGGCTTCGAGTTCGTCGACGACGTGGTCTTCTTCCCGAATTTCGAGGAGGGGGATGCGTGGCTGCTGCACAACGAGGCGTCGATCGGGACGTCGCTGGGGGCGGGCTGGACGCTGAAGGCGGGCATGATCACCGACTACAACAATGACGCACCCGACGGCGTAAGGAAGTACGACAACGTCTACTACGTCGGCCTCGGCTTCAAATTCTAGGACGGATCATGGACCCACGCGAAAGCACCAAGGCCATCGCCGAGAAAGGCAAAGCGCTCGGCAGCGAATTTCGCCAGTTCATCTGGAAGGGGAACATCGTCGACATGGCGATCGGCGTCATCATCGGCGGCGCGTTCGGCAAGATCGTCGCGTCGCTGGTCAGCGAGGTGATCATGCCGCCAATCGGGCTGCTCCTGGCGAAGGTCGACTTCAAGGAACTGGGATGGACTCTCCAGGCGGCGCAGATCGGCGCCGACGGCAAGGAAACCAAACCGGTCGTCATCAAGTACGGGCTCTTCATCCAGTCGGTGATCGACTTCCTGATCGTGGGGCTGGTGATCTTCATCGCGCTCAAACTGATCTCGAAGATGATGAAGCGGTGGGAGACGCCGGCGCACGAAGCGCCGCCCACGACGAAGGACTGCCCGAAGTGCCTGATGTCGATTCCGATCAGGGCGACGAAATGCGGTCATTGCACTGTCGATATCGTGTAACAACGAGGAGGACTTCCATGAAGCTGGTTGCACTGGCGGTGATGATGGCGATGCCCCTGGCGGCGCAGGACAAGAAGGACGACATCGTGATCGAGGCGGTCGACTACAAGGACGGCGACGTCGCGCTGCAGGGCTGGATCGCCTACGACAAGACGGTGAAGGAGAAGCGCCCCGGCGTCATCGTGGTGCACGAGTGGAAGGGCGTGGGCGACTACGTGAAGATGCGCGCGCAGATGGTCGCGAAACTCGGCTACGTCGCGTTCGCCCTCGACATGTACGGAAAGGGCGTCTACGCGAAGGATCACCAGGAGGCGGGCAAGCTCGCCGGCGCGTTCTTCGGCGATCGCGAGAAGATGCGCACGCGCGCGAAGGCGGGCTATGACGTCTTTGCGAAGCACGAGAAAGTCGACGCGCAGAGAATCGCCGCGATGGGTTACTGCTTCGGCGGGACGACGTCGCTCGAGATGGCGCGCGGCGGGTTCGACGTCAAGGCCGTCTTCAGCTTCCACGGGAATCTTGCGACGCCTCAGAAGGCCGAGAAGGGCAAGGTGAAGGCGAAGTGGATCGTCGTGTTCCATGGGGCGGACGACAAGTTCGTCGGCGACGTCGAGGCGTTCAAGAAAGAGTGGAGCGACGCGGCCATCGACCTGAACCTCCACACGTACGACGGCACCGTCCACAGCTTCACGGTGAAGGACGCGGGCGACGATCCGTCGAAGGGGATGGCCTACAACGAGAAGGCCGACAAGGACAGCTGGGAGAAGCTGACGAAGTACCTGGCGGACGTGCTGAAGTAGCTAGTGAAGAGTAGCTAGCAGCTAACACTACAGCGCTACAGTCGCACATTGCACCACCGAAGCACTGAGAGATCGAAGCCAGCTGCTGCGAGACGGGCGCGAGCTTTTCTTCGATGAGCGTCGCGGGCGCGAGGAATGCGCCATTG
>Ga0247727_10005183_pt1 | contig 26757 bp, 18 predicted proteins | sample WisWelCaveWW1625_FD_202498 | JGI IMG/M metagenome (GOLD analysis project Ga0247727, IMG submission 202498) | Biofilm microbial communities from Wishing Well Cave, Virginia, United States - WW16-25 | ecosystem: Environmental > Aquatic > Deep subsurface > Groundwater > Cave microbial mat | place...
AGCAAGGCGCCATATCCGCTTGCAGTATTGTTGGTTCCGAGCGTGTTGTAATACAGCGACTGATAGCCGTTAGCGGTATTAGAGGAACCGGTGGTATTCGAGAAGAGCGCCTGATATCCGGTGGCGAGATTATAGTTTCCCTCAGAGTTCGTCTTAAGCGCATCCGCTCCGATAGCTGTATTAGAGTTTCCCACGGTATTATTAAAACCCGCAGATGTTCCGAAGAAAGAATTATTGTTCCCCGTGGAGTTTGAAATTCCCGTTTCAAATCCGAAGAAAGAATTGAACGTACCAACAGTAGTGGAGGTTCCCGCAGATTTACCAACAAAAGTATTACCGAAGGAGCCTATTTCGTGGGCTTCCCCAGCCTGTTCACCGATAAACAGGTTGCCATCTGTACCCAAGGGCTCTAAGCGCCAATCTATCATTCTCCAGCGTTCCGAACCAGCAGAGTGATAAAAAAGAATTTCGCCATCCTCGCCAGCATCAATTGTGCGTGCGGCAGTAGCTCTGTCAGCATAAAGCGCATACGGTACGCTTGTCAGGCGAATTCGAGGAGTAAGTATTGAGCCGTTCACTTCCATTTCAAGCCAGTGGTGATTGGGGAATGAAGCAGTTGAGACATCAATGGAAATGGAGTAGACCCCTCTACTGACCACAACACCGTCATAAATTTGTGTCAAGGTTGCCGCGCCCCCTGTTGAATCCGGAAAGAGTCGAACGGCTATGGGAAGCGTAGCATTCACGGGTTGACCGACGCTATCGGCGAGAAATCCCTGGTGCGTAATGATTTGGGGTACTTGCGCTGTAGAAATTGCTGCTGTCAGGCAGACCGCAACAATGATAATGAAGAATGGTTTCATGATTGTGCCCTTTGATAATTAGTTGAGAATAAAAGATTACGACACTACCAAGATACTCTCATAATAGAGGTGAATCAATCACATGAAGATGTGATTTCTCCATCGGGTAGGATTACGTGTTTTACCTAATTCCGCAGCCATTCGCTTCGCTCATGAGCAAACTGCGGAATGTCGCGTGGTGGGTTACACCCTCGCGACAACAGGTCTACTTACATAATTGGGGAAAGGAAATACGAGACTATAGAAAAGGGTGAAACTTTACACCAATCGGTCTTTGAGCGCTTTCGCGATTGCCTCGCCTTTGGAGTGGACGTGAAGCTTATCGTAAATGTTCTTGATGTGGGAACGGACAGTATCGATGCTGATAAAATGCTGGTCGGCGATCATTTTATAACTCATTCCCTTCACTAATCCGTTGAGAATCTCCCGTTCCCGATCGGAGAGATCGTATTGCGTTGAATGGGGCGATCCGGGCTGGTGAAACATTGTTAGTACACGACGGGCGATCTTGGAGGTCATCGGCGCACCGCCCTGATGAACTTCTGAAATCGCTTCAAGAATCTTTGCAGGAGGAGTTTTTTTGAGCAAATACCCTGAGGCGCCGGCAAGAATAGAATCGAAGATCTTTTGGTCGTCCTCAAGGACAGTTTGCATAATAACTTTCACCTTCGGATAGTGTGTCGTTAGCAGTTTCACGCCTTCAATACCCGACATCCCCGGCATGCCGATATCCATTAATACCACGTCAGGGGGATTGTTGTGGAGGTTTTCTGTCAGTCGGTCACAATTCGGGTATGCGCCTACACATTCATATCCCGATGTACCGTTTACAAGATAATAAAGACCCTCTCTGAGCTCGTCGTTATCTTCGAAGATGGCAACTTTAATCGACATAGTTTTTTCCTGTTCATCTAACATATCCATTCTCAGCTCATTTCTCAATCACATAATCATGTGATTCGCACACGAAGAGTGAGAAGCGTGTCCGCGCCGTCGAGTGAAGAAATTGTAAGTGTGCCGCCAATCTCATCCGCTCGTCGGCGCATGTTTGTTAATCCATTGCCCGATGAGTCTATCTCGGCAGGTAGCCCTACGCCATTATCCTGCACCGACAATGAAAGCACAGAATTCTCTATGCTGATCGCTACCGAAGCGTTAGTACAGCGAGAATGCTTGACGATATTATTCACCGCCTCCTTGACGATGAGGAAAATGTTCTTTCTCATCTCCATCGAAAGTGTCATCTTGTCCGTATCCTGCGGCATGTCCAACTCGAATGAGATGGCTTTTGCCTCAAACATTTCTGCTGCAAATTCCCTGATGCGTAACGTGATGTTCTCAAGGCGGTCATTGTCGGGATTAATCGTCCACACAATATCATCCATCGATTCGAGGATGGATCGAGAACTCTCACCTATACGGTGGAGGATGTGCGAGGACTTTGGAGAGAACTTTTCAACTTCTTTTTTCGCCATCTCGCTAAAAATTGAAATACTACTGAGTGTCGAGCCGATGTCATCGTGCAAATCTGTGGCAATGCGGGTCCGAAGCCGCTCCATTTTCAATAATTGATTTGTTCGATATCTGTACATGAGCCACACGAATCCTACGACGACGACATTGATTCCAAAGATAAACCACCACTGTTGCCAAAACGGAGAAGCAATCGTGAATGATAGCGCCGCCGGAACGTCAGATCGATGACCGTCTTTGCTGATGGCGCGAGCCTCAAATATATATTCGCCCGGTTCTAATTTGGCAAAAGTTACTGTACGCTCTGTTGTAGAAGAGGACCAATCCTCCGAAGCTCCCAATCGGTATTCATATTTCAATTCGGAAGGATTGCGAAAATTTATCCCTGTAAACGTGATCGTTACATTATCCTGATCGTGTTCTAAGTCGAGCTCACGTTCAAAGGAATGTGCGGTGTTGTTCACCGTTACAGATGTAATGTACACCGGTGGTACAACTAACTTCTGTTGTTCTTTCCGAGGATCGTATATTGTTATTCCGTTGGGAGTGAGTAACCACACAAGCCCTGTAGATGAAGGATGAATCGTAGACACATGCTGACCTGTGAGGTGTTGCCTACGGTTCAAAGCTTTTGCAACTGGATCTATGTACTGCACACCGTTATCCGTTCCGACTGCGAGTGAGCCATCAGGCAAACCGCTCATGCACCAAATGGCATTGCTGAGCAATCCATCTTTCTTCGATATTGTCTGGAAGTGACCATCGTGATACACTGAAATTCCACCATATCGAGTGCCTATCCAGAGTTTGCCTTCCTGATCTTCATACAACGACCGGATAAAGTTATCGGGTAGTCCATCGGCTGTCGTAAAAACACGAGTAATAGAAGTCGAATCCTTCGGGAGAAAAAACAATCCTTTAGAAAAATCTCCGAACCACATGTTCCCTTTGTTATCTGAAAAAATAGAGCGAATTGATTCAAGCGGTATTCCTCTCCCGCTATTGATTAATACCGATCTGCTCTCTTCGTTGTTCAAATTGAATTTCATCATTCCGATTGCTTGAAGAGAGCACCAAAGATTGTTTTCATGATCGACAGTGAAACAAAGTAACTCAGCGTTAGGGAGTTCCTTGCCAATGTGTAATGTGCGCAAGCGGGCGAGAGAAGATGGTCCCATCGAAGATCGAGAAACGAGATAATGAATAATTCCATAGCCGGCAAGCTTACACAGAAGATTCCCTTTCTGGTCGAACTGTACGGAAGCGGGGTAGAGACGAGGTTTGCCTGTCGCGAGTATATGAATTTTATTCCGCCACGTCCCATTCGGCGTCTGCCAAAATTCGACAAGCGAATCGAACGTTGCAACCCAGAGATGGTTTGCTGAGTCAACAGCTGCCAGGCTATTGTTGATGGTGAGATTCCGGATGGGCATGGGAATCGTTTCGACAGACGGATCGGTTAAGACCGTGATTCCTGAAAACTGTCCATAGAGCCATAAATTTCTTTCGAGGTCGATGAGACCGGGATGTGCGTCCAGTTCAAGAAGTCCATTTTCTTTAGTCCAAATAATTGTCTTCTCAGCAGAAAAATTGGAAGTGGGAAGCTGTACGACGCCTGAGCCCGGAGTTCCAATAAAGAGGGTTCCACGCTCATCGTACATGAGTGTTGTCCCCTGGTATGCTGGAAGCGTGATGCTTTGCATCAACTTCTGATTGCGTATACGATAGAGAAGATTTTGGGCGGTGTTGGCAAGCAACCAAAGATTTCCACTTCGATCTGCTTCGATAACGCTTACTGAGTCATGACGAAATCGGTCGTCAGCAAATCGTATGATCTGGTTTCTGTCAGGGGGAATGTAGTAAAGCCCGTCACGTAAGTAAAGCCATAACGTACTATCGGCAGTCTCCACGATGCTATTGACACCGTTCTCTGGAGCAACACCGTGGAATGGTACAAACTGGCTGTCCTTCCATTCAAATAACCCGACACCCGACCCGCACCAAACAACGCCGGACCGATCTTCCAACACCTCGCATCGTCCAATCTCACCGCCCAATGCTGTGGCAAAACGCGAGAAGACTCCGTTCTCATACCTTGTTACTCCCCGTCCCGTGCCGATCCACATTCTTCCGGGAACGGTTTTACTTTCTACTATTGACATGATGAAGTTAAAAGATAGACCGTCTTCAGTCGTGAAATTCTTGAACGACACGCCGTCGAAGATGCTGATGCCTTCACCTGTCCCTATCCACAAAAAACCACGACTATCCTGCATCATAGTAGTGACACGGTTCGAAATTAATCCGTCCTTTTGAGCATAGTGCCTGAAGGGAAGGACTTGTGTGCGGGCAGTCTCATTTGCGCTCGAAAAAAAAATCAGAACCAGAGCCATATACCTGAGTAATAGCATAGAAAAACTTACAAAAAACAAGGATAGGATTCAAGTGGTAAAAAAGCGGAAGCCTGACTCTTTCAGAATCGGGCTTCAGAAAGCGGTGAGCAGTCTTTCCCCGCACGGTTGACTGCTCACGTTGCTTTCGCTCGTCAGAAGCATAGCTCCCGACAACGTTACTCTCTATTTCTCTTTGTAGCGACCATTCATCAGAATGGTCCGGTGTAGGCGGGTCTGTGACCCGCCACTACAGCTCCGCATTATTATTTCATTAGCAACATTTTCTTCACCTCGCTAAAGCTCCCAGCGCTGAGGTGGTAATAATACATGCCGCTGGCGATCTTTGAAGCATTCCACACAACAGACTTGTACCCGGCATTCTGGACTTCCTCGGCTAATGTGGCTACTTCCTGCCCGAGCAGATTGAACACCTTGAGACTCACGTAACCGTCGACCGGCAGTTCATATTGAATGACTGTCGTTGGGTTGAATGGATTGGGGTAGTTCTGACCGAGTGAGAATACACTTGGGATTATCTGATTATTGGAATTGATTCCTTCGTCGGGAGGAGGAGGAGGCATTTCGCTCATTGCCACAATCTTGATTCTGCTGGAAGTTGCAGCCGAGGTTGATGAGAGCATCAATTCTCCCGTCTGAGTCACCTTCACCCAGTAGGCTTGCCCCGGTTCGATGGTTGAGCTCGAAACATACGAGCCTGTATATCCGAAGAACTGCGAAGTAACTATGCCGGGCGGGTTCGATGCTACGCTTGCGACGTTTATTGCAGTTGAGATCGAGCCGATGAGGTTCCAGCCTTCACTGACGGTGATGGTTTCTGAATTCCTCTGCAGTCCCGTCAAAGGGATCGACTGCGCGACGCTGAACTTCGTCCAATAGCCGATGCCGTTTGCCAGCGTTGTTTTAATGACGTATGATCCTTCATAACTAAAGGCATTGCTCGCGGCAGTAGGATAGAGAATGGTCTTCGTGTAATCACTCAGTGTGAGCGGTATGGAGACCATGTTCCATTTGTCGTTCACATTGTACAGCACGGTATTTGTAACTTCGGCGGAAGCTTGCGGAGAGGGCAGGCTCTGGTTATCATGCACGTCCAGTGCAATAATGCGATAGTAGGAGGGTACGCCTGAGACAGGGCTTGCGTCGGTGAAGCTTGTTGAACCCGATGTGCCGATACTATTTCCCGGAGCCGGGGTAAACCCGCTTGTGGTGGAGCGGTAGATAACATACGATTTGACGTCCTGATCCGATGGCGAGTTCCAGTTAAGCTCCACCTGTGGGCCTGACTGAATAGTTGCCATAAGCCCGGCAGGCGGTATCGGCGCGAGATTATCCACCGAGTAGCCGCTACCCGACTTTGAGACAAAGTAAATATTGGGGTCTGCAGTATGAGCAGTGATTAGAAATGTGAAATAAGGTGTACCGCTTGCCGAAGAGTCCTCGAGTGTAGGTACGACGACACTGTAGGATGGAATCTGCACGGCATTAACGGTCATAACGTAATCATACTGGCTGAGACTATCATCAAGAAGCGACATGCCCTGAGGCGGAGCCAACCATTTGTAAGCAGCAGAGAGAGCGGGTGGCACCTTGCGCCATATTCCATACGATGTGGTTTGCGGCGAAATTCCAGCAGCATCAAGAAAAAGTTTATTCCATCTTATACGCACGCTTCCTCCTTGGTCATGAGAGATATCCGAGATGGAAAATATTGTTGGTATTGCACGCTGGTACACCCACGCAGCTCCTGCACTACTATTGTCTATATCCCCACCCCAGATTGCCATATTTCCGTCTGCTGACAGAGACACAGAAGCGCCCTGGCGTGCAAATCCCACGGCGCCTGTGCCGACAACCTTACTTCCCTGTTGTGTCCACACACCACCACTTCGCGTGTACACCCACACAGCTCCTGAATCACTATTGTCTTTATATCCCCCCACGATTGCCGTATTACCGTCTGCTGAAATAGAGACAGAATAGCCTTGATCTGCAGCTCCCACGGCGCCTGTGCCGACAAGCTTACTTCCCTGCTGCGTCCACACACCACCGCTTCGCGTGTACACCCAGACAGCTCCTGCACTACTATTGTCTAGATACCCACCCACGATTGCCGTATTGCCGTCTGCTGAAATAGAGACAGAAGCGCCTTGAAGTGCATCCCCCACTGCGCCTGTGCCAACAAGTTTACTTCCCTGTTGCGTCCACACACCACCGCTTCGCGTGTACACCCATGCTGCTCCTGTATCAGCTTTATCACTCACCCCTCCCACAATTGCCGTATTTCCGTCTGCTGAAAGAGAGACAGAATAGCCTTGAAGTGCAGCCCCCACGGCGCCTGTGCCGACGAGTTTGCTTCCTTGTTGTGTCCATACACCACCGCTTCGCGTGTACACCCATGCAGCGCCTGCATTACTGTTATCACCATACCCACCCACGATTGCCGTATTACCGTCCGAGGATATTGAGACAGAAGCACCTTGAAATGAAGCTCCAACGGCGCCTGTGCCGACGAGTTTACTTCCCTGTTGTGTCCACACACCACCGCTTCGCGTGTACACCCACACAGCTCCTGAATCACTATTGTCTTCATCTCCCCCCACGATTGCCGTATTACCGTCTGCTGAAATAGAGACAGAATAGCCTTGCTCTGCAGCTCCCACGGCGCCTGTGCCGACGAGTTTACTTCCCTGTTGTGCCCACACACCACCGCTTCGCGTGTACACCCACGCAGCACCTGCAAAACTATTGTCACGACGTCCACCCACGATTGCCGTATTTCCGTCTGCTGAAAGAGAAACAGAATAGCCTTGAAATGCAGCCCCCACGGCACCTGTGCCGACAAGCTTATTGCCCTGTTGAAAGAACTGCGCTCTTGCCGGTGATTGCATAAGCCAGCAAAGTGCAAACGCAAGAAGAAAAGAACAAATGTATTGTTGAGTATTCATTGTAGTATCTCCTTATGATAATGGATCGTGGTTTCGGGTTACCCTTAACCCCTCTTGCATGGGGTTGAGGGCTTAAATGATGGGTGAAATATAACTCATGGAGTGAGCAGTCTCAATCACGAATATTCGGGATGCGTATGACAAGAGGATGCGGTGTGCCGATTCGAGAGGAATTTCACAGGAAATGAGCGAGGCAATCACGAGAATTCGGGATGGGGAGGATTGGGAGTTGAGGAAATAGCCACGAGCTTCAGGTCGTGGAAAGGATAACAAAAAAAGGAAGGGTTTTAACCCTCTTGATGGAATTTATTGATGGGCTAAAGCCCGAGTTGCCTCCTCATATCTCACCACGACCTAAAGGTCGTGGCTATGCTTGGATTTCTTGTTTACAGGATTCGTTCTTTCAGCGCTTTGGCGATGGCGCCGCTGCGGTTGTGGACTTGCAGCTTGGAGTAGATATTGCGGATGTGGGTATCGATGGTGTGGTAACTGACCGAAAGTTTATCGGCAATTTGTTTGGCGATCGAGCCGTCCACGAGGAGGCGTAGTATCTCTTTCTCGCGCTCGGTTAAGCCATAATCACCGCCGGGGGTGGCAATCTTGGAAAACATTTGCATAACCTTGCGGGCAATCTGCGCGTTGATTGGAGCGCCGCCGTTGAGGATTTCCTTGAGCGATTCGATAATCTTCTCTCCCTGGGTGTTCTTCAATAAATATCCAGATGCGCCCGCACAAATGGCATGGACGATCTTATCATTATCATCGAATGATGTCAGCATAACCACTTCAATGCTCGGCGCAATGGCTTTCACACGGCGAACGCCTTCGATGCCGTCAATGCCCGGCAAGCCGATATCCATTAATACGAGATCGGGGGCAGCGGCAGTGTCGAGCTCCTTGAGAGCATCTTCGCAGTTGGAGAAAACGTGTTCGCATTGCAGTCCTTCGGCACTATTTAGCAGCCGCTGGATATTTTGCCGGAACGAGTCGTTATCTTCAATGAGCCAGACTGTCGTCATAATCAATGTTTCCATAAGAAAGTATACAACATAACGAGAGAAAATGTTATCACGAGTTTTCGGGAGTAGCGTGAGCAGTTATGCCAATCTCGAAATGTCGTGCCACAAGCCGAACTCATCCCTCTCCCTTGCCCTCCCCCTTCTCTAAAATTTAGAGAAGGGAGAGGGTTGGGCTGGGGGTTGAGTTTTGTAAAACAGCATTACGCTTCTACTGAATAGGAACCGAAAGCTTTACCGTCGTTCCAGAACCCGAAATGCTTTGCACATCGATGCTGCCCTTGATTGCTTCTGCTCTCCGCTTCAAATTTGCCAATCCGTTTCCTCGCCTGACCGATTCCTGATTAAACCCGATACCGTTATCTCTGATTGCAGTGTTCAATTTCCCGTCGGTGTGCGTAACAGCAATATCGACCTTTGTCGCCTTGGCATGTTTGGCAATGTTGTTCAACGACTCCTTATAGATGAGGTATACGTTACGGCGAAGAGTCAGATCAGTGAGATTGGGGAGAGAATCCTTTGGACTTTCAAACGAATAGGGCACGCCGTGGAGGATTTGCGACGCCGCATCCTTCATACGGTCGAATAAATCCTCTATCTTATCGTTCTTCGGATTGATGAGCCAAACGATGTCCCGCATCGAGTCGGCAGTCTGAACGGCGTTGGACTTAATCTCTTCGATGAGCTTTCGTGTCTCGTCATCGAGCGATTGTCGACGGAGAACATATTCGCTGCCGAGCGAAATGCTGCTCAGGTTGCTGCCAATATCATCGTGCAGGTCACCGGCGATACGGAGACGCATTCGTTCCACTTTCAGAAGCTGTGCGAGACGGTAACGGTATATCCCGTACGCAATGCTCACGATGACAAGGACAGCAAGCGCTCGAAACCACCACGTCTGCCAATAGGGTGGAAGAATGACGACATTGACGAACGTACCTGCCTCGTTCCATACTCCATCGTTATTCGAACCCTTGACACGGAATGTGTATTCGCCGGGATCGAGGTTAGTGTAAGTAATCTCACGTCGCGTACCGCTCTGTACCCAGCCGGAATCAAAGCCCTCCATCATATAGGTATATTGATTTCTGTTTGTGCGCAGGTAATTAAGCGCTGCAAACTCAAATGAGAAAACCTTGTCGTCATAATTGAGTACGATCTCCTTCTTTCTGGAGATGGATGTATCAAGTGTAACTTCACGATTGAATTTCTTGAATGAAGTAAGGACAACAGGAGGAACATAGGGATTATCATTGATTTGGTTCGGATGAAAGCTTATCAATCCATTTGACGCGCCGAAGAAAATCTCTCCTTGTTTTGACTTATAACTTGAGTTTCGTTTGAAGAATGAAAAATCGACTCCTTCATTGGGTCCAAAGGTTCGAAACTTACCGGTCTTTGTGTCAAACTGGCACATCGCGCCTTCAGTGCCGATCCAAAGCAGACCGTCGTCGCCTCGTTCCATGCTGTTAACAATGTTATTGGGCAACCCGTGATCGGTGGTGTAGTGAACACACTCCCACACAGCAGCACTATTAGAATTTGGAAATCGCAAATGGTTGAGCCCGGTCCCGGTCCCCAGCCAAAAACTTCCGTCTGTGTCCTCAACGATCGGACCAATATTTCTTCCCGAAAGACTCTTCGGGTTCTTGGGATCATGCATGAAGCGTTGGAACTTCATCGTTTGACGATCGAGCCTGTTCAATCCATTTCTCGTGCCGAACCAGAGATTACCTTTGCTGTCTTCGTAAATCGACCATACTGTGTTGTTGCTGATGCTGGTCGAATCGTCCGGATTAGTTTTGAAACGCGTGAATCGACCCTCTTCATGTTCCATCTTGTTTAACCCGCTGCCATATGTTCCAACCCACAATACACCTGATCTATCCTGATATATTGTGACGACTACATCGCTGCTGATACTGCTCGGATCACCCGGATCATTGAGATACGCTTTAAACTTCTGAGTGGAACGGTCGAAACGGCTGAGTCCACCACCGAACGTGCCGATCCAAAGAATGCCTCGAGCGTCTTCGAAGATAGAGAATACCTGAGTATTGTTTATACTTGCATGATCGTTGGGGTTGTTAATATACTCTTTTATGATGTTCGTTCGTCTGTCGAGTGAAAACAGAGCTTCTTTGGCGGAGAACCATACAAGACCCGTATGATCTACATAAACCGTCACCACCGCTCTATCGATCAAGCCCACGTACGTTTTGAATTTCGTTGGTTCGTTACTAAACTTATTCAACCCCCCTCCATCAGATCCGATCCAGAGAACACCTGATTTATCTTCAAGTATGGAGAATACGGCATCGTGACTCAAGCTGCTTGAGTTTACTGCGTCATGCTTGTATCGGAGAAATCGGACATTTGAAGGATTATATCGATCACTATCATTTTTCTTCTCACTTGGGATGATCATTTTATTCAACCCCTCAAGTGTCGTTACCCAGATATAACCAAACTTATCCTGAGCTACGGATGTAATGCCTGTGTGGGTAAGACTGTTACTATTCTTTGGGTCATGGATATACCGTATAAAACGAGAAACTGAATCGTATGTGGATGGCAACATGTTCAATCCTCCTCCGACTGTTCCAATCCAAATATTGCCAGCTTTGTCTTCGAACAGACTCAAGATAATATCAGCACCCAAGCTGTGTGGATTCTTCGGATCATTCATAACGTGTTCGAATCTCTTCTCACCGCTAATGAACCTGTTTAACCCGCCGCCGTGTGTCCCTACCCATAGAGATCCCGATTGATCAATGAGAAGCACAAACGCATTGTTGTTGCTGAGGCTCCCGGGGTCCTGCTCGTTATGCACGTAGTTCGTGAACGAGTTCTTGTTTCGATCAAACCTACTCAAACCTCCGGAAGTTCCGATCCACAATGATCCTGTTGTATCCTCACAAATGGAATAGATATTTTCATTGACGATGTTTGTTGCTCTCGTTGAATCGAATGAAATCCGAATAAATCTTTCGTGAAGATAATCGAACAGATTCAGCCCGGAGGCAGTGCCAACCCAAAGGTTCCCTGTGCGGTCAACGTATAATGTTCTGATATAATTATTGGAAATGGATGTTGAGTCGAGTAGTTTTTTTCGGTATGTCTTGAACGAATATCCATCGTAGCGATTGAGCCCATCGGCAGTCCCGAACCAAAGGAAACCGGAGGAATCCTGCGCCATGCAATAGACCGTGCTGTGCGAGAGTCCGCTCTCGATCGAAATGCGTTCGAACTTGACGTTCGTATCTTGGCTGTAAGCTTGGCTTACAAGTACAAACCACAGAATCTGAAGCCATAGATATGATCGTAGGTTCTTCATTGTGAAATCAGACCAAAACCGGTTGAAAGAAAAATGATTGATGGTTGGATAATAAGAAACAAAGAATCAACAATCAAGCACAAAAACTAAAAAACCCATTCTGCAGTGAATGGGTTTACATCGAAAAACTGTGCAGCCCTCTGCAGGAGAGAGAGCCAGAATTTTATGCGGCTTTCAGTACTTTCCCTTGTTTAATGCATGTAGTACAAACTTTCATACGCTGTGTTCTGCCGTTGACGTTGGCACGAACGCTCTGTAAATTCGGCAGCCAGCGTCGGCGTGTCTTGTTATGCGCATGGCTAATATTATTGCCAGAAACTGGTTTTTTGCCGCAAATATCACACATCTTTGCCATATAAATCCTTGAGTTCTAAATGAAAGGTGAAAATTAAGTGATTAAAATATACTAAAATTTTCACTATCCTGCAACAGAAATTTATTTGAAGAAATACCTTGCCCCAAAACCGGCATTGATTTGCAACTCAGTTGCCGGTGCCAAATCGATGACCGGTGCAACCTCAAGGAACAAATCGACCGGTGCATCTTTGAAAAAGTAGCCGACACCGATGACTCCCCGAATTCCTATGCGCGCATCTGAGCTTTTACTCGTTTTAATTCTACCGCCGACGCCGAAGTACAACGGGATTTTCTCTTCGGATTTGAAAACGCCGAAGGAATGGTATAAATAATCGGCATGAATATGAAACGAGCTTTCCCTGACAAACGACCACGCTAATCCCACATCTACAGCAGATTTTCCATCGAGCCAGCCCTTGAAACTAAACCCGGTCGGTTCACCAATAATAATACCAGCGCCGACGCCATGGTCCTGGCTTTGTGCAACTGAACAAACAATCATCAAAGCGATCAAAGGGAGAAAAAGAATCTTACAACGTTTCATATTGTGACTCCTTAGTATTGTGAGTAGTTATGAAGAACGAAGTGCATTAACAATGTTAAGGCGAGCAGCGCGAACTGCAGGCAAGAACCCGCCAAAAAATCCCATGACAACCGCAAACACGAGTGTCGAAATAACAACAGTTGGGGATAATTCAAATCCGAACGCAAGCTCTGAAAACGTTCCGAAGTTTACTGTGGAAAGTCGGACGAACGACATGAACGATGCCAATGTGATTCCAACTAAACCACCGAGGAATGATAACATGATCGATTCGATGAGAAACGCAGTGAGAATGCTGCGTCTCTGAAATCCTAATGAACGCAGGGTTCCTATTTCTCTGGTTCTATTCGAGACAGCTGCATACATCGTGATCACAGCTCCAATGATTGCTCCGATGCTGAAGATTATGGTGACAATCGTGCCGAGTATTGTGATAAAACCCGACATCGCCTGCGACTGGTCTTTATAAAATTGACGTTCGCGTTTCAATTCAATAGACTGGGTTCGTGGGTCCTTTTGAATACGATCTTTCAATGCATCAAATTGATCTGTGTTCATAATCCTCAATGTAACAGATGAGAATAACGGTCTGCCGACAGCAGGCATCAATTGTTCTACGTCGCTCCATATCTCCGATTCAAATGCATTGCCATCGGCATCGAAAATGCCGACAATCTTCCATTGGTCTCCCATAAAGAGAATGTCTGATCCGATGTCACAACCCTTAAAACGCTTCGCAACACTGCTTCCTATAATAATCTCGTGCGTGCCATTTTGAAACAGACGACCTTCAACAAATTTGACTTGAGGTCTGAGCTGCAGCGCTTCGCGTGAGATGCCTCGTACCGATACATTGCTCATGTCGTTGGAGACTTTCTTAAAGAGATTAATTACAACAACAACTTCAGTTGTTACGAGCGGCTTTCCGTCTGCCCCAATCGCCACTTCCGGATGCGTTTTAAGAATGTTTGCTGCATCTCGACCCACTTGGCTCACGAGTTCCGATGTTGCGGATTTCCGAAGAGCGATAACATTATCATCCGATCCACTCTCAACCATTGCTTCTTCTACTCCATGTGCCATCATGAGTATCGCTGCGAAAACAAAGGCGACAAGAGAGATACCTGATAATGTGAGGATGGTCGTTAACCGTCTCGTCCAGAGACTTCGCCAAGTGTATGATAGAGGAATTTTCATTGTGTCATCTCATCCGATTGTTCTCAAGCCATCGACAATTTTCATATGAAGAATGCGCATCGCTGGGAAGAGTGCAGCAACGATGCCCGCAACGATTGCAGAACCGGCGGCTAGCGTAATTGTGAGCGGCTCAACAACAACAATAGGGAACCATGTGGGAAATGCTGCCGCAAATCCGCCAGTAGCGGGGAAAGTCAGGAATAATCCAAGCCCGCCACCAAGCAACGCTATCAACATCGATTCACCGCCTATTAATCCGACAATATGTTTCGTAGAAAAGCCGAGCGTTTTCAAAACTGCATATTCCCGAATGCGCTCACGCGTTGCCATGACAATCGTATTCGTCAGGACAAGCAGGATGATGCCGATGATAACATACGACATCACCGTCAACGAAGTGAGAATAGCGCTCGACATGGAAACAAAACTTTGCTGCCATTCTTTCTCCGTCTCAGTTTTTGTGCTGGCGCGGGAGTTTGCATACATATCGTCAACAGCTTTGGCTACAGTAGGGAGGTCACTCGCACTCTGAACGTTGAGAATATACCAACCAACTTGCCCTGTCCTGGCCGTCTGAGTTTGCCCGACCTTTTCATCAAGATACTTCCATTGAAATAACATTTGCGTTTCATCGACAGTTGCATCGCGTCCTTTGTAAATACCTCGCACCACAAAATCCCATGTACCGGGGTAAATATCGCCTTCTACAGTGATGATATCCCCGATTTTGAATCCATGCTCAGTTGCGATTTTCTGTCCTATAATACAGGCGTTACGATCCTTTTTAAACGCCGCAAGATATTCGTCTGAAATAATGAACTCCGGATAGAGAGGGAAAAATGTTTCAGGATCTATGGCCATACGCGGAAAGAAATTCTTGAAATCGTTCGGATCTTTGTATGCTCCGCCAAACCAGTTTCCGTACGAAACACCGGAGACGCCGGGCACTTTTTGAAGTTGATCGCGATAGGAGAGCGGGAGTGTAAAAATGATTGATACCGAATGATGTGAAATCATCCGATTAACCGCAGAAGCAGCGACACCGGCATTCCATGCCGTTACTACTGTACGAATGAATCCAAATGCTGACACTGCAATACTGATGCCGAGAATTGTCAGTATCGTGCGCAGTTTGTGGCGCAATGCATTCTTGAAAATGAGTTTGAATACTTTCATCACATCACCTTAGGAGAGTTCGCCTTTATCGAGATGGCGACTCTTATGAGCTCGTTCTGCCGCACGAGGATCATGAGTAACCATGACGATGGTTTTTTTGAATTCAGTATTTAATCGTTCGAGAAGCTTCAAGATTTCTTCTGCGGAAACTTTATCAAGGTCGCCAGTAGGTTCGTCGGCAACGAGCAGTGTCGGGTCGGTAACAATTGCGCGTGCTATCGCCACTCGCTGCTCTTGTCCGCCGGAAAGTTGTTTTGGGTAATGATGCATTCTGTCTTCCAAGCTGACAACTTTCAGCGCAAGTTCGACGTGTTCTTTGCGTTCTTTTTTTGAGAGCTTGGAGAGCAACAATGGCAGTTCAACATTTTCAAATGCTGTAAGCACAGGCATCAAATTATAAAACTGAAACACGAAACCAATGTGTTTTGATCGCCACTTTGCCAGTTCAGATTCACCGAGTTTGGTAATCTCTGTGTTTGCAACAGAAAGCGTTCCAGAGGTTGGTCGATCAATTCCGGCTATGAGGTTCAGCAAGGTAGTTTTCCCCGATCCAGATGGTCCCATAAGTCCGAGGAACTCCCCATCGGGAATTTCGAATGAGATATTTCTCAATACCGGAATTTCCAAAGAATCGCGCCAGTAGGATTTAAAAACATTGTGCAAAGATATAAGAGACATAACTTGTTTTTGAGATTAGTGTATTGTGGTGTTATCTACGATCTGTATTTGAATACGATTATTGTTTAACTTTTACACGCATTCCAGAATAAAGTTTTTCTGATGGCTTTGCGACAACCTTGTTACCTGAAGAAAGTCCGGATGTAATTTCAACCATGTTGCCAAATGACTTTCCAAGCTGAACAGGTACCTCTGTTATCATATTATTCTCGAAGACAAACACGATTTTCTTGTTGTTGTTTGTCGTGATTGCCGATGAACTGACGGCGAGTATTGGCGGTGCATCGGCTTTTTCTGCCATTTCATCTGAAAGAAAATGTACCTTCGCGCTCATCTCAGGTAGTACGCGGCTGTCACGGATAGTAAAACGGATCTTCGTCAGTACAGTTGCCTTAGCTCGATCTGCAGTTGGAACAATTTTATTTACATTCCCACTGTAGCGTCTGTCGGGATATGCATCCAGAACAATCTCACACGGCTGGTTTGGCTTGATGCGTTCAATGTTCGACTCCGAAACATCTGCCTCAACCTCAAGCGAAGACATGTCGGCAATCGTAACGACAGCAACTCGTGAGCTTGCGCCTGCGGCAAAAGGTGCAACTACTTCTCCAATGTCTGCGTTCTTTGTCAATACTGTGCCATCGAATGGTGCACGGATGCGGGTGTTTTCCAATTGAACTTGTGCAGCTTTCACGGAAGCTTCTTTCGATGCAATCGACGCTGCAACCCTGTCGGATCTCGATTGTGCTGCATCGTAATCGGCTTGAGATACAAGTTGTGCATCGAAGAGTTTCTTCGCGCGCTCAAGCGTTCGCTCTGCGTCATTACGCTCAGCTTTAGCTATTGCAAGATCTGCTTTTGATTGTGCGAGCGCTGCTTCAACATCTTCGCTTTCGATGCGGGCAATGATATCTCCTTTTATCACTTTATCTCCTTCATGAAAACCGAGATAGACAATGCGTCCGGTTGCTTTTGATGCGATTGCTGCTTTGCGCTGAGCAACGACGTAACCGCTTGCAGTTAAAAGAGAACTTGCCTGCGATGGTGAAACGAAGCTGACAGTTGTTAGCTCCACCACTTCATCGGGTCCGATAGTTCTGTAAAAGAAAAACGTCCCAAGCGCCAGAAATATCGCACAGCCGATATATAATAGAAGCCAGTATCTTGAGCGCGGAAGATCCTGATGTTTGGGACCTTCCTCACGTTGGATGCGCAGTTTCGATAAATCGATGTTTGAAGATTCGGACATAGTCATGTTGTTGGATTACGAACCCTCAAAAATAAAGAAATATTAAAAGGTTTGCAAATCAAATCAGATTTTCATTAATTGAGCGAGATATGACAATTCTTGGGATTGAAACTTCATGCGATGAAACTTCGGCAGCCGTCATGGTCGATGGCGTGTTGAAATCGAATATTATTTCGTCTCAGTTTGTCCATATACAATATGGCGGTGTTGTGCCGGAGCTTGCCTCGCGCGCCCATCAAAAATTGATAGTACCGGTTGTAGATGAAGCGCTTCATGCGGCAGGAATAATAAAGGAGCAGCTGAACGGCATTGCAGTGACGTATGGACCTGGCCTTGCCGGGGCATTGTTGGTTGGGTTAAATTTTTCTAAAGCCCTTGCATATGGTCTTAACATTCCCTATGTCGGTGTGAATCATATGGAAGCACACATCTATGCTAACTTTATTGACGAACCGAAACCAACCTTTCCCTTTTTGTGTTTAATTGTTTCAGGTGGTCATACGCAGCTTGTACATGTTGGGGAACTCTTCAATCATAAACTTATCGGCGAAACCTTTGATGATGCCGCAGGCGAGGCGTATGATAAGGTTGCAAAAATGCTTGGGCTAGGTTTCCCCGGTGGACCTATTATTGATCGATTGGCGATTAACGGAAATCCTGCATTCGTCAAATTCCCTCGCTCATTTCTTGATGAACAAAATTTCGACTTCAGTTTCAGCGGCATTAAGACCTCGGTTCTCTATTGGTTGCGCGATCATCATTTGCTTCCAAGTAACGGGCAACAGTTAACTATTGACCAAGAACTGTTAGCAAATTTGTGTGCAAGTTTTCAAGCGGCAGTTGTGGATGTACTAGTTGAGAAAGCAATGCGGGCGGCTGGAAAAGTTGGGGTCAAAGAAATAGCTTTGGCTGGCGGAGTTTCGGCAAATTCTGAACTAAGGAAAAGAATGAAAGCATGCACAGATGAACAAGGTTACAACCTTTATGTTCCTAAACTTGAATATTGTACTGATAATGGAGCGATGATAGCAATGATCGGGTACTTACGATTGAAAGCAGGAATGACATCTGATTACGAACTGAATGCTGTTGCGAATCTCTCCTTGTGAGTGTTGATATGAAACGTGGTCTCCTCATACTGCTTGGTATCTTGATAGTCGCTGTGGGAGCCTTGGTGTACGAGGTCCTTTGGGCCCCAAACACATTCGAAGGCGATCGCTTTGTCACTGTCTCGAAGGGCGACAGTTATTCTCAAGTTGTCACGGCATTGATAGATGCTGATATTATTCGCAATCGTCTTCTCTTTGATATAGCAGGCCGCATGCTTGATCTGACGACAAAAATGCAAATCGGCAAGTATCGTTTTGTGAGCGGAATGTCGAACAAGGATGTATTGGAGGATTTACGGTATGGCAAGACAATCGAGTTTATTACTGTCGTAATTCCCGAAGGATTGACAGCGTTTCGACATGCAAAGATTTTTTCCCGTACGCTTGGTATTGATTCGACGCGATATATCTCATTAGTAAATGATTCCTTGTTTGCACAGAGTTTGAATATTTTCACTCAAAGTCTTGAGGGCTACTTGATGCCAAGTACTTACAAACTGTATTGGCAAGCTGATGAGGAAAGCATCATTAAAGAACAGGTGAAGCAGTTTTGGAGTGTGTTCGATGACTCGTTACGTCTTGAGGCAGAGCGCATGGGCAAGTCGCTTAATGATATCCTCACCATCGCGTCGATAGTAGAAAAAGAAACTGCCGTTGATTCAGAGAGGGCTCTTATCGCCGGTGTATATTACAATAGATTGCAGAAGCGCATGCGATTGCAGGCAGACCCGACTGTCCAGTATATTCTTGAGGATGGTCCCCGCCGCCTGCATTACAGCGATCTCCAACGAGAATCGGAGTACAATACGTATTTACATTATGGGCTTCCTCCCGGTCCTATCAGTAATCCGGGGAAAGCTGCAATTCTTGCAGCGATATATCCTGAGAAAAACAAGTTTCTGTTCTTTGTAGCCAATGGTTTGGGCGGACATACCTTTTCGCGTACCTATCAAGAGCATCAAAAGGCAGTGAAGCAATTTCGAAAATCTAGAGAATTGCAAGAAGCAGTTAAGCAGGAGGGATGAGGAAGAGAGGGAATAGAAATAATAAAGACAACCTTCGAGGAACAATATAGAAATAATACCTATTCATGCACTTCGTCTCTGTCCAAAGAAACAACAATTTACATCATCTTACGAACAAAGTATCATCCACCAACATCATATTCCTACATGTCCTCGAGGTTGTCTTCAGGAGGCGCTGATTGAGCATTCCTTTCGTATATTCATGAAATTACCTATATTGGAACACTCGTACATTCTAACATTCTCTTGAGATAAAAAAGTTTCCGTGCTGAAAAGTTTTCCTTGCGCTGTATTGGAGTTTATACTTGCTATGCTTTTTTTGAGCTGCGCGGGACAAGCTCCTCCTTCCGGCGGACCGCCCGATTCTACGCCACCGCAAATCATAGATTCGTATCCTTTGCCAAATTCCCTGCAGTTTAACGGCAAAAAAATTGTTTTGAAGTTTAGCGAATATGTAGACCGTACATCAGTTGAGCAATCTGTGTTTTTTTCGCCGCCTGTTGGAACTGTCTTCTTCGATTGGGGCGGTACGGATGTTGAAATCAGTTTTTCAGATTCACTGCGGCCGAATACTACGTATATTCTCACCATCGGAACGGATGTTATTGACCGAAGAAATCGAAACAGGATGGCATCAACGTTTGCTTTACCGTTCTCGACAGGTGAAGTTATTGATTCTGCGGCAATCTTCGGACAGGTTTTTGCAAAGCCGCCGGACGGGGTGATGATCTATGCCTACAAACTTGATGGACTCGATCCTGATACGCTTAATCCTACGCACACGAAACCTGATTATCTGACACAGACAGGAAGCGATGGAACATTCAGACTTACAAACCTAGCTCTTGGCTCGTATCGGTTACTTGCCGTGCGTGATCAGTTCAAGAATCTTTTGTATGAGTCGCAAACCGATGAGTACGGTGTACCCTCAACATATACTCGAGTGAGCCGCGATAGTATGTTCGTCACCGATGTATTTTTCCAGCTTACAAAAGAAGATACCACTGCACCATTTCTTTCAAGCGCGCGATCGCTTGAAAGGTCTCATGTGCTTCTGCGTTTTAGCGAGCCGATTACGTTGCCGCCGCTAGATGGGAAATCGCTCTTTATTGTTGATACATTGAATAATTCGGCTTTGAACATTATCGATGTTTCACCTGTTGAAAGCGCTCTTGCGGATATACAATTGACAACGGTGCCACAAGAAAGTTTGGCAACCTATCGTGTCGTTGTTGCTAATGTTCGAGATCTTCATGATAATATCATTCATTCAGATTTAAACAAAGCAGTGTTTACTGCTGCCACAAATCCTGATACGCTAAAGCCGAGCATGGAGCTTATAGGATTTCAAGACAGTACAAGGAATGTTCAAACTGACGATACCATTCGTTTCTCGTTTAGCAAAGCGGTACAGAAACAAATGTTCGAGCGCGGCTTTGAATTACTCGATGCAGATAAGAATAAAATGAAGGGGGATTTTGTATGGGTAGGGTCTGTATCAGCTTCATTCATTCCCGCACGGCAATTGGAGCTTGGCAAGTGGTATACAATCAATATTCATCTTGATTCTCTGAAAGATTACTCTGGTCAATTTGCTGGTGATAGTATATGGACGCGACGATTTCAAATGGTGGAAGAAAAATACTTGGGAAGTATTGCTGGCGTTGTGCGTGATGAATCTTGGTCGTTTGGCCCTATACATATCACTGTTTCTGAAATATCAAACAATAACATCAAGACTCGACAAACAGTTGCCGATTCATCAAGAGGATTTATGTTTCATCATCTTCCAGAAGGAAGATATGTATTGTCGGCGTTTTGTGATGCTGATAGTAATGGCGCGTATACGTTTGGTAAGCCCTTTCCATATCAGCTTGCTGAGCGATTCTCTTCTAAGAACGATACGCTAAAGGTTCGAGCACGTTGGCCCCTTGAAGGAGTTGCTATTAAAATAAAGTAATCGATGCATTATCGATTGTTGTTGATAAATTTCTCCGGCTCAATATTGATATTGGGGGGTCTAGGAGGAGGATTTTTCAAAATGTTGTCTGGAACGATCCATGCCTCTTTATATCCAAGTTCAGAAAGTTTTTTGAGTATTGTGTTTGCCGTTGTACGTTGATGAAAATTTCCCACACGGATTTTATAATACGGCGCATCGTATACCATGTAAGCAAAATCCTCAGGCAGTTGTTGTTCAAGATTGGCGAGTGCAGTATTAGCTTCATCAATCTCCTGTGTTAGTAATACTTGAACTCGAAAACCGGGAATCGTTTCGGGAACGGTCGTCGTATACACAGTTGCCGTGTGAATTTCACTATATCGCTTTTCCTCTTCTTCTCTGATAAGCTTAAATTCGAGTTTATAATCGGATGGACGAAACGTCTGCTCGTGCTGCGCAAGAAATTCGTGGAGGGTACCATCAGCGCTCTTTAATCGTACGACTTCTTCCGTTCCTGAGCATCCCAAAAACAGCAATGTCCAGAATACAAGGAGATAACCGTCCCCTGCGACCAAGTTATTTCTGTTGTAGTTCTGAAACCCACGCATCTTTGTAATCACTCGGATATTGTTGCACCATCTCATCGCGGAAACTTCGCGCTTCATCTTTTACTGAAAAATCGCCAACCATTACTTTGTAAACATCTTTTATTTTGTCAGGTATGGTGTACACATTCTTTCCAAAACGCTCTTTTGCAAGTGCGGCAATGCGTTCAGCATTCTCAGCCATTTTGTATGCACCTATCTGGACGGTGAATCTCCCTGCTGGAACAGGTGCCTCAGAAGTTTTCGATTGGTAATTAGGCTTCGGAGTGTTTTGCACATCAACGTTAATTGTGTCAACTTTGGGAGGCTGTTCTTTGTTTTGCTGTTGAGCGGGAGGTGTTGTTGACGATGAGGTGGAAGATGGCTGCTGTTGTTGTGTGGTCTCTTCTGACGAACTACAGCCAATAAACAACAACGTTACAACAGCGCAAAGACTGAGTACTAATAATGTGAGTCGATTCATAGTAACCTCTGATTGGTGAATCAAGTTAGTTGATTATACTAACGTTCAATACGATTTCGAAGTTTCACTTTTGGTCTCGCTATCTCCAATGACGATTTTAACACTCGCACTTGCGCCGATGCGATCTGCGCCGCTTGCCACCAATGCCAGAGCGTCTTCACGAGTACGCACGCCACCTGATGCCTTTACGCCCATTGCTGAACCGACAACTTTTCGCATCAATGCAATGTCGCCGACTGTTGCGCCGCCTTTAGAAAACCCTGTAGATGTTTTCACAAAATCTGCTCCTGCGCGTTTTGCGATAAGGCAGCCTTTGATCTTTTCTTCATCAGTCAGTAAGGCGGTTTCGAGAATGACTTTTGAAAGTGCATTGTAGCGTCGACTTGTGGTAACGACAGCAAAGATATCATTCTCCACGTAATCATATTCGCCCGATTTTAACATTCCCACGTTGATGACCATATCGATCTCCTTTGCGCCATCACGCAGGGCATGCTCAGCTTCAAATGCCTTTGTCGCAGTCGACGTGGCGCCAAGAGGGAAGCCGATCACGGTACACACTTTCACGGAAGTATCACGAAGCAGCTTGGCGCATCGGGAGACGTATGATGGATTGATGCAAACGCTCGCGAAGTTATATTTTTTTGCTTCATGACAAAGTTTAGTAATCTCGTCGATGGTTGCATCGGGTTTCAGGAGAGTATGATCGATCATGCGCGCGAGGTCAGTTTCAATGCCGCCGGCGGCTTCGATGCCAATGCCTGCAGTAACACGGTCGGCGCCATTCTTGACGATGTTCTTGACGCCTTCTTTGTTGTGAATGACACAGAGCCCGTCGCTGCACGTGCCGTCTTTACAGCAACTATGCTTTGATGATTGTTCGCTGAGGATTGATGCTACTAATCGCTCTATCTCTTTTGAATCCATCTATTCACTGTGAAAATGCTTTATTCCTTAATCAATATACAACATTCTCACAAAGAATCAAATGCTCCCTGTGCTCCCGATCTATGCTCTATTTGAGCAGAATAAGTTTTTTTACATCAGAAAACTTCTCCGTTTTCAGTCGATAAAAGTAGACTCCGCTCGGGACGGTGCTGGCATCCCATGAAACACTGTATTCGCCCGGTGCTTTCTTTTCATTGAGAAGCGTTGCTGCCTCACGCCCGAGCACATCGAAAATTTTCAGCGTTACGTAACTGACTTCTGCAATCTGATATCTGATTTCTGTTGTCGGGTTGAAGGGGTTGGGGTAGTTTTGGAAGAGGGCAAACTCTCTTGGAACCACATTCCCTCCGTCACGTACCGAAACGATCGAACCAGGATAGAATTTAACACACCAATTGTTACGTGGCTTCGTTTCGTACGGTCCGGCATGGTAAACATAGACGTATTCTTGATTGGTTTGTCCCTGGATGCCAACGAGTGCGGTCGAGTCTAAGCCAAAGAAACCGACGTTATCGTACTGGAATTCTATAGTATTATCACAATGGTTCAACACTACACGCAGTTTTATCTCATCAGGAAATGCACCCATTGTATAAACTGTGGAGTCCCACTCTGCGACGAATAAGCAAGTGTCACCAGCGTTACCATAGTGTATATGACCGTACTGGTTTCCTAAAGTATCCGCAAGGAACAAATCATTCCGAAATGGGGCAATTAAGTTGACTGGCATATGGCTCATTACAGTGGTGTTTGTATCTCGGCCGACACGCAGTGGGTTATTATATGGGAATGTCCACGTAGCATCAAATCTCCCGTTCGCATTCACATCAAGCGTATCAGTCGCGTTCTTTGATAGCGCCAAAGCCCCATCGATGCCGATCCACGCATATCGAACACTATCACCAAAGAACTTCATTGTGCCGCCGATGTCAAACGGACCGGCAGTACCGTTGTCCGTTGGTAATATGTTTGATGGAGAAGTTGGTGGCAAGAAGAAGGCATTATTGGGTATTGTTATTCCCACAGATGAAATATCCATATTCGTGCATGCAGCCCCCGTGTCAACATTATAGAAGTCGCTGCCGAAACATACTACAGAGAATGTATATTGCGCACCGGTTCCGATTTCACCTTTCATATCTGTCGCTTTCACTCTATAAGAGATTAGATGGCCACACTGCTGAGCCGGAATCGTCCCCTCCCAGAAGTTGCCACCGGAATTTGACATGGGTATGGATGGCTGTACAATATTATCAAAAGACCACTCAATAATTACAGAATCAACACCTGCGCCTTCTGGATTCGAAGGGTCACAATCTTCGATTTCTCCTTCGATGATAAACGGACCAGTGCTAAAGGTGGAAAACAACTGGCTCGTGCTTTTCACAACTGGAGGTACATTAGATGTCACCGTCATCGTGTACCACACATTCCAGACTGCAACATCGAGCGAATCGTCGCCAAAGCCGCCACGGGCAACCCAACCACGCTTTATGTCGCTTGTGATGTGACCCGCGCAGTTCGAGGGACCTGAGTCATGCTCGTAAAATTTCCAATTACGAGAAGGGTAATTCTCATTATCGGTTGTAACGCGGAAACTATAGGTGGCAAATTCCGTTCGTGCATCATTTGTATGACCATTGATCGAGTTTACGCGCGCTGAGATAAAGAATGGATCTCCTGTTGTAATTCTCAGTGTATCAATGACAGCAGCGAGAGGGACAAAATTAATTTGCCCGGGTTGTATCTTCTGCAAGTATCCTCCATTTCCCCACATCTCCTCCCCAAGCGGATCAAACGACATCGAGTCGCTTTGCACTGTCGAAATCCATGCGGTATCAGTTGCCTCATCTTTGAATGGAGCAATCCCCTTATCCATATCGTTCGTATTGATGTAATACCCCCAATTAGTGCAGGGAGGCCTGTACGGTCCGAAGCCGGGACCTCGCCCCGGATAAATATTTGATTTGTGAATACGTACCGAAAGGAGAGAATCTAATGCTCCAATGCTTCCGAGGTTTTCCCAATAAATCGTGTCGATTGTGCCGCTCGCCGGTGCAACAAACCATTCTCCCATGACATTTTTATGGTAAGTGCCAAAGTTGGAGTTGGGTGGAAATAATACATCTGGATAACCGAAGGTGAATCTCGTTCCACATACTGAGGCAGTTTGGGTACGCACCCCATACTTCTTTGCCACATCAGTGACGTTGTCTCCACGTTTCAAAGGGATGACTTCATTATTCGGTGAGATGAGGACGCGCTGCTGCCCATACGTCGTAGCGCAGATGAAAAACCATACAATCAATATCGGTTTCATGGTTATCTCCTTTGCAAAGTTGGCAGGGTTACTACACAAATGGTAACCTATTTTTCTGTGAAAGTCAAGAATAATTAGCTTTTCTTGAATCTCAGTCAACTATTTGTTAGATTATTGCAAGTAAACTTCTCAGAGGTAATTATGAATCTCACCAAACGATTGCTTTTATTTGTCTTAGCGGCATGTGCACTGCCGGTTCAGCTTTTTGCTTTTGGCAGCGGTACGTATGATTTTCTTCGTATGGACGTAAGCCCGCGCTCTGCAGGCCTCGGTGGAAGCTTCGTAACAATGACCGATGATCCGACAAGCATCTTTTACAATCCGGCAGGGATCGGGAGCTTGAGCAAAACACGATTTGGCGTTGGCTTCTTCAAACACTTGCTTGATATCAATGCCGGTTATGCAACATACGGAACAGAGGTTATTGGGCTTGGATTTGTCGGTGCGGGTGTTCAATATGTATCGTATGGCGAGTTTCGTCGAACCGGAGATGAGGGGCAAGACCTCGGTACATTCGGGGCAAATGAGCTTGCTATCAGTGTCGGTTATGCTGGTGAGCTTCAGCCCGGACTTCGTTACGGAGCGAATATGAAGTACATACATTCCTCAATCGCAGAAGTCAGCTCAAGCGGCGCTGCTATTGACCTTGGCGTCCAATACATTGCTGTAACCGATCGTATGGTTGTTGGCGCCAGCTTGATGAACCTTGGTACACAGCTTAGCTCGTATTTGAACACAAAAGAAAATTTGCCGCTCAACTTTACCATCGGTGCGTCAATTTATCCCGAGCATCTTCCTGCAGTCTTGCAAATCAACCTCCATAAGTTGAACGAAGCGCAGGATAATTTTACTGATCGATTCAAGAATTTCTCCATTGGCGCAGAACTTTCTCCTGCCAATAATGTTCAGCTACGAGTTGGCTATAATAATGAACATCGTAAAGAGTTAAAGATCGGTCAAAGATCAGGGCTGGCTGGCTTATCGGTCGGAGGAGGAATTATCGCAGGTATGTACAACGTGGATTATGCGTTTACATCGTACGGCGAGATCGGATCAGTGCATCGTGTTGCGGTAACGTTCGATTTATAAGATACTC
>Ga0247727_10005184_pt1 | contig 26755 bp, 23 predicted proteins | sample WisWelCaveWW1625_FD_202498 | JGI IMG/M metagenome (GOLD analysis project Ga0247727, IMG submission 202498) | Biofilm microbial communities from Wishing Well Cave, Virginia, United States - WW16-25 | ecosystem: Environmental > Aquatic > Deep subsurface > Groundwater > Cave microbial mat | place...
AGCCCACGCTGCGTGGTTTCACCCGCACCCTTCGGCGAGCTGAAGCTCGCCGCGGCACGCTGAAGCGTGCGCCACGACCGCTTCCCCCAAAACGGTTAAGCACACGATAGCGTTCAACGGCTTGGCTCACCAGATATCGCGGTGCTAGGATTAGAATATGACCCTAGTGCAGTTCCTCGAAGAGCTGGAGCGCAGCAAACAGGTCGTGGTCATTCCGAGCGAAGAAGTGGAGCGGCTGGCGGAGCGCTTCGGTTCCAACGTTCGCGCCATGGGCTTCCGGAACAAAACCGGCAACGGATCCGTCGAAATTCCGATGGGCAATATCACGGAGGCTGTGCAAATGCTCGGAAATCGGGCGCTCGCGGAAGCTGTTGAACAGTTGAAGTCGCCGGATCAGTTTGCCGGCATGCTGAGCAGCTCGTCAGCGGCGAGTCAATTGATAGAGCAGCTATCGAAACTTCATCTTCGACAGTTCCAACGAACAGTGGAGCGGTATCAAGACTCCAGTGATCCCGCCGAAGTCGAACAACTCCGTCTCGATATTTCGCGAGAGTTGTTCGGCGCATAGATGCCGAGAATCGCTTGGACGGCTCTTCCGAAGGGCGTACAGGAACACCTCCTGGACCGAGTAAGGATCCGGGCCATAGACGCCAAGGATCTGACCGCGCTACTGGCCTGGGTCACGACCAACCCTGAGGTGCCGGACGGCCCGTGGTGCAAGGATTTCGGCACCTTCAAGCTGGTGGGTCACGGGCGGACACCAAGCGCGTTTCTGGAGAAGAACCAGCCATGCTTCGGGGAGAGGATCTAGTGTGGGTCCCGGCTAACGTTGACAATCGGGTGGGGCGGCCTGCGGCTGCTCCGGACCAGATCCTGTCATCCCGAGCGAAGCGAGGGATCTGCTGTTCACGGATTGGCTGGCCAGCAAGTTTTCGCAAAAAACAGATCCCTCGCTTCGCTCGGGATGACAGGTCCGCTTCGACGTCCCGCTTGGCCCAGCCGCCGGCCATCATGCCAGCAGCTTCTTCACGACACTACCCGCCACGTCCGTCAGGCGGAAGTCGCGGCCCAAGTAGCGATACGTCAGCCGGGTGTGGTCGAACCCCAGGCAGTGCAGGATGGTGGCCTGCAAATCATGCACGTGGATCCTGTCTTCCAGGATCGACATGCATAGCTCGTCGGTCTTGCCGACGACCTGGCCGCCCTGGATGCCGCCGCCCGCCAGCCACATGCTGTAAGCAAAGGGATGGTGGTCGCGGCCGGCGTTGTCGGCTTGCTCGGGGTTGCGGACCTCGACCATAGGGGTGCGACCGAACTCCCCGCCCCATATCACCAGCGTCGAATCCAGCAGCCCCCGCCGCTTCAGATCTTTCAATAACGCCGCCGCCGGCTGGTCCGTGATCTGGCAGTTCTGCTTGAGCTTCTTGTTGAGCTCCGCATGATCGTCCCAGCTGGCGTGGGCCAGCATCACAAAGCGCACGCCCCGCTCGACCATCCGGCGGGCCAGCAGGCAGTTCACCGCGTAGGGGTTGGTCGGCTCCTTGCCGACCCCGTACATCTCCAGCGTCTCTTTCGACTCCTTCGAGAAATCGAGCAGCTCCGGGGCGGCGCTCTGCATCCGGAACGCCAGCTCGTAGGCGGCGATGCGCGACTGGATGTCCGGATCGCGGGTGGCCTCGTAGTGCTGCTGGTTGAGCTCCCGCAGGGCGTCGAGCGAGGCCCGCTGGGTCCGCTGGGAGACCCCCGGGGGGCTGGCCAGGTAGAGGATCGGGTCTCCCTGGCCGCGGAACACCACGCCCTGATACACAGAGGACATGAAACCGCTCGACCAGTTGGAGGTCCCGCCGCTGGTGCCCCGCCCCGAGGCCAGCACCACGAAGGCCGGCAGGTTCTGCGACTCGCTGCCGAGACCATAGACCGTCCATGCCCCCATGGTCGGCCGCCCGAACTGCGTCGAGCCGCTGAACAGCAGCAACTGGCCCGGATGGTGGTTGAAGGCCTCCGTGTACATCGACCGGATCAGGCAGATGTCGTCGGCGCAGGCGGCGGTGTGCGGCAGGAAATCGGAGAACTCTGTCCCACACTGACCGTATGGCCGAAACTCCCGGGGACTGCCGAGCACCGCGGCGTCGTGCCGGATGAACGCCAGCTTTCCGACCATCTCCTTGGTGAGGGAATCGGGCAGCGGCTGGCCGTGCCATTTCTGGAGCGCCGGCTTGGGGTCGAACAGGTCCATCTGGCTCGGCCCACCCTCCATAAAGAGGAAGATGACGTTTTTGGCCTTGCCCGGGAAGTGCGGCTGCCTGGGGGCCAGCGGATGCTTGCGGGCGTCGGCCTCGAGCAGATGCGCCAGGGCCATGGTCCCCAGCCCGCAGGCCGAGTGGCGGAGGAAATCGCGGCGCGTCTGGATCGAGACGTTGTCCATGCCTCTCACTCCCGGTGGAGGAACTCGTCGAGGTTCAACAGCACGCGCGCCGCCGCCGCCCAGGCCGCCGCCTCCACCGGTTCGACGCCGTCAACGGGGTGCGGGAACAGGGCCGCGGCTTCCTTGGCCTCCCCCCGCAGGATGTCAACCTGCTTCTCGAACAACGCCGCCATACGCCCAACCTCGCGGGGCTCCGGCCGGCGGGCGACGCAAAGCTCCCAGGCATAGCCCAGGCGGCTCGCGAACCCCGCCGGCGCCTCCTTGAGCACCCGCAGCGCCAACCCCTGCGCCGCTTCGAAGAACATCGGCTCGTTGAGCAGGTTCAGCGCTTGCAGCGGCGTATTGGTCCGCTGGCGCCGGCTGCAGCTTAGGAACGCATCCGGGGTGTCGAAGTTCATCAGCGCCGGATACGGCACCGTCCGCTGGAAGTGGATGTAGAGGCCGCGCCGGTAGCGCTCCGGGCCCTTGGTCTCCTCCCAGCGGATGCCGCCGGCGTAGCCCAGCTCGGCCACGCCTTTGGGCAGCGGCGGCCGGATGCTTCGGCCCCCGATGGCGGTATTCAGCAGGCCCGCGGCATAGAGAGCCGAGTCGCGCACCAGCTCGGCCGGCAACCGCAGCCGGGCCTGCCTCGCGATCAGGATGTTGTCGGGGTCGCGCGACTCCAGCTCCGGCCTCACCCGCGACGCCTGCCGGTAGGTTGCGCTGGTGACAATCAGCCGGTGCATCTGTTTCATGCTCCAGCCGCGGTCCATGAACTCGCTCGCCAGCCAGTCCAGCAGCTCCGGATGGGAGGGCCGCTCGCCCTGCGCGCCGAAGTCCTCGGAGGTCCTGACCAATCCCCGCCCAAACAACTCCTGCCACATGCGGTTCACCGTCACCCGGGCCGTCAGGGGATTGTTGCGGTCCACCACCCAGCGCGCCAGGGTCAGGCGCGAGGGCTTCGGCTCCTTGGGCAAGGCATCGAGCACCGCCGGCACGGCCGGCGTCACCTCCATGCCTGGGTTGCGGAAATCGCCGCGCACCAGCAGGCGCGTCCGGCGCGGCTCCCCAAACTCCGCAACGCTCTGGGCCTGGCTCACAACCGGCCTGGTAGCGTCCACTTCCTTCAGCTTCTTGCGCAGCTCGTCGATTTTGGCAGCGGCGGCGCGCTCCTTGCCGAAGCCTTCGTTGAAGCGCTGGATCAGGTAGTCGGTCAACTGCTCGCGCTGCTTGGCGGTTCGCAGGGCCTCCTCCAGCAGAATCATCCCCTGGAAGCCGCTCAGGCCGTTGCCCAGGAATTTCCAGGCCCGGTCCCAGGCCGCCGACTGCCCGGGGTTCGCCGCCGTGTACCGCAGGTTCTCCTCCCACTCCTTCTGAAGCTCCGCCATGCGGTACTCCTCGAGCAGCGCCCGGCGCCTGGTCTCCCAGGACGGCCGCGCCGCCAGGTACGGCCCCATCTCGCCCGGCAGCGGGGCGTCGAGATCCGACTCCTGCATGGTGTTGAAGAAGGCGTAGAGCTGGTAATACTCCTTCTGGGTGATGGGATCGTACTTGTGATCATGGCACTGGGTGCAGTTGACGCTCAGCCCCAGCCAGACCGTTCCCAGGGTATTGGTACGATCGATGACCTGCTCGACCCGGAACTGCTCGGTGTCGACGCCCCCCTCGCGGTTCGTCAGGGTGTTGCGGTGAAACCCGGCGGCGACTTTCTGCTCGATGGCGGCGTTCGGCAGCAGGTCGCCCGCCAGTTGCTCGATGGTGAATTGGTCAAACGGGAGGTCCCGGTTGAGCGCCTCGATCACCCACTGGCGATACCGCCAGGCGTGCGGGCGCGGCAGGTCGCTCTCGTAGCCGTCGCTGTCGGCGTAGCGGGCCAGGTCCAGCCAGTGCCGCGCCCACTTCTCGCCGTAGTGCGGCGAAGCCAGCAGCCGGTCGACGGCCCGCTCGTAAGCATCCGGGCGGGTGTCAGCCAAGAACTCGGCCATCTCGGCGCGGGCCGGCGGCAGGCCGACGAGGTCGAGGCTCAGGCGCCGGAACAGCGTGATCCTGTCGGCCTCCGGCGAGGGATCGATGGCCTCCTTCTCGAGTCGCGCCAGAACGAAAGCGTCGATGGGGTTGCGCACCCGGGCCTTCAGCCGCACCGCCGGCGGCTCCCGCCGCACCACCGGCTGGAACGACCAGTGTCGCGAGAGCTTGGGCCGAACCTCCGCCGCTTCCCCGGATTCGGGCCACACCGCCCCCTGGTCGATCCAGGCCCGCAAGGCGGCGACCTCGGCCGCCGCGAGCCTCGGCCCCACCGGCGGCATGATGAGCTTGGGATCCGCTCCCGAAACCAGCCGGATGAGCTTGCTCTCGGCGCTCGCCCCCGGCACGATCACCGGCCCGGAGTAACCGCCGCGCAGGGCGTCGGCGCGGCGGTCGAGGCGCAGGCCATTCTGCTGCACCTCCGGGCCGTGGCAGACCTGGCACCGGGCCCGGAAAATGGGTTCCACCTGGCGGGCGAAATCGACGCTGGCCGCCGGCGCCGCCAGCGCCAGCACCCCAGAGAGAAGGACTCGGCTTGCCATGCCCCTGGGGGAAGAGTAGCGTTTCCCGGTGGGGGGTGTCAAATCGGCCCTACGGTCGGAGGCTAGCATCCCGAGCGCAGCCGATGTCATCCCGAGCGCAGCGAGGGATCTGCTTTCGCCCCGGCACAACAGCAGCTCCCTTACGTCGGGATGACAATTGCCGGGGACAGCCAACGCCACCATTTTTATGTCGCACACCCCCCTGGACACCCAGGAATGCCTGTGTTACTATGGCGAAGAAAAGGAGAAGCTTGTGAACCTCACGCTCTTCGCCGAGCCTTCCCTCCCCGACATTCCGCGGCCGGATAACCGGCTGGAGACGGCGCTGGCGCAACTGGACCAGTTGGCGCGGCAGGAGAACTCCCCGATTACGGCCATCCGCAGAATACCGGCGCGGGCGGCGCAGTTCGCGACCATGCCGGCAGGGGTAGGGCCGGCTCTGGCGGAGGCGCTGGGGCGGCGGGGAGTCGAGAAGCTGTATTCCCACCAGGCGGAAGCGTTCGAGGCGGCGCTGGCCCGACGCCACCTGGTAATCGTCACCCCCACGGCCAGCGGCAAGACGCTGTGCTACAACCTGCCGGTCGTCCAGCACCTGATTGAGAACCCGGGCGGGCGGGCCCTGTACCTGTTTCCAACCAAGGCCCTGGCCGAGGACCAGCTCGAGGAGCTGCAGTCGCTAATCGGGGAGCTGGGAAGCCAGATGCGGGCCTTCACCTATGACGGCGACACGCCGCAGGACGCGCGGCGGGCCATCCGCGAGCGGGCCAACGTGGTGCTCACCAATCCCGACATGCTGCACTCCGGGATCCTGCCGCACCACACCCGTTGGGCGAAGCTGTTCGAGAACCTCCGCTACGTAGTGGTGGATGAGCTGCACATGTACCGGGGGGTATTCGGGAGCCACGCCGCCAACGTGCTAAGGCGGCTGAAGCGGATCGCGGCGTTTTACGGGTCGAAGCCGCAGTTCCTGTGCTGCTCGGCGACCATCGCCAACCCCGGAGAGCTGGCGCGGGCGCTGGTCGAGGAGCCCGTCGAGGTGATCGACCGCAACGGGGCGCCGGGCGGCGAGAAGTACGTCGTCTTCTACAACCCCCCGGTGGTGAACCGGCAACTGGGGATCCGGCGCAGCTACATTCACGAGGTCCGGAACATCGCTCGCGGGTTCATCGACCGTGGCCAGCAAACACTTGTTTTCGCCAACAGCCGCCTGGCCACCGAGGTGCTCGTAACCTACCTCAAGGACGCCTGCGAGCGTGGCGCCGTGCCCAGCACGACGGTGCGGGGCTACCGGGGCGGATACCTGCCCAAGGAAAGGCGGGAGATCGAGCGCCGGCTGCGGGAAGGCGCCATCCAGGCGGTGGTGGCCACCAACGCGCTGGAGCTGGGCATCGATATCGGCTCGCTCGACGTGGTGGTGATGGCCGGCTACCCCGGCTCGATCGCCTCCACCTGGCAGCGGGCTGGCCGGGCGGGCCGGCGACAGTCGCTGTCGGCGGCCGTGATGGTGGCCTCCAGCGCGCCGCTCGATCAATACATCATCGAGAACCCCGACTACTTCTTCGGGCGATCGCCCGAGCATGCCCACATCAACCCCGACAACCTGGAGATCCTGGTGAGCCACCTGAAGTGCGCGGCCTTCGAGCTGCCGATCCGGGACGGAGAGACCTTCGGGCCGCATCCCACCGCCGAGCATCCCACCGAAGATCTCTGCAAGTTCCTGGAGGAGGTCGGGGTGCTGCACCACTCCGGGGGGGCCTGGCACTGGACCTCGGAATCCTATCCCGCCGACGCCGTCAGCCTGCGCAAGGTGACCTCCGACAACTTTGTCATCGTCGATATCACCGGCGAGCCGAAGGTCATCGGAGAGGTGGATTTCTCCTCGGCGCTAACCACCCTGCACGAGAAGGCCATCTACCTGCACGAGGCCCGGCAGTATCACGTCGAGCGCTTCGACTACGAGGAGCGCAAAGCCTACGTCAGGAGCGTCGCCTGCGACTACTTTACCGACGCCATCGACTACACCCAGGTGAAGATCCTGGATACCTTTGACTCCCTAGGACACCAAGCCCACGGGGAGGTGCGGCTGAACCGGCAGATCGTAGGGTTCAAGAAGATCAAGTTCTATACGCTGGAAAACGTGGGGGCGGGCAAGCTCTCGATGCCGGAGCAGGAGATGCACACCACTTCCTTCTGGCTGCACTTCCCGCAGGCGCTGCTGGAACGGATGACTGAGTTCACCCCGACGGAAAAGCAGGCCGGCCTGGCGGGGCTGGGCAACGTGCTGCGGACGGTGGCGTCGGTGCTGCTGATGTGTGACGCCCGGGACCTGGGGGTGTCGATGAGCGAGGACCCGGCGTCGGGCCTGGCGCTGTTCGAGCCCAACTTGTACTTGTACGACAACTACCCGGGCGGAATCGGCCAGAGCGAGCCGCTCTACCGGCTGTGCGACTCCATGCTGGAGCGCGCCGGCGAGCTGCTGCGGAACTGCCCTTGCCCCAGCGGCTGCCCTTCTTGCGTAGGGCCGGCGGGAGAGGTGGGGGAGAGGGGCAAAGAGGTGGCCCTGCGGTACCTGGCGGAGCTGACATGCCGGCAGACCTGAAGGCCCAGCTAGCGGTTCTGAGGAGACGCGTAACCCGGATCGAGCACAAGTACCGGGAGCCGCTGCGGCCGCTGCGGTACGACGCCGAGCAGGTGCTCACGGGCACAGTCTGCGAGAACACTCGCGGCAGCTACTTCCTGCACCAGAAGTTCTACCCAGCTCACCGGCGGCACGGCTCGGTCGAGCTGGGAAGGCTGGCGGAGCTGGGGGGCGAGCTGGTGGCCGGCATCTCGCGCCGGGAGATTCCCCCGATCGAGCCGGCGCGCTGGGCCTTTCTGGATACCGAGACCACCGGACTGGCAGGCGGGACCGGCACCTGCGCCTTTCTGGTCGGCGTCGGGACCATCGAAGAGGCCGGGTTTCGGGTGCGCCTGTTCTTTATGCGCGACTACGAGGAAGAACCCGCCATGCTGGCAGGCCTGGCGGAGTTTCTGGCCGGCTACGACCTGGTGGTCACTTACAACGGGAAGGCCTACGATGCGCCGCTGCTGGAGACCCGCTACCGGCTCAACCGCCAGCAGCCGCCGCTGGACGGCAAGGCCCACCTTGACCTTCTGTTCGCCGCCCGCCGGCTCTGGAAGCTGCGGCTGGAGAGCTGCCGGCTGGTGGAGTTGGAGAACCAGATTCTCGGGGTCGAGCGGGAGGGCGATCTGCCGGGGGAGATGATTCCTTACTACTACTTCGAGTATCTCCGGACCAGGCAGGCTTTCCGGCTGGTTCCCTTGTTTCACCACAACGTGATGGATATTGTGAGCCTGGCGGCCTTGACGGCGGTGGTGCTGCCGGCCTACGCGGGGCCTGCCGAGGCCAGGCAGGAATGCCTGGGTTACCACGGAGAGGATCTGCTGGGCCTGGCGCGATGGCTGCGAGTTAACGAGTGTTTCGAAGAGGCGCTGGAGCTCTACCGGCAGGCTGTAAACAGCCGGTTGGCGGATCAGCACCTGTTCCGGGCCCTGTGGGAGACGGCCGAGATCGAGAAGAAGCTCGGGCGGCGGGACCGGGCGCTGGCCGTCTGGTGCGACCTGGCCTCCGGAAAGAACCCCTACCGGCAGGCGGCGCTGGAAGAGCTGGCCAAGCATTACGAGCACCGGGAGAAGAACTACTCCATGGCCCTGGAGATGACTGCGTCGGCGCTGGAGCTAGGCCATTCACCTGAGTTGGAGCGCCGGCGGCAGCGGCTGGAGAGCAAGGCGGCCGGCGAATCCAGCCGCCTGATCTGAGTCACAACGCCACAGGGGCTGTCACCGTAGAACTCAGCGGGCCAGTTGGCTGTTGGCTAGGACCCTGTAGCGGCGTTGTTTACGGACGCCTGCGACTGGACGTGCGGTTGCAAGCTTGGGCCGGACAGGCAGGAATGCCTGTCCTACTGTTTTACGAATGATTGCTATAGCGCCCGCTTTCAATGATTGCTATAGTTACATTCGGCTAGACTTTTGCCTTGACTTGACCGATACTCAACGGTACGGAGAGCGTGGATGCTCTGGAGAGTGGCGGATCGACGGAGGCAGGGGATGCTGGCGGCAGCAGCGCTGGTCGCCATGACGCCGGTCTGGGCCCAGACGGAGCTGAACTTTTCCCGGCTCGGCGGCGTCGTCCGGATTGTCAATACCGACCTGGCGGTGCTGGAGTCTCCCGAGACCCGAACCGATCTGATTTGCCAGGTCACCCCCCTCAAGCCGGAGTTAGGCTTTGACCTTCGGTTTCATGCCGGGTACCGCGTCTCGATCCCGCTGCGGGACCTGGCGGGCGATGGGGATCAGCTGCGAGTCCTGATCCGGATCACCCCGCTCGACAACCTTGAGAACGTCGTCTACCTGGTGGACCGCTTCACGGTCCCGCCGATCGAAGAGGATGCCAAAGGTGAGGCCTCGCTGCCGGGAGGCTACACCCTGGGGCCGGGCCGCTACAAGGTCAACTGGCTCATGCGGGACCACAGCGAGCGGGTCTGCGCCCACCACTGGGAGATCGAGGCCCGGCTCGACGCCGACAACCGGGACTTGCCCCTGACCATGCCCCCCAACACGGTGTCTCAGAAGCCGCCCGAGCCGTTTGAGGAGCAGCCGCCTGTCGAGCGAGCCTCCACCGACCAGTTGCTGCACGTTAGGGTTCTGGTGAACTTTTCGCCGACTGGTCCGCGGGAGACAACCCTGAAACCCTGGGACGTCGACGCCATCGTATCCATCCTGCGGTCCATCGCGCGGGAGCGGCAGATCGGCCGCTTCAGCGTGGTGGCGTTCAACATGCAGGAGGAGCGGGTCATTTACCGGGAAGAAAACGTCGAGCGCATCGACTTTCCGGCGCTGGGCGAGGCGGTGCATTCGATCAAGCTGGGGATGGTGGACTACCGCAAGTGGCAAGACCCCCAAAGCTCCACCCGGTTCCTCACCACCCTGCTGACAGAGCAACTCGGTCCCCGCCAGCAGCCGGTTCCCGACGCCATCATCATCACCGGCCCCAAGCTGATGCTCGACAAGAAGATTCCTCAGGACGCTCTGAAGCAAGCCGGCCGGGCCAACTGTCCCATCTTCTACCTGAATTACAATTTCAATCCCCGCTCCCACCCCTGGCGGGACGCCATCGGCACGGCCCTGAAGGCTTATAAAGGGCTGGAGTACTCCATCAGCCTGCCGCGGGACCTCGGTGCGGCGGTCACCGACATGATGTTCCGCCTGGGCCGCAGGTAGGACAGGCATTCCTGCCTGTCACTCGAGTTTGGACATTTCCGTAGCGTTGACAACGGGCTGGGACACGGCCAGGTCCTGTCATCCCGAGCGAAGCGAGGGATCTGTTTTTTGCCAAAACCTGCTGGCCAGCCAATCCGTGAAAAACAGCAGATCCCTCGCTTCGTTCGGGATGACGGGCTCTGGAGCGGCCGCAGGCCGCTCCAGGACAGGCATTCCTGCCTGTCAGGGCTTCGAATCCGCGCTAGTTCCCCAGCGCCTGGACTGCAGCCTCCAGGGACCCATGGTTCGGGATCATGCTGTCGAGCTTGGTCATATGTAGCAGGCGCTGGGCCAGCCCCTGGGCGCCGGCCAGGCAAAAGGCCCCCCCGGCCTCCGTCAGTTTGCCGAAGCACAGCGTGATAACGCCCAGGCCGGCGCTGTCGATGTAGGTCACGGCCGTCAGGTCGAAGATGATCTTGCGGCGGTTCTGCTTGAGCAACTCGTCGATCTGGACTTCGATGCGCTGGCTCTCGCGCCCCAGCGTTATCTTGCCGGTGAACTTCACCACCGTGATGTCCGGCTCCAAATGGATGGTTTCGGTTTCGAGCAGCATGGGACAGATTCAGGATACCACGGTGAAATCCTCGCTGGCGGCCAATACCGTGGGATAGAAAGAGACCACGTTTTCCAGATGGGTGATCTTGAAAAGCTGCCGCACCCGGTCGTTCACCCCAGCCAGGCGCAAGCCGCCCCCGGCCCGCACGGCCCTGGTCAGGCACGTGATGATGGCTCCCATGCCGGTGGAGTCCACGTAGTAGACCCGCGAGAGATCGAAGATGAACTTCTTCTGGTTCTTTCGCAGCAGCTCCGACACCAGGTCTTCGACGGCCATGGTCTGGGGTCCCAGGACGATCTTGCCGGCGAACGTCAGCACCGTGATATCCGGCTCCAGGCGGCTGGTTTCGATGTGGAGAAGGTCGCTCATATCGCACCTACAGGCAGGAATCCCTATATTACTGGGTGGCCCTTTTGGCCGCCACGGCCTCCTTCATGATCTGCCCGTACCCCTCCTTGTCGAAGGGTGGGCAGCCGCAAGGAAATTGTCCCAAAGGATGGTTCCGCTGGCGCATTAGAAATGTGCAATAGGTAAGGGTCTTGCACACCTTGCGCTCGTCCAGCTCGCCCCGCTCCAGGGCCTCGCGGGGGTAGTCGGGATGGGCCAGCGATCCCCGCCCCAGGGCGAAGAAGCGGATGCGCCCTTCGTCGAGATTGGCGGCCCCGGCGTTGATGGCGTACTTCTGGAGCCAGCTGTAGCCGGTCCCCACCATGGGCAGGTCCGGGAAGGCCTGCTGCAACTGGCCGGCGATGCGAAAATGGCGGTCCACGCCCAGCAGCGGGTGCTCGGGCGGCTCGTAGTTGCCTTCGTCCGGCTTCTCGAAGGGCCGGCCTACGTGGGGGTTGAAGTAGGGGCTGCCGGTGGAGACGTTGAGCAGCTTCACCCCCCAGGCCGCCAGACAGCGGATGACCTCCTTGACCTCGGTCAGGTCCTCCCGCAGCGGATCTTCGGGGGCCACGCCAAAGCCATAGGGATAGGGAATCTCGTAGTGGCAGGGGACGCCCACCGCGGTAGCTGGATCCTTGTAGTATGGAAGGCCGTCGAAGCAGCCCAGGCGCGCCGCCAGCACCAGGCCATCCCCCAGCTCGGCCCGGATCTTGCCGAGCACGTTGCGCAGGAACCGAAGGCGGTTCTCGAGCGGACCACCGTAGCGCCCGGGGCGTTGCCGGGCGCCCAGCAGCTCCACCAGCAGGTACCCGTGGGTGGCCTTGACGTCGACGGCCCGGAAGCCGGCCTGCAGCGCCAGCTTTGCTGCTCCCACATAGGCATCTTCGAGGCGCTCCAGCTCGTCGTCCGAAATAACCGGGTAGTCGGGCGCCACCCCGGTCTTGGCGTCCACGTAGGGGTTGTGGCAGGCGATGGTCCGCCGCGGCACGCTATGGCGGCCCGAGTGCGTCAGTTGCAGCACCTCCAGCAGATCGTCGGCCGTGCCATACAGCTCGCGGTGAAGCTCGCGGGTGCGCTCCAGCATCCGGGCCAGCCGGGAGACGGTCTGGTCCCGAATCCACAGCTGCCGGGTATTGGCGCGGCCGTCCTCGCGGACCGCCGTGGCCTCGAACCAGATCAGCTTGGCCCCGCTGCGGCCATAGCGCTCGTACCGTCGCTCCGTCAGCTCTCCGGGGTTACCGTCCAGGTCTCCGTCGCAGCCCTCCATGGGGTGGATGCCGATGGAGTTGCCCACTCGAACGCCCCCCACCGTCACCGGACGAGCCAGGATGGCGCTGACCCGCCGGGGATCGGGCTCCAGCCGGACCTGGGGCGCCCCGATTCGCTCAGCGTCCGACGCCAGATCCTGCAGGCTCTGGTAGGTGAAGTGTTTCATGCTGCTTGCTTTGGCGCGGGAGCAGGGCGATGGCCGCGGCCCCCATCAAGGCCATGGCGAACACCGACCCCAGCGCCACGCCGTAGTCGCCGAAATGCTGCCGCAGCAGCGATACCCCGTAGGGAAACCAGGTCTGGCCGATGGTGTCGGTCGGGAGAATGATGGCCATGGCCCGCGCCAGGCTGTTGACCCCGAACTGCTCGGCCGCCATCAGCGGGATCAGCATGTAGTCGGCCCCCATCCCGAAGCCGAACAGGATCGCGAACAGGTACACCGTCGCCAGCGAATCCGAGGGCTTCACCATCAGCAGCAGCGGGATCGTCACCGCCACCAGCAAGTAGGTGAACGTCATGACGTACTTCTTGGGGAAACGGTCGGCCATCCAGCCCATCACCAGCCGCCCGGCTATGCTCGACACCATGATGTAGAAGAGGGCCTCGCTGAAGACGTGGTTCAGCACTTTCTGGTCGGTGAAGCCCTGGTCCTTGAAGACCAGCTTCATGTGCTGGTTGATGGAGCCGATAGAGCCGATGGAGCAGGCGCTGCCGACCACCAACAGCCAGAAGGCCCGCTGCCGCACCAGGTACTGGAAACTGCGCGGCTCCACCGCCGCCGACGGGTGGCTTTCAGCGTCGCCGTCGGGATGCTGGCCCATCTCGGCGGGCCGGTCCCGCATCAGAAACAGGGCGATCGGCCAGGCCACAAACATCATCAGGCCCATGATCTGGAGCGCCGTCTGGAAGCCGAAGGTCTCGGTGAGAGGCTTGGCGATGAACTTGGCCGAGGCGGCCCCGAAAGCCCCCACCCCGAGATAGGCCACCCCCATGGCCTTGCCGCGGTGTTTGCGGAACCACTGGGAGATGATCACCTGATGCGGGATCGGCCCCGAGAAAATGTAGCCGACCGTGTAGAGGAACCAGAAGGCGTAATAGATCCCCAGGGCCCCGGTCATGCGGCCGAAGCCGAGGAAGGCGAAGCAGGTGAGCGCGGTGCCGAGCAGGATCAGCTTGCGCGGGCTGAAGCGGTGCACCAGCAGCGGGCCGGCCCACAGGGTGAACAGAGCCGCCAGCGGGAAACCCAGGGTGATGTCCGGCCGCGACCAGCCGAAACCGCCCCCCGCCGGGGCTTTCTCGTAGTAGTCGTAGAAAAACGGCATGCTGTAGTAGGGAATCCCCACCGCGATGCCGAAGGTGCAAAAGGCCGCCGCCGTGATCCACCAGCCGTAAAAGCGGCGCAGTTTCATGGGCCGGCCAGCCTCCTGTCATCCCGAGCGAAGCGAGGGATCTGCTTCTTGTTCCCGCGGTGCTGGTCAGGGCGCATGTCAAGCAGATCCCTCGCTTCGCTCGGGATGACAGCGTCGGCGCCGACTACCACCTCTAGTAGCCCTTCTGCTTGTCGACCACGTTGATCAGCGGCTTGCCCTCTGCGAATCGCCGGATGTTCTCCTTGATGGTCCCTACCATGCGGGCGCGGTCCTTGTCGGAGCGGCCGGCGATGTGCGGGGTGATGACGACGTTTTCGAACTTCCACAGCGGATGACCCTTGGGCAGCGGCTCGGGGTCGGTGACATCGACTCCTGCGCCGGACAGTCGCTTCTCATCGAGGGCCTTCACCAGGGCGTTCAGATCGTAGATCCCGCCGCGGCTGACGGCGATGAAGTAGGCCCCCTTCTTCATCTTCTCGAACTGGCCCGGTCCCATCATTTTGTGGCTCATGGGCGTATGCGGGGCTGAGATGAAAACCACATCGGCCTCCGGGATGACCTCGTCCAGATGGTCGGGCTTGACCACCCGCCGGATGAACGGCGAATAGGGGATGTCCTCCGGGTCAACGCCGATTACGTTCATCCCGAAAGCCCAGGCCCGGGCCGCGATCTGCATGCCGATCCCGCCGACGCCGATCACGACCGCGGTTCTGCCGCTCAGCTCGATGCCGGGGTAGTTGCCCCCGCGCCAGTTCTCTTCCATCTTGTAGCGGCCGTAGACATGGAGCGCCCGGCTCAGGTGGAGCAGCATGGCCATGGCGTGGTCGGCGATCTCCGGTCCTTGCACGATCTGGTTGTTGGTCAGCACGATCTGGCTGTCGCGCAGGTCGTTGGCGCCCGAGCGGTGGAGCACGCTTTCCACGCCCGCGCTCATCACCGCCACCCACTGGAGCTTCTTGCCGGCCCTGACCTCCTCCGGCCGGATGCTGCCGATGTAGGCGTCGGCGTCGGCGATCTCTTTCATGACGTTCTCGCGCGTCACCGCCACGATTCGAACCTGCGAGGAAACGCTCTGCAACTCCTTCGCCAGGCCCGCGTCGGCGTTAGGTCCCGCCGCCATCACGATCTTCTTGGTCTGGGCCGGCAGAGCCAGCCCACACAGGGACAGCAAAACAATCATTCGGCGCACGGCATTACCTCCTGGTAACACAGGCATTCTTGCCTGTATGTTTTTTCCCGAAACGCCGATTCTACCGCACTCCGGCCCTGTTTGGCTCTACGACTTGGCTCTACGACTCCAGCGGCAGGACCTCGAGCGCTTGCCGGTGAGGGGAATCCGCGGCCAGCAGATTCTCCACTCCCCGATCCAAGGTTGCCAGCTTGCCTCCCCTCCGGATGGCCAGATCCAGCAACAGACCATCGCTGAGCTGGCGGTGTCCCATCAGACGAGTTCGTATCTCGGGCAGGATCTCAGGGAGGCCGTGCTCGACGGACCAGAATACGTGTTCCGGCGCCGCCACCGCGGTTTCCAGGGTCCGAACCGCATCCTGCACCGTCACTGCCGTCTTCACCGCCCCCGGCTGGCTGCTGATCCGCACGAAGGCGGCCTGCGTCCAGGGGCAGGTTGCCCAGCCCCGCGACCGATGCGCGGCGAACCACTCGCGCGCCGCTTTGTGATGCACATGATGCGGCCAGGCCAGCGCCAGCAGAACGTTCGCGTCCAACAATGCCACTGCCACAATCTCACCTCAGGAACCGCGGCCCCCACCCTCCATCCTCGGCCTCCAGCGCCGCTTCTATATCCTCCGGGCCAAACCGCGGCGTTCCAGGCTCCACGCGGAAAACCGGGAACCCATCCTGGATCGTGAACGTTGGCTGAGCCATGACCCCTCGGCGGGCCAGGTACGACAGCGCCTCCCCCAGAGACATTCGCCGGCCCTCTGCCAAGCTCTTTGCCAGCTCATAGACATCATCATCGATGTTGAGAGTCGTCCTCATCTTGAGGCTATGATGTCATAAGGCCTGGTTGGTGTCAAGATTGCAGCGCCCCTTCCAGGATCGGCTGCGGCCGATGAAGTAGCGTCTCGCCGTGTGCAGCACGGGCATCGCGCACGCCAGATACGGCTCTCTCGGAAAACGTACAATGATCCTGCGGGCGGCTAGTGTATCCTGGAGTCACACAGCACGATGTGTGGAGGACCCCATGCCCACGAACCTGAATCTCGACGACAAGCTGGTGGATGAAGCCCGGAAGCTGGGGGAACACCGGACCAAGCGGGAAGCAGTGAACGCCGCCCTGGCGGAGTACGTCCAATACCGACGGCAGCAAAAGATCATCGAGCTGTTCGGCACGATCGACTACGACCCGGGTTACAACTACAAGCAGGCGCGCCGGAGACGCTAGTGGCGGTCCTGGTGGACACTTCGGTTTGGTCGTTAGCGTTGCGTCGTCGCCCCGGGGTTCTGAGCGAGGCAGAACGCTTTCTGGCAAGCGAGCTGCAGAGGCTCATCGAGAAGCGACAGGCCCGGTTGATCGGTCCGATTCGGCAGAAGCTCCTCTCGGGAATCCGGGAGCAGGCACAGTATGAGCGGCTGCGGGACTATTTACGGGCCTTCCCGGATGAGCACATCACCACGACCGACTACGAGGCCGCGGCTGACCTGGACAACCAGTGCCGGCGCGCTGGCCTGAGCGGGTCGGCCGTGGATCTGCTCATCTGCGCCGTGGCACTGGACCGGAGCTGGGCGATTCTGACTACGGATCCGGACTTCGGGCGCTTCGCCAGGGTTCTACCGATTGTCTTGTCCCCGCCGCGACAGTAGAAAGCACCAGGTTCTCTTGGTCCGCGATCCCCCGGCTGGCTGCTGATCCGCACGAAGGTGGCCTGCGTCCAGGGGCAGGTTGCCCAGCCCCGGGTCCGATTCGCGACGAACCACTCGCGCGCCGCCTTGTGATGCACATGATGGGGCCAGGCCAGCGCCAGCAGAACGTTCGCGTCCAACAATGCCACTGCCACAACCTCACCTCAGGAACTGCGGCCCCCACGCTCCATCCTCGGTCTCCAGCGCAGCTTCTATATCCTCCGGGCCAAACCGCGGCGTTCCGGGCTCGACGCGGAAAACCGGGAACCCATCCTCGATCGTGAAAGTTGGCTGAGCCATGACCCCTCGGCGGGCCAGGTCTGACAGAGCCTCCCCCAGAGACATTCGTCGGCCCTCAGCCAAGCTCTTTGCCAGCTCATAGGCATCATCATCGATGTTGAGAGTCGTCCTCATCTTGATGTTATGATGTCATAAGGCCTGGTTGGTGTCAAATTGCAGCGCCCCTTCCAGGATCGGCTGCGCCGGGCGACTCACTCATCCCGCCGGTGGCCACCGCATGGCGCCGTGGAGGATGCGAAGTATCCAAATCGCCTCTGGCCGGAGCTCGTACACAGCAATGTATGGAAGGCCTGGGAATACGAGCTCACGGCTGCCCTCGACGCGACCGGTGCGCCCGAGTTGAGGAAACTGCCGCAACGACTGAACTCCTTGGTAGATCGTCCTTGCCACGCGAAGAGCCGCAGCGGGGCTGTCTTTGTGGATGTGGTCGCAGATTCGCGTCAGGTCCTCGGCGGCGGGCAGCGTCCACCGAAGGCGCATCAGGAGCGGTAGCGTTCCTCAAGTCGTGCGACCAGGTCCTCGTGGTCGACCAACTCGTCTCGTCGAGCCGCTTCGCGTCCTTGCTCAACCGCTTCGACGAGCCAGCGGTGGTGATCCAAAAAAGCATCCAGGGCCTCGCGCAGGATCTGTTCCGGGGGCCGACCGGTTCCAGCAGCCACCTCCGCGAGCAAGGACTCCTGTTGTGAGGTTAAGGTTAGTGAAACTTCCATACTTGCAGTGTAGGCCGGCAAGTCGTGGGTGTCAATTCGGGTGTCAAGGCCAAGTAGAAAGTTCCTCTTCTAGTAGAACTCCAGCGGTCGCCCCCAGTGCTCCAGATACCTCCACAGCACCCCCAGGTTCTCCTCCGTCGTGTCCTGCCCCAGCGCCCGGCTGGTGGGAACTTCTCACGTGGCGCTGACACCCTAGCTCACGCCATTGACTGCCCGCTCGGGCGCCGTTAAGATAGGGCGGAAAGGTCGGGCTTCCATGACCGGCCGGACATTCGGTCATTACCGGATCGAAGCCAAGCTCGGCGAAGGCGGCATGGGCGTCGTCTACAAGGCCCGCGACACCCATCTGGACCGCTTCGTAGCCATCAAGGTGCTGCGCTCCGAGGCGGTGACCAACCCCGAGCGCAAGCGCCGCTTTGTCCAGGAGGCCAAGGCGGCCTCCGCCCTGAACCACCCCAACATCCTGCACATTTACGACATCGATCAGGTGGACGGCGCCGACTTCATCGCCATGGAGTACGTGCCGGGCAAGACCGTGGAGCAACTGATCGGCCGCAAGGGCCTCGGCCTTGGCGAGCCTGCCTCTCATCAGGTCCGACTCCGCCGGAAACTCTAACCTATTCCCTGGTCCAGTTTTGGGGGAGTATTATGGCAAGGCGGGGCCAGAGATGAGTAGGGCGGGCTTCAGCACCGGGTTCAGCCTGCCAGGTCGAGACTCGCCTCGACCCCTGTCCCGCCGAGCGCGGGACACGCGTGTCGGCGCGGCGCGCAACGGTGCGTGCGCCGCATCGCAGCTTGTCACCGTATTCCGCGAATCTCATTAGCTGGGGGAATCCCGGAAAACATGATAGCTGGCGACACGTGGCGGCTGGGCGACTTGCTACTGGTGCCCGATTGAGATTGTCACATTGCCGTTGCCGGTGACGACGGGTCGTATGCAGTAGGGCCCCTGCGGCAGGGTTAGGGCGCCTACAGTGCCGACCCTCGGCCTGTTGATGGTGACGGAACCGGCGCTCTCGACGCGTCCCAGGGGGACCTCTGGGCATTGCTGCGGCCGGCCACGGCGTCGGCGTTAGGTCCCGCCGCCATCACGATCTTCTTGGTCATTCGCCGGCCCTCAGGCAAGACTCTTGGCCAGCTCATAGACATCATCATCGATGTTGAGAGTCGTCCTCGTCTTGATGTTATGATGTCACAAGCCCTGGCTGGTGTCAAGGCTGCGGCCGGCCGATTCCCGCCGCAAATTTGCGGCGGAGTCCAACCCTTGCGCTGTCCATAACCTAGTGCTCCGGTTAATAAATACACTAACGTAATAACATGGCTTGATATCTTGCTCCCGACATGGCATGGGTGTTGGTAAGGTGTCCACCCATGCCAAGATCAAGCCCTTTTGTGATTACTCAGTCGCCTGCGGAAGACGAGTTGCGCAGGCGCGCTGGGAAATATACGTTACCGTATTTCCAGGTTCAGCGAGGAGCCAAGATGATCCTCCACGCCGCCGAAGGTATGGCCAACGAGGAGGTCGCTGCATCTCTGGACACCCGCCGTGAAGTGGTCTGTCTGTGGCTCAAGCGCTTCTTCGCCGACCGCCTGGCTGGATTGAAAGAGCATGCTCGTCCGGGTCGCCCCCGGACTTTTCCCCCCACATCTCGTCGTTCAGGTTAAGGCCTTGGCTTGTTGATCACCCAACAGGGCAAAGGTCCAATCACCGACGTATCCGTTCTCCACGGCGATTGCAGCCTATCGCGAATGGCGCGGCCACAAACGCGCCGAGCCAGTTACGATTGGTTGATGTGAGCCCTCTCGACGCCATCATCGAGGATCTGAAATTGCTTCCTCCTGAGAAACTGAAAATCGCCGCCGATTTCGTCAGCCGCCTCCAGGGGACCAGCGAGGAAGAGCGCCAGACGATCCTTGCCCAGACTGCTGAAAGCCTCTCTCCGGAAGACGCCGACGCGATGGAGAAAGCCATCGCTGGGCGTAACTTTCACGATTGCCTGACCCCGAATCGGCGCTTCGTCCGGAAATGGGTGCGCCAGCTGATATACTGGGATCTAGGTCGGTATGGACATTCATCTCGATTCGCGCGGCGAGCACCTGATCGAGCAGCAACTACGCTCTGGCCGCTACCACTCTCCCGAACAGGTTGTTGTCAGCGCCCTGGAGGTACTGACCCAAAACGAGCAAGCCCTCGCTCAAAATGACGAGCGGCGGCAGGCCGTGCAGGACATGCTGGCCTTCGCCGGAGAACACGGCTTCATCCTGGGAGAAGACCTCAACATTCGCGACCTCATCCATGAGGGACACAAGTACTAATCGATGCCGCCGTTCGTGGTGGACGCCTCGATGACGCTGAGCTGGTGCTTTGCCGACGAGGCCACGCCGTACAGCCGTGGCGTGCTCGCCTACCTACGCGATTGTGCCAGCCTTGTGGCCATTTGAAGTCGCCAACGCCCTTGCACTCGAACGTCTTTGCCAGCTCATAGACATCATCATCGTTGAGAGTCGTCCTCGTCTTGATGTGATGACGTCATTAGTCCTGGTTGGTGTCAAATTGAAGCGCCCCTTCCAGGATCGGCTGCGGCCGACCGATTTCCGCTGCAAATCTGCAGCGGAGTACAACCCTTGTGCTGTCCATAACTTTGCCAGCCTGGCTGCGACAAGGCCCGCTGGGACTCGTTTCAAATGCCGCCCGTGGAGGTTCAAACTGAGGGGCCAGTTCGGTCGGCGGGTCTACAGCTTTCACTTCGACCACAACACCGGCAACTACGAGGTCCACGCGGTACCCGCAATCCAGCCGCAAACCCTTGTAGACCACCGGCAGAGAGTGCTCGGTGACATAAGGACAGCCCGCAGAGGTTGAGTTCGGGGCAAAGGCACTGGGTGTATGCCGATTCAAGCCACCCCGGCCCCAGGGCGCGATGCACTTCGATGGCGGCGCCGGCCAGCCAATTGATCCTCTGCGTCTCTGCGTCTCTGCGGTGAATCCAGGGGGCGTTAACTTCGCTGCGCCGGAAGCGCTACCTTGGCGCTGATGAACCGGCAAACCCTGGCCCACTACCAGGTCCTCAATGTCTATGAGTTGGTGTCAAGATTGCAGCGCCCCTTCCAGGATCGGCTGCCGCAGACCGATTTCCGGCGCAAATTTGCGCCGGAGTCCAACCCTTGCGCTGTCCATAACTTAGCCAGCCTGGCTGCGACTAAGGCCCGCTGGGCCTGGGAATACGAGCTCACGGCTGCCCGCGACGCGGCCGCATCAGGAGCGGTAGCGTCGGAAGCGTTCCTCAAGTCGTGCGACCAGGTCCCCTCGTCGGGCCGCTTCGCGTCCTTGCTCAACCGCTTCGACGAACCTGCGGTCGTGATCCCAAAAGCATCCCGGGGGCCGACCGGTTCCAGCAGCCACCGGACCGTGTTGACTTGTCTGGCCGCGGGTCATAGTATTGGCCCAGTATGTTCCCTGGGATCGGCCAAACCTTGGGCCACTATCGAATCGATTCCAAGCTCGGCGAGGGCGGCATGGGCGAGGTCTACCGCGCCCAAGACACTCGCTTGAACCGGCCGGTGGCGCTGAAGGTGCTGCGCGCCGAGGCCGTCGCCGATCCGGAGCGTAAGAAGCGTTTTGCTCTGGAGGCCCAGGCCGCCTCGGCCCTCAATCACCCCAACATCGTCACCATCTACGACATCGGCCAGCAGGACGGGATCGACTTCATCGCCATGGAGTTCATCCCGGGCCGGACCCTGGAGGTCATCTCGGGGCGGGGTCTTCCAGTCGCCGAGGCTCTCCGCTACGCCATCCAGATAGCCGATGCCATGGCCCGCGCCCACGCCGCCGGCATCATCCACCGGGACCTGAAGCCCGCCAACCTGATGGTCAACGACGGGCTGGTAAAGGTCCTGGATTTCGGCTTGGCCAAGCTCGCCGAAACCGCCGACAGCGAGGCTTCCCAGGCCACCCTCAGCATGCGGGCGGAGGCGCCGGCCGCTACCGTCGAGGGCTCCATCCTGGGTACGGTGGCCTACATGTCGCCCGAGCAGGCCGAGGGCAAAAAGCTCGACCCCCGTTCGGATATCTTCTCGTTCGGATCGGTGCTCTACGAGATGCTGACCGGCCGGCGGGCCTTTCAGGACGAGACGAAGATGTCGACCTTGGCGGCCATCCTCACCACGGACCCCCCGCGGCTGGCCGAGGTGGCTCCGGGTGTTCCGCGAGACCTCGATCGCATGGTGCGCCGGTGCCTTCGCAAGGATCCCGCCAGGCGCTTCCAGACGATGGCGGACCTCAAGGTGGCGCTCGAGGAGCTTCAGGAGGAGGGCGCCGTGCCGGCCGCGCCAGTGGTTGCGGTTCGAAGCCGAAGCCGGCTCCCGATGGCAGCGTCCGCCGCCGGGTTGGGGTTGATTCTCGGCGCCTCGCTGATGGGCCTGCTATGGTGGCTGGCGGGATCTCGCGGGGCGCTGCTGCCGGTGCTCACCCGTATCACCGCCGACCCCGGCCTCACCACCGACCCGGCGGTCTCGGCCAACGGAGCCCTGCTGGCCTACGCCTCCGACCGGGGGTCCGGCCAGAATCTCGACATCTGGGTGCAGCCGGTGGCGGGGGGCGAGCCGATCCGCATTTCGCGCCACGACGCCGACGACCGCCAGCCTGGCTTCTCCCCCGATGGCAGCCGCATCGCCTTCCGCTCCGAGCGCGACGGCGGCGGCATCTACGTCGTGCCGGCGTTGGGGGGACTGGAGCGGTTCCTGGTGGCGAAGGGTCGCAATCCCCGCTTCTCGCCCGATAGTAAGTGGATCGCCTACACGTTGGGAGGCCGCGGCTTCGGCTCCTCGATTCACGTGATGCCTGCCGCCGGCGGTGACCCCCGGCAACTGGCCCCGGAACTCCGCTCCGTAAAGGAGCCGGTCTGGTCGCCCGATGGAAAATTTGTGCTGTTCTACGGTGGCGGGGCGGGCAGCTTCGGCTGGTGGTTGGCTGCTCCCGACGGCGGTGCAGCCAGGCGCCTGGAGATCTCTTCCGGATTCTCGCGCGCGCCCGGCGTCCGGCTCGGCGACTGGGGCGCGGGCGGCCGGCTCCTCTTCACGGCTTCCCTCCGCGACACCACTGCCCTGTTCCAAGTACCGATCACCCACTCACACAAGATCAGCGATCCGCCCCGGCAGATCACGGCGGGCACGGGCATCGACGCGGCCCCGGTGTGGGCCGGCCAGGGCCGTATCTTCTTCGCCAGCCTGACGCTCAGGACCAACATCTGGAGCCAGGCCATCGACGCCGAGACGGGGCAGGCCATCGGCGAGCCGCAGCCACTCACCCACGCCGCGGCCACCGACGAGCAACCGTCGCTCTCTCCCGATGGCAGGAAACTGGCCTTCCTCTCGGACCGCTCCGGCGCCCCGAAGGTTTGGATAAAGGACCTCTCAAGCGGGGTCGAGACCGCCCTCACCTCCACGCTGGCCGCGGAACTCCATCCCCAGATCTCCGCCGACGGTGTCACGGTGGCATTCGACTCGGAAGGCAAGATCCACATCGCGAGCGCCGCCGGCGGCGTGCCCAAGCCGGTCTGCCAAGGCTGCAACCTTTGGGATTGGTCCGCGGACGGAACCAAAATGCTGGTCAGGGAAACTCCGCCGGGACCGACCCACGTTGTGCAGGTTCTGGAGGTTGCCACCGGCAAGCGGGCCGGGGTCTTGCGGCACCCGCAGCGCCTGGCGCACGCGCGCTTCTCCCCCGACGGCCGCTGGATTTCGTTCATCACCTGGATCGAAGCCGATCGGACCCGGCTCTGGGTCGCCCCCTATCGCGGAGAAGGGCGGATCGAGGAGCGCGACTGGATCCCGTTGACGGCAGGCGACTCGGCCGAGGTCGAGAATGAGTGGTCGCCCGGCGGCAGCGTGCTCTACTTTGGCTCCGAGCGAGACGGGTTCCGGTGCGTCTGGGCACAGCGGCTCGACCCGCAGACGCGGCAGCCTCAAGGCGGGGTATTCCCGGTGGTTCACTTCCACCGCGCCCGCCGCCACCTGTTCGGCAGCGCCGGCCAGGCCGTCCCCGGCCGCGCCAGCCAGGCCGGCCCCGGCTTCCTCTCGGTCTCCCGCGACAAGCTGGTGTTCAGCCTGATGGAGACGACGGGGAACGTCTGGCGGGCTGATCTCGAGTCTCAGGCCCCATGACGCGCCCGACGCCGAGGCCGGCGCTGGTGCGCTCGGCCATGGGGGGATTCTTTCAGCTGGGATCCTCGGTGGCCCTGCTGGGGGCCTTGCTGCCGGTGTGGCTCTATTACGGCTCGTTTTCGCTGGCCACCGGCGGCGATTATTTCCTGGCGTTCAACCTCGGGCTGGTGTGCGCGGCTGCCGGCTCGCGCGGGTTGCTGGGCAAGCTGGGACCTCGCGGCTTGCTGGTAGCGGCGGCCATGGGTGCGGGCGCCACCCTGCTGCTGCTGGCGGCCATTCTGTCTCCGGTGGTCCGAATCTTCCCCATGGTGGCGCTGGGATTTGCCACCGGCATGCTGACCACCGGCGTTTCCTGGCTGATGTTCGACGCCCTGGCGGCGCCGATGGCAGCGCCGCTGCTGAGCCTGGCCGGGTTGGTGTTCGGCGCCGGCGCCGTCTCCTTTACCCTGCTGGTCTGGGCCACGTTCCGCACCCTGACGGCGCCGGGTCTGCTGATCCTGACCGGGCTGCTGCCGCTCGTGCTGGGCCTTCTGTACCTTGGGCAGCGCTCGCTGGCGCAGCCGGCCCTGCAAGCCGTTCCCTTGCGTTTGACGTGGCGGGCCACCGGCTCTCCGGCAGCAGCCCTGCTGGCCTTGGCGCTGTTCTTCCAATCGGGGGCCGAGTGGATGGTGGGAGGCTGGCTGGCGATCTATTGGATCCGCCGTTTCGGAGTGCGCCTGGAAACTGCGTTGCTGGCGCTGGCTTGGTACTGGACGATCCTGACGCTGGCCCGGCTGGTGACCCCGCGTCTGCCGCGGCTGACCGGACCGTTCCGCCAGATCACCCTGAGCGCGGCGGCAGCGCTGGCGGGCTGCCTGTTCCTGGTTTCGGCGGCGGGCTGGGGCGGAGCGGGGGTGGGAATCACGCTTCTGGCTGCCGGACTGGGGGGCTCTTATCCGGTACTGATCGGCATGATCGGGGACCGCTTCCCGGCCTTTCACCCGGGCTTCTTCAACGGGCTGTTCTCGCTGGCGCTGATCGGCGGCATGCTGGCGCCGTGGCTGGCCGGTCACCTGGCAGACGACCGTATCGGTTGGATCATCGGGGCGCCGGCGGTCTCGGTGGTGCTGGTCTATCTGCTGCTGTCGGGGGTGCTGCTGGAGGCGCGCGCCGCCAGGATGGCGAAAACCGCATCTTCCAGTTGAGGCAGGGCGCCCGTGAAGAAGTGATCCTGGGCCTCGATCCAGACCAATTGCTTGGGTTCGGCGGCCGCGCCAAACACGGCCTCCACCTGGGGGCGAGTGCCGTACTGGTCTCGGGTGCTGTGCAGGAAGTGTTTCGGGCGCGCGCAGCGGGCCAGGTAACCCCAGTCGCCGTGGCCGGCGGGCAGCCCAGCGGCAAGCACCCGCTCCACCCGGGGATCGGAACAACTGGCCTGCAGACACACCCGGGCGCCGAAGGAGAACCCGGCCGCCACCAGCGGCAGCCCCGGGTAGCGCTCGCCGAGGAAGGTGAGGGCGGCGCGGAAATCGTCCTGCTCCCCGACTCCCTGATCGTAGGCGCCGGCGCTGCGCCCCACGCCGCGGAAGTTGAAGCGCAGCACCGCAGAGCCGGCGCGCTGGGCAGCCCTGGCGATGCCATGGACCACTTTGTTCCGCATGGTGCCCCCGTAGAGCGGATGGGGGTGGCAGACCAGCGTGGCCAGGCGCAGCGGCCCGGCCTGGGGATCCGTTTCGAGCACCGCTTCCAGTTGTCCGGCCGGCCCGGGGATCCAGAGGAGGCTCACCGGGTGTCAGGGTACCATGCTATATTTCCGCTATGCCCCGCACCCGACGAGATGCCCTCCGCCTTCTGGCCGGCGGCGCTGCGACCAGCCTGCGCCTTGCTTCTCAGCCCCGGCGGCCCAACCTCGTCATTCTCTATGCCGACGATCTCGGCTGGGGCGACGTCGGGTTCAACGGCCGCAAGACCTGGTCTACCCCCAACCTGGATCGCATGGCCTCTCAAGGTACGCGCTTCAGCCGCTGGTACACCGGCATGCCCCTTTGCGCCCCCTCGCGAGCCTGCCTGCTGACCGGCCGCTACAACATTCACAATGGGGTCCGCACCAACGGCTCCGACATTCCCGTTTCGGAGGTCACCATCGCGGAGGCCCTCAAGCCCCACGGCTACGCCACCGCCCTCATCGGCAAGTGGCACCGCGGGCGCTTGCCCGACGGCGGTTTCACCCATCCGCTGGACCAGGGCTTTGATCAGACCTACGGATTTCTCGATGCCCGCCACGCCTGGGAGCACTACCCAAAGTACCTGTTCCGCGGGCGCGAGCAGGTCTCGGCCAGCGGCTATACCGCCGATACCTTTTCCGACCAGGGCATCGAATTCATCCGTCGCCACCGCAACCAGCCGTTCTTTCTCTACCTGGCCTACATCGAGCCCCACTTCCTCATCGAAGCCCCGCCCGAGGAGGTCGCCAAGTTGCAGGGCCGGTTCCCGGAAAAGGACTCCAGCTCTCCGGTCAACGCCACCTATGCCGCCATGATCCACCGGCTCGACGCCGGCATCGGCCGGGTGCTGAGGACCTTGGAAGAGACCGGGCTGGCGGAGAACACCGTGGTGGTGTTCTCCAGCGACAACGGCGGAACTTTTGAAGTGGGCAACAAGGGGGCCGCCTTTTACCACGACAGCAATCACCCCTTCCGCGGGCAGAAGCGCAGCCTCGAAGAAGGAGGCATCCGGGTTCCTGGCATAGTTTGGGGGCCGGGGCGGGCGCCCGCCGGCCGCACCGTCGAAGACCCCGTTCACATGATGGACGTCATGCCGACGTTTCTGGCCGCGGCCGGCCTCCGGCCCGAGCCGGCCTGGAATCT
>Ga0247727_10005185_pt1 | contig 26755 bp, 15 predicted proteins | sample WisWelCaveWW1625_FD_202498 | JGI IMG/M metagenome (GOLD analysis project Ga0247727, IMG submission 202498) | Biofilm microbial communities from Wishing Well Cave, Virginia, United States - WW16-25 | ecosystem: Environmental > Aquatic > Deep subsurface > Groundwater > Cave microbial mat | place...
GTGAACAATCCCGTAACGCAAAATATTACGTGGGCTTATGGTGGCGGAACTACCAACTATTTCAACCTGTGGTATTCAACCAACGGAGGCAGCAGTTGGATACTCATCACCAGCAATTATTACGCAGGCGCTACAGGAAACGGAACTTATACATGGACAATTCCAAACACTCCATCTAATAATTGTTACGTACGAATAGAAGATTACAATAACACTTGCCGAAAAGATGAGAGCAATAGTTCTTTTACGATTGTCGCGCCTACGCCTTATATTAATGTAACATACCCCAATGGTGGACAAACTTTATATGGTTTCAATAATGCAACCATCACATGGACTTCCGGATACCTGAGTTCATCGTTTGTGCGAATTGATTACTCGGCAGATAACGGAACAACCTGGACGAACATCACTACTTCAACAAGTAATACAGGTTCTTATGTCTGGACGGTTCCAAACATCACCACCACGCAAGCGCTTGTGCGTGTGATGGATTTCGGAAACAGTGCTACTTACGATGTAAGTAATGCAGTTTTCACTATCAATCCTGCTGTTACTGTGGCAACTCCTAACGGAGGAGAAAATCTGAACGGCTGCACTGTCACAACAATTACGTGGACAGGAGAGCCCGGAACAAATAATTACACATTACAATATTCGACCAACGGAGGAGGTTCGTGGACAACCATTGTGAATCAAAGTTTCAGTGGAGGTCCGAACTATTCTTATAACTGGACGCTTCCGAATCTTTCTTCCAATTTCTGTCTGGTGAAAGTTTACAACAGCAGCAACGCAAGTAAGGTTGATCAGAGCGATGCGTTGTTTAATATTATTCCTCCTATAACTGTAACTAATCCGAACAATGGCGGAAGTTATGCAGTAGGTTCTATTATGAATATCACATGGACATCAGTAGGTGTATCTAACTTTTACAACATTGATTATTCAATAAATGGCGGAGGTTCATGGATTAATATTGTTTTCAATTCTAATATTCTGACTAATTCTTATAACTGGACTGTTCTGAATACTCCATCCGTTAATTGCTTAATCAGAGTAACTGATTTTAACGCTGCATGTAAAACCGACCAGAGCGATTTGCAATTCACCATTGCTGCTACTCCCGCTTCTGTAATTGTTACTTCTCCGAACGGAGCGGAGAACTGGACGGTTTGCTCGGCACGAAATATTACATGGACAGCAAACGGAACTTCCGGATTTTTTGATATTGATTATTCTTCTGACAATGGTTTTTCCTGGAATGTTGTTGCATCCAACTACGCATCAGCCAATGGGATTTATGCATGGACAACTCCGTCAACTCCTACTGTGCAAGGATTAATTCGCGTGAAAGATTATAACAATGGCGCATTCGTTGACCAGAGCAACGCTGTATTTACGATTTCTAATCTTGCAACGCCCGGAGTGATTTCCGGAAACACTCCTGTGTGCCAAGCCACTGCGCAAACGTATTCTGTCTCTTTAGTTACTGGCGCAACTTCTTACACATGGTTATTACCATCGGGATGGGGTGGAAGTTCTACATCTAACATAATAAATACTATCCCATCAAGTACGAGCGGAACTATTTCCGTGACTGCGAACAATAGTTGCAGTTCGAGCGCGGCATCCACAAAAACAGTAACAGCAACTCCGCTCCCCGCAACTCCCGGAGCCATCAGCGGAAATACTACGCCATGCGCGAGTGTTGTTGAAACATACAGCGTAAGCGTTGTGAGCGGAGCAACTTCTTACACATGGTTGTTGCCTGTAGGATACAGTGGAAACTCAACAACAAATTCCATCAACGTAACAATTGGAAGTGCTTCAGGAGTAATACAGGTCTATGGAAATAATTCATGCGGCACCGGAGCGGCATCATCGCTTACGGTAACTCCCAGCGGAGGAGTGCCTGCAACACCCACGAATATTGTTGGATTAACCTCTCCTTGCGCTACCACTGTTCAGACATATAGTGTGTCTGTAGTGAGCGGAGCAACTTCTTACAACTGGACTTTGCCGGGCACATGGTCAGGAACTTCCAGCACAAATTCTATTTCTGCAACGGTTGGAACTTCCGGTGGAACAATTTCAGTTTCTGCCTCCAACACCTGCGGAACATCTTCCACGCAAACACTTTCTGTATCTGTATCAAATGTTACTGCTCAGCCGGGAGCAATTTCAGGCAATACAAATATTTGCCAGAGTAGCGTGAATACCTATTCTATTTCTGCTGTGGGTGGTGCAACTTCTTATACATGGACATTGCCTGGTGGATGGACAGGTTCTTCCACTTCAACCATAATCACTACCACTGTTTCTGCAACGAGCGGAAATGTGCAGGTTACTGCAAACAACGGCTGCGGTGCTTCTGTTCCACAAACGCTGGCAGTTACTGTAAATCCTACTCCTGCAACACCCATCATTACTGCCAGTGGACCGACAACTTTCTGCGCGGGTGGAAATGTGGTGCTGGCTTCAAGCGCATCGAATGGATACAACTGGTCTCCGATTGTGGCAACAACTCAATCAGTCACAATTACATCATCAGGAAATTATATTGTAACAATAACTGACGCTGCCGGATGCACTGCAACTTCTGCTCCGACATCAGTGACGGTAAATTCCAATCCAAGTGTAACAGCACTGTCTTCTCCGTCTGCTGTTTGCCTTGGTGGTTCTGCAACAATCTCGGCAAGTGGAGCAGCAAGTTATCTTTGGAACACAGGCGCAACAACTGCATCATTTGTTGTTTCTCCTTCTGTGACCACGGGATATACCGTGACCGGAACAACAAACGGATGTTCTGTAGCAGCAACTGTAACATTTACTATCAACCAGCCGCCAACTACTCCAACTATTACTCCAAGCGGACCGACAACTTTCTGTGTCGGAGGAAATGTAACGCTGACTTCAAGTGCTGAAAACAGTTATTTGTGGAGCACAGGAGCAGTCACACAATCCATTATCGTTTCATCTTCAGGAAATTATTCTGTAACGGTTACGAATATTAGTGGATGTTCTTCGGGTTCAGCGGTGACGAACGTGACAGTAAATCCATTGCCGAGTTCAACCATCACTCCAAGTGGTCCGACAACTTTCTGTACTGGAGGAAGTGTAATATTGTCTTCTCCAAGTTCAACAGGAAATCTTTGGAGTACAACCGCAACTACTCAGACTATTTCGGTTACAACAGCAGGAAATTATTCCTTAACTGTTACTGATGCGAATTCGTGTTCATCAACATCTTCAATAAACGTAACAGTGAATCCGCTACCAACTGTTACCGCATCTGCAAATAATCTGATTGTCTGTGCCGGAAAACCAACTACACTTTCAGCAGGCGGAGCAACAACATATGTCTGGTCGCCTGCAACTTATCTGAGTTCCACTACAGGAGCAAATGTCACAGCGAATCCAACTACAACTATTACCTATACAGTTGCGGGAACTGATGGAAACAATTGTTCTAATACAGATGTGGTTACAATTAATGTTAATCCTCTTCCTGCAATTCCGATTATCACTTCGAGCGGACCAACAACTTTCTGCGCTGGAGGAAGCGTGGATTTAACTTCGAGTGTTGAGAATAGTTACAATTGGTCTCCGACTGCAGCAACCACACAATCTATCACCGTGACTTCATCCGGAAATTATGCGGTGACCGTAACAGATGTAAACGGATGTTCATCCACTTCTGCTCCGACAACAGTAACAGTTAATGCCATTCCAAGTTTAACTGTTACAGCAAGTTCTTCTATGATTTGTTCGGGCACATCAACAAGTTTAACTGCGAGCGGTGCATCAACGTATGTGTGGTCGCCCAGCGCGGATTTAAATAATGCGAATATTGCAAATCCTGTTGCGACTCCATCAGTAAACACAACATATACGGTTATCGGAACTTCCAATGGTTGTTCAGATACACAAACAATTGCAATTGTAGTAAATCAATCCCCTGCTATTCCTACAATTACTCCGAGCGGTACAACCACATTCTGCTCGGGTGGAAGTGTTGATTTGACTTCGAGCGTGGAGAATAGTTACAGTTGGACTCCAACGAGCGCGACTACACAATCCATCACAGTAACTTCATCCGGAAATTATGCGGTGACTGTAATAGATGCAAACGGATGTTCAGCAACTTCCGCTTCAACAAATGTTACTGTGAATCCATTGCCGAGTTCAATAATTACTCCGAGCGGACCAACAACTATCTGTCAGGGAGACAGCGTAATTTTGTCTTCGCCAAGTTCGTCAGGAAATCTTTGGAGTACAACCGCAACTACTCAATCCATCACAGTTACAACTACAGGAACTTATTCCTTAACTGTTACTGATGTGAATTTATGTTCATCCACATCATCAATAAACGTAACGGTGAATTCTCTCCCTGTAGTTTCTGCATCTGCGAACCTGACTACTATATGCGCTGCTTCATCTACCACACTTTCTGCCAGCGGAGCCAGCACGTATGTTTGGTCACCGTCAACAGGTTTGAGTTCTACCACAGGAGCGAGTGTTACAGCAACTTCAACTTCTACTATCACTTACACTGTAACAGGAACAAATGGAAATAATTGTTCTGATACTGCTTCGGTTACTATCAATGTTACTCCCGGTCCTGCTACTCCGACTATTACTGCAAGCGGTCCGACAACTTTCTGTGCAGGCGGAAGTGTGGATTTAACTTCGACTGTTGAGAACAGTTATAGTTGGACTCCAACTTCGGCAACTACTCAATCCATCACGGTAACTTCATCAGGAAATTATGCGGTGACTGTAACGGATGTAACAGGATGTTCATCCACTTCGGCTACTACAATTGTGACTGTGAATGCTATTCCCTCTATTACCGCTACTGCAAGTGCCTACACAATTTGCGTGGGCAATTCAACAACTCTGAATGCAAGCGGAGCATCAACTTATGTTTGGTCACCAAGCGGAGATTTAAATAATGCGAACATTTCAAATCCTGTCGCGACTCCAACTGCAAGCACAACTTACACCGTAACCGGAACAACAAACGGATGTTCAAGCACTGCTGTTGTAACAATAACTGTGAATCCATTGCCGCCTACGCCAACCATTACACCATCCGGAATGGATTTGGTTTCAAGTTCCGCAACAGGAAATCAATGGTACCTGAATGCAACTCTGATAGGCGGAGCAACTAACCAAATATATACTCCCACTCAAAATGGAAATTATACAGTGATTGTAACCGATGCGAACGGATGCACTGCCACTTCATCGGTTTATGTTTATAATTCTTTGCAGCCACCCGTTGCTAATTTTGTAGCAAACGTAACTACCATCGTTGCAGGAAGTAGTGTGAACTTTACTGATTTGTCAACGAACTATCCGACAAGTTGGTCGTGGTCTTTCACAGGAGGAACGCCATTAACTTCAACTGCACAAAATCCGACAAACATTGTTTACAATACTGTAGGATGTTTCCAAGTTGTGTTAACCGCTACAAATGCCAGCGGCTCAGATGCAGAAACAAAAACCTGTTACATTAATGTAACAGCGCTGCCAACTTATTGCATCCCAGTTCCGACTACAGGAACTACCGATGGTGATTTCATTGACGGTGTTGTTCTCGGAACGATAAATAATACAGGTAGCGGATTTACAGGCGGACCGACCTATACAAATTATTATGCAACCATGTCAACCAACGTGACTAAATCAAGTGCTTATACAATTTCGATCACGGGCGGAATTTATCAGCCCGATGTGTATGCGGCTTGGATTGATTATAATAAGGATGGTGATTTCTTGGATGCGGGAGAAAAACTTGGAGAGTTCTCAACCACTGCCGCGTATCAAACACTGAATATTAACTTCACTGTGCCTGCTGCTGCTTCGACAGGTTCAACGCGATTGAGAGTGCGCTGTGTTTGGAATGCAGCCGGAATGGATCCTTGCACAAATTATGTTTACGGTGAAACAGAGGATTACAAAGTCGTGATTTTCGCTGCAGGAAATCCTCCTGTTACGAACTTCAGCGCAAGCAATACAACTTTGTGCGGAAGCGCATGTATCAACTTCACTGATTTGAGTACAAACAGTCCGACAAGTTGGATATGGTCTTTCCCTGGCGCATCACCTGCCGGTTCAACATTGCAGAATCCAACTAATATTTGTTACAGTACTCCGGGAACCTATAATGTAACATTAACGGCAACAAATGCCGTGGGTTCAAATGCAATGACAAAACCATCCTATATTACTGTAACAGTAATGCCCACAGCAAATGCTGGTTCGGATGCTACGATATGTTCAGGAGGAAATACCACCCTGAATGCAAGTGGAAGCGGAACTTATTTATGGTCACCGTCAACCGGATTGAGCGCAAATAATATTTCCAATCCGGTAGCGTCACCAACTATAACCACGTCTTACACAGTTACCGTTTCAAACGGTAGTTGCACTGCCAGTGATGTGGTGGTGGTTACTGTGAATAATGTTCCTGCACAGCCCGTAATTATTTCTGGAAGCACAGTTGCGTGCTCTGGTGCGAATGGGTCATACAGCGTTGCTCCTGTCTCTGGCGCAACTTCTTATACATGGACTTTGCCCGGAGGATGGACCGGCTCATCAACGACTAATTCGATTTCTGTTACAGTCGGTTCAACAGGAGGAACAATTAGTGTGTTCGCAAGTAACTCATGCGGAAATGGTCCTGTGCAATCATTGAATGTGATTGTAACTACAACTGCGCCATTGCAGCCGGTAGCAATTACAGGAGCAGATACTGTGTGTGTTGGCTCTGTTCAAACTTATTCAGTTGTGAATGATCCCAACGCTGCTTCATATACATGGACATTACCTGGAGGATGGTCGGGAACTTCAACTGTGAATTCAATTAATGCTACAGCGGGAATAACCGGAGGAACAATTTCTGTAATTGCAAATAATTCATGCGGAAGCAGCACTGCCCAAACATTTACTGTAACTGTAAATCCGCTTCCATCTGTAACGTTTATTCTTTCTCCGAACATAGTTTGTCTTAATTCAAGTGCGTTTGCATTAAGCGGTGGTTCTCCGTCTGGAGGAACTTATTCCGGCACAGCAGTAAGCGCTGGAAATTTCGACCCTGCAGTTGCAGGCACAGGCACATTTACGATAACCTATACTTACACAGATGCAAACGGATGTTCCAATACTGCAAATCAGTCAATCATTGTTGACCCTTGCACAGGTTTGCAAAACACTATTGCTGACGAGCAAATTATAATTTACCCGAATCCGTTTAGTGAAAATGTGACAATCATGTGGAGTTTATCCGGAAACTATGTGGTTGAGTTGTTTGATGTGCTTGGGAACCATCTCGGCAAATGGAATATCACGGATAATCATCTGAGTATTGATGCCGCAAATTTGGAAGAAGGTGTCTATTACATCCGCACAAGTTCTGGTTCAGGAGTATCTGTAAGAAAAGTTATCAAATTAAAATAAGTTGTTGAATCAGAAAAACCATGTCCGTCAGTTGACGGATGCGGTTTTTTTTATTTTCCGATGCAGAATATATACTTCTGAGTCAACTAACCGATTCACACTGACGTGCATTTGCAGTTCATTTTCTAAAGTAACAAGCAAGATACAAGAGTTAGTTAATTTCTATGCCTTTGTTCTCGAACGAAAATTAACTATCTAAAATCCTCCAAAGAAATTAAATACATGTAAAATTTTGAAATAGGAAACTACTAATATAACTTCGCCTTCCTGCTCAACACCTCTGCAAAAGGGTGGTTTTTAATTTTGCTTTCTAACCAGAGCAGATAATCAAAATCCACAAACGGAGTTCCTTCGAAGCGGTCGTTTTTCAAAAGGAGCAATTCTTTTTTAAGGTTTGAAAAAATAATTTTCTGTTTATCAGGTTCAGTAGTAGTGGCTAATTTTTTGAACGAACTCAGCATTACTTTTTCAAAGCGGTAAAGCATTTTGTGTTTGATGAAGTAACGTTCATCTGATTTAGTGAGATACTCGAGCAATTCTTCGTTGCTTAATTCAAAATGAATAATCAGAAACAACATTCGCAGAGTAACCATAATGTTATGAGGTTTCTCGCTGGCTTTGTCGTGCATGATTTCATTCAGCAGGCGAAGAGAATTTTTTAGTTTGCCAGCGAAAACCAAAGCACCCGCCAACTCTTGCAAAAGATAAATTTTCAGGTGCGGAGTGAGCGAGGACTTGCGGTGTTCAATCCCCTTCAAAACAATTTGTTCCATGTCTGCGGCTCTTTCAAATTTATGCTGCTGCACAAGCGAGCGAAGCGTGTAAAAATATTGCAGGTGAAAAATTCTCGCTTCCATAATGGGAGGAAGCGGATGTTTTAGCAGGTGCGGAAGATGAGTTAATTGCTCAATTGTTTTTTCTATGGTCTCGGTATTTTTTATTTCGGAAGCGATGATGAGCAGTCCGTAATTGACATTGATATAATTTTCTATGTCTTCTCCAATCATGTGTGGAGAAGAATTATACAACTCAACAATTTTTTTCCGAAGGACAAAACACGTATTCAGATTTCTTTTCAGCACGTGATAAGCCGCCAGCGTTCTGTAATAGCCAAGCAAAACTGAAAATGATTTGCTCTTAGGATTTTTTTTCAGCATCGGGTGATGAATCATCCTTTCTAATTTTTGCAAATCAGATTTTTTGCGGATAAAGCCGTGTCCGTATATATATCGGATGGGAACATCTAAAAGTTCATGGTATTTTTCAATCGTGTTCAGATGATGAAGCACTGATAATTTTTCTTTGTTGATTTGCTTCAACTGGTGTTCAATGTTTGTCGGATTGATTAACACCACATTTCTTTCCCACTCCAGCATTTTTAAAATGAGAGAAAATTTTTCGTAGTGGTGCGCCATTGCTTTTGCTTTGTTCAGGAGGGAAGTGCAATGCGTGTACAGCCCTTTGTTGTAAAGCAAACGAACCGATAGCAGCCAGTCCATCAAAATAGCGTCAACTGTTTTTCCTGAATGAAAAAGACGCAGTGAGCGGAGAACCCCGTTGTAGAGATGAACTTTCTTTGAAGAAAAATGACTGACAAATTTTTCTCCTTTGAAACTGCGGATGATTTTCTCTTCATTGTATTCTTTTTGCAGGCGAATGGCATTGAACAGGCGAATGAAATCGTTTGATTCTCCTACAGAAAACTGGCTGGCAAAAACTTTGAAATACCTTTTTTCTCCCTGATTGAGCGAATGAATGAGTTGGTGGACCTTGTTCCTTTCTTTCATTTGAGACGCAGTATTAACAGATAGTATTCATTTCTTTCTGGAAGTATCAATTTTAAGTAATTATTCTAAAATTTTGTTTTCTGCTATGGAAAAAGACAGTAACGAAACAAATTCTATATTCAGTAAAGGTAAAAAATCTAATTACCTAAAATATGAAACGCAGTCAAAACCCAATAATGACTTGGGCAGGTGATCGCCTTGCCGTAATTTTGTTCCTGAAAATCTAAATCCATACGCTGATGAAAAAAATATTCCTTCCTGTTATTTTAATCTTTGTTCTGATTACTATCTGTGAGTTGCAGGCGCAGACCTACACCGAAACTCAGTCCAGCCAATGGTCATCGTGCGCGGGGAGTTATGCAAATCTGAATGACGGCACCTTATCTACTATCGCTGGAACCAATGGCAGTGCCAGCGAATGGATTCTGGCAACTTTCGCTGCTCCTGAAAATGTTACTGCCGTAACAGTGGGTGCTAGCGCTTCGCCAACTTGCGGATGGGGTTCGATGGCTTCGTATATGAATGGTGCAGTAATACAATCGAGTCCGAATAATAGTATGTGGACAACTCAGGCAACTATTGGTGGAGTGGTAGACGGAGGCACCACGACATTTACATTTCCAGTCGTCACTGCGCAATACTGGAGAATCTGGAAAGGCGGATGGATAGCCACCAGCGAATTCACATTTACCTTTGGCGCTCCTCCTTCTCCTATGGCATATTCATCAAGCACCACCACACAAAGCACTTTCAATACGAGCCAGGGCGCGGCCAACCAGCAAATTATCGGCATCCAGATTGTTACCACCGGAAGCACCTCTCCGCTCAGCGCAACTTCTTTCACCTTTAACACAACAGGTTCTACAAATCCGCCAACGGATATTACAAATGCAAAAGTTTTTTCAACCGGCACCAGCAGCGCATTCGGAACAACCACACAATTCGGAAGCACGTATGCAAATCCAAACGGAAGTTTCACCATCACCGGAAGTACGACACTTTCAACCGGCACAAATTATTTCTGGCTCACGTACGATATTGCTTCCGGTGCAACACTAAACAATGTGGTGGACGCGCAATGCACTTCGCTGATTGTCGGAGCGGCATACGCGCCAACAGTTACCGCTCCTGCCGGCAGCCGCACCATTGCAACATTACCCGTTGCGTTAATGGCATCAGGTGGAAATCATACCCTGGCGGTTTGTAACGATGGAACGGTGCGGGCTTGGGGATGGGACGGCAACGGGCAACTCGGAGATAACGCAACCCTATTAGAGAAATATAATCCTGTGCAGGTAAGCGGACTTACCGGGATAACAGCGGTAGCAGCGGGATACCAGCATTCTCTCGCTCTGAAAAATGACGGCACCGTTTGGGCTTGGGGAAACAATGGCAATGGTCAGTTAGGCGATGGAACAAGCGGCTCTCCTGCTAATGACAAAGCAACTCCGGTGGCGGTGAATCTCGCTTCTCTCGGAGGTCGCACAGTTACTGCCCTTGCCGCTGGAGATTGGCATTCTATTCTGTTGTGCAGCGATGGAACGGTGTGGGCTTGGGGATATGGTCTCAGTGGTCAACTCGGAGATGGTTTCGGAGTGGACAGAACCACACCGGTGCAGGCAAGCGGACTCACAGGCATCACCGCTATCGCAGGAGGAAGACAACATTCTCTCGCCCTGAAAAATGACAACACAGTATGGGCTTTTGGATTGAATCTCCGCGGGGAACTCGGTGATAATACAACCATTGACAGATGGACTCCCACTCAGGTTCATGGGCTTGCAGATGTGGGTTTTCTTACAGGCATCACTGCTATTGCAGCGGGAGATTGGCGCTCACTTGCCGTGAAGAGCGATGGTACTGCCTGGGCTTGGGGAGAAAATAGTGTGGGAGGCATAGGCGATGGAACTACCACAGAGAGACATACACCTGTTCAGGTAAGCGGACTTGCAAATGCTGTCGCAGTAGCAGGCGGAAACGGACATTCGTTTGCTTTGAAAAATGACGGCACTGTATGGGCTTGGGGATATAACCTATCCGGTCAATTAGGTATTAACTCAATCTCTCCGGGCAGTCCCTGCAGCATTGCAACCGGCAGTAACTGTGAATGGACACCCGTGCAGGTTCGCGGAACCGGCAACGTTGGTTTTCTTACAGGCATCACTCTCATTGCAGGTTCAAGGGGGCAGTTTCATTCCATGTCTCTGAAAAGTGATGGCACTGTTTGGGGTTGGGGATATGATATTTGGGGGCAACTAGGAGATAACAACACCTCTCCTAAATATACTCCTGTGCAGCCAATTGGTTTATGTGTAGTAGCAGTTCTGCCAGTAGGATTGATTTCATTCGATGCTCATTGCACAGAAAATAAAAATTCAAGATTAGAATGGGCAACTTCTTCTGAAATGAACAACGATTTTTTTTCTATTGAGAAAAGCGGGGATGGAAAAACATGGGATGTAATCGGAACAGTGAAAGGCGCAGGAAATTCTTCCGTCACACAGAACTATGAATTTGTTGACCCTGAACTCCCAACTCCTGACTCCCAACTCCCAACTTTGTATTACCGCCTGAAGCAAACCGATTACGATGGAAAGTTTGAATACAAACAGCCGATGCTTTCAGTGGCATCTCATTGCATTGATTCTAAAAACCAACTCATCATATTTCCAAATCCCGTTGGAGATAAACTGAGTTTCCAATTTTATTCTGACGAACAAAATGAAATTACTATTGAAGTGTATGATGTATGCGGAAAGTCAGTTGTAAAAAAACTTTCTCTCGTTTCAAAAGGAAAAAATTTATTTACATTTGACATACAAGATATTTCAAAAGGCATTTATATGCTTAGCGTGAAAACAAAATCTTCCGCAACGCATCAGAAATTTATCAGGCAATAAAAATTTATGAACTCCTCAAAAACTATCTGCGATTATCAAACAAAGGAAAGCAAATGGTTTTCTTTGTTTTATTCTACTTCACTTTCCGATACAGAATTTTCCGAAGATGTTTTTCAATAAATCATCCGTGCTCACTTCTCCTGTGATTAATCCTAAATGATGCAGCGCCATGCGAATGTCGCTGGCAAGAAGTTCACCCGACATTTTTTTATCTAATCCTTCGCTCACACGGGTGAGTGCGTCATGTGTATGTTGAAGTGCTTCCACATGGCGCGTATTCGTAATAATCGTTTCAGGAATGTTATCTGACTTCTCATCAAAAATATCTATGAGTTTTGTTTTCAATTCTTCAAGCCCGCTTTTTTCTTTGGAAGAAATAAAAATCATATTTTCAAAATGAGAAAATTCCTTTTTGGTGTATTCAATATCTTCCTTGTCAATTTTATTTCCTGTGAGTATTAATTCTGCTCCGTTTGTGTGCTGTTTTAATTCTTCAAGTTCCTTTTGTAAGTCGCTGGAACTGAGTTCATGTATATCGAACAGATAGATAATAATGCTTGCCTTTTTCATTGCCTGGTGGGTGCGTTCAATTCCTGCGGTTTCAATGACATCGGTGGAGTGGCGCAGTCCTGCCGTGTCAATGAAGCGAAAACGCACGCCTTCAATTACAATTTCATCTTCAATCGTGTCGCGTGTGGTGCCGGGAATATCTGATACAATTGCGCGCTCTTCATCTAAAAGAGAATTGAGCAGAGTAGATTTCCCCGCGTTTGGTCTTCCCGCTATGCAAACAGGAACTCCATTCTTAATTACATTTCCAAGTTCGAAGGAGCGTATTAATTTCTCTATGACAATTTGTAATGATAAAACAAGTTTCTTTAGTTCATCTTTACTTGCAAACTCAACATCCTCCTCCGAGAAATCAAGTTCAAGTTCAATAAGAGAAGCGAAGTCAATAAGTTTTTCTCTGAGGATTTTTATTTTGCTTGAAAATCCTCCGCGCATTTGCATCATGGCAACGTGATGCGAAGTTGCGCTGTGAGAAGAAATTAAATCAGCCACCGCTTCCGCCTGCGACAAATCAAATTTGCCGCTCATGAACGCGCGGAAAGTAAATTCACCTGCAGTGGCAAGGCGCGCGCCTTGTTTTACCAGCAAATGTAGAATCTGTTCCTGAATGTATTGCGAACCGTGGCAGGAAATTTCTGCAATGTTCTCTCCTGTATATGAATTGGGCGCTTTGAAAATCGTGAGCACCACATCGTCAATCACAATATTCTTGTGAACAATTTCTCCATAGTGAGCGGTATGAGAAACAAAGCGGGAAATATCAGTTGCCTTTGAATCTTTCTTCTTGAAAATCTTAGAGCAAATTTTAAATGCATCCTTCCCCGACAAACGAATCACAGCAATAGCGCCAACGCCCGGAGCGGTGGAAAGCGCGCAGATGGTTTCGGTATTCAGTGGGTTAGATTTCATAGCAGACAAATATAATTTAAAAAGTACAGAGCAGAGAGCGCAGGGCAGGGGAGATTATGAAAAGAAATCTACAACTTAATCGAATAAAAACTTTATTTTTGATTCTGCATTTACTTAATTAGATAATCTACCAATTACCCAATCAACTAAAATATGAGTGTACTTGTAAATAAAAACTCTCGCGTCATCGTTCAGGGCTTCACAGGAGGAGAAGGCACCTTTCACGCAACACAGATGATTGAATACGGAACCAACGTTGTTGGCGGAGTTACTCCCGGCAAAGGCGGAACCAAACATCTGGAGAAGCCGGTTTTTAATACTGTTGCCGATGCGGTGAAACAAACAGGCGCGGATGTATCCATCATTTTTGTTCCCCCGCCATTCGCTGCCGATGCAATTATGGAAGCCGCTGAAGCAGGAATAAAAGTTATCATCTGCATCACCGAGGGAATTCCTACTAAGGATATGATTTACGCGAAAGAATATATCAAGGGAAGAAATTGCAGATTGATTGGACCGAACTGCCCCGGTGTAATTACTCCCGGAGAAGCGAAAGTAGGAATCATGCCCGGCTTCATTCACAAACCCGGAACGATTGGAATTGTTTCCCGCTCAGGCACGCTTACTTACGAAGCCGTTGACCAGGTTACAAAAGCAGGACTTGGACAATCTACTTGTATTGGAATAGGAGGAGACCCGATTCCCGGAACTACCACCAAAGATGCTGTTGAACTTTTGATGAACGACCCCGCCACCGAAGGAATTATTATGATTGGAGAAATTGGCGGCAATATGGAAAACGAAGCGGCTCAATATGTAAAAGCAAATCCAAAGAAACCCGTTGTGGGATTTATCGCAGGACAAACCGCGCCTCCCGGCAGAAGAATGGGACACGCAGGCGCCATCATTGGAGGAGCAGACGACACTGCAGCGGCAAAAATGAAAATCATGCGCGAGTGCGGAATTCATGTGGTGGATTCTCCTGCGGTGATTGGAAAAACAATGGCAAAGGTGTTGAATAAAGTAATGGCTTAAAATAATTCACGCAATACTTCGTTAGCCAAAAAAACAAAACAATGAAAAACATTCTCACCCTCTTAATTTTATTCTGTGCTGCTGCTTTAAATGCGCAGGATGTTATTTACAAAAAAGACAATACCAAGATTGAAGCAAAAATCCTGGAGATAAATCAATCGGAGGTCAGGTACAAGATGTTTGCAAATCCGGACGGTCCCTTATACATTATGTATAAATCGGATGTTGTTAAGATAGTATATCCCAGCGGGCAAGTTGAAATATATAATCCCGAAATAAAAAAAGAAGAACCTCAGATCGTGAAAGATGATTATGTTGCAACTACCTCGAAACCTAAAGACGATGATTCCTTTAATAAAGATTTAACGCGCAATGTTGTTTCTGTTAACCTTATTCAAGCCATGCTTGGATATGCTTCCATATCCTACGAGTGGGTGGAGCGAAACGGAATGTTCGGAATAAAAATACCCGTAGGTTATAGTTTTGGAGACGAATACGCTATTAGTTTACCCAACTTATTTTATGACCAACAGTCCGAGTATTTTGGAGGGCTTGCTTTCAACATTTATCCAAAGCGCAAGAAAAGGGTGTCTTATGTAGTGGGTCCTTATTTGCAAGTAGGGCAATTGAGTTACGAGGCGTATCAATCTTATACATATAAAACTTACCATGATGGTATGTATTATGCTTTCTATATTAATAACGGCATGGAAGTTTTACTTGGAAGAGATTTAAGTTTTTCTTTTTGTGGAGGACCCGGAATCATACGAAAAATTACTCCGCATGATACTGGCAATAACGGATTTGACTTCCCCGTTTCCCTGAATGGAGAATTAAATTTGAGTTATAGATTCTAATTTTTTCTTACAGCAAAAAATCATAATTCAAGATTATGAAACTACTCTCAGGAAAAACCGCCATCATCACAGGCGCTTCGCGCGGGATAGGAAGAGCCATTGCAAAAAAATTCGCGCAGGAGGGAGCCAATGTGGCTTTCACATTTTTATCTTCTGTTGAAAAAGGAAAAGAGTTGGAGAAAGAACTTTCTGCGCTTGGAGTGAAAGCAAAAGGATTTCAATCGGATGCGGCAAACACAAAAGCGTGTGAGGATTTAGTAACTGCTGTTGTCGCTGAATTCGGAACGGTAGATATATTGGTGAACAACGCGGGTATTACGCGTGATAATCTTTTAATGCGCATGACCGAAGCGCAGTGGGATGAAGTGATGAATGCAAACCTGAAGTCAGTTTTCAATCTTACAAAAGCAATTCAGCGCCCGATGCTGAAAGCGCGCAAGGGAAGTATTATTAATATGAGTTCTGTGGTTGGAATTGAAGGCAACCCCGGACAGGCAAACTATGCGGCATCAAAAGCGGGAATCATTGGCTTCACAAAATCTGTCGCCCTCGAACTCGGTTCGCGAAACATTCGCTGCAACGCGGTGGCGCCCGGTTTCATCCAAACCGAAATGACTGCAAATCTTGACCAAAAAGTCATTGATGCTTTGCAAGCAAAAATTCCTTTTAAACGCATCGGCACTCCTGAAGAAGTTGCTGACCTTGTTGTTTATCTTGCTTCTGATAATTCTTCATACATCACCGGGCAGGTGATTTCTATCTGCGGGGGAATGCATACATAGAAGCCCACCCCAACCCTCCCGAAGGGAGGGAGAATAAATCATGAACAACAAACATTAACCACAAAAAGTCCTTCCCTTCGGGAGGGATATAGGATGGGCTCCTTCTCTTTATATACAGAATACCCTTGGTGGTTTTACAGTTTCTGCATTCTTGCAGGCGCGGTATATTCATTTATCTTATACAGAAAAGAAAAACGCTTTGACGAAACTCCGAAGTGGATTAGAATGGGAATGCCTGTTTTGAGATTTATTGCAGTGACGTTCATCGCTTTCTTTTTACTTTCTCCGCTGCTGAAAAATATTTCGCGCACGGTGGAGAAGCCCATCATCATTTTCGCGCAGGATAATTCTGAATCGGTTACTGTTGGAAAAGATTCTTTATTCTATAAAACAAAATACATAGAAAATGTTTCCGAATTAGTTTCTTCTCTGGCTGATAAGTTTGATACAAATAATTATTCTTTCGGAGATAAAATAAAAAGCGGTCTCTCCTTTGACTACAAAGAAAAGCAAACCGACATCGCTTCTCTCTTTGATGAAATTAAAACAAGGTTCACCAACAGAAATGTGGGCGCTGTTATTATCGCTTCGGATGGTTTGTACAACAAAGGGCAGAACCCGCTTTATTCTTCCGCGCAAAATAAATTTCCTGTTTACACCATTGCGCTGGGAGATACCACTGTGCGAAAAGATTTGATTCTTTCAAAAGTTCTTTCCAATCGTATTGCTTATCTCGGAAATAAATTCCCAATAGAGATTCAAATCAGCGCAAGGCAGTTGGGAGGGAAAACTTCCACTTGCACAGTTTCTAAAGGAAGCGATGTGTTGTTTACCCAGCAGGTAGTTATCAATGGAAATAATTTCTCAACCACCATTCCCGTTCAGTTAGATGCGAAGGAATCAGGACTTCAGCGCTACACGATTAAACTCTCCGGCATTGACGGAGAAGTAAGTTACGCCAACAACATGAAAGATATTTTCATTGATGTGCTGGACGGCAGGCAGAGAGTTTTGATTCTTGCGGATGCCCCCCATCCTGATATTGCTGCTATCAAAAACGCATTGGAGAGCAATGAGAATTACGAAGTGAATTCTTTTCTCGTTGCGGACTTTAATTCTTCTCTTGCAGGATACAACCTTGTGATTCTTCATCAGGTGCCATCTGCAAAAAACAAAATTGAAAAACTTCTGGCAGATATTAACAAAGCAAAACTTCCTGTGTTGTATATAATAGGAAGCCAGTCTTCCATTTCTTCTTTCAATAATGCTCAATCTGATTTGAGCGTACCATCTTCTGGTGGAAAGATAAATGACGCGCTTCCGTCCATCTCAAAAGATTTTTCTTTGTTCACTATCAGCAATGCACTGAGAAGTTATTCTTCAAAGTTTTCTCCGCTTCAATGTCCCTTTGGAAATTATAAAATAAATTCTTCCGTTTCTGTTCTCTTCAATCAGAGAATCGGTTTGGTAGAAACCCAGCAGCCGCTTTTTCTTTTTTCTCAATCGGGCGAACGAAAAACAGGAATCATCTGCGGAGATGGAATCTGGAGATGGAGATTGCAGGATTTTGCTGAGCATAACAATCAGAATATTTTCAACGAACTTATTGATAAAACTGTTCAGTATCTCTCTGCAAAGATTGATAAGAGTTTCTTTAGAGTGATTTCAAAGAATAATTTTTATGAAAACGAATCTGTAGAATTTGAAGCGGAGGTCTACAACGATAGTTACGAACTCATTAACGACCCTGAAGTGAGCGTTACAATTACAAATGCAGATGGCAAAAGATTTCCTTTCACCTTCAACAAGACATCGAATGCTTATAGATTGAATGCAGGAATTTTTCCTGTTGGCAATTACCGTTATGAAGCGAAAGTGAAAGTTGGCGCAAAGATTTATTCAGAGAAAGGTGAGTTTAGCGTTGCCGCCTTGCAGGTTGAAACAACAAACACAATCGCTGACTACCAACTTTTATATTCTCTCGCAAAGAAGAGTGGGGGAGAGATGATTTATCCTAACCAATTAGACAAACTTGCCGAGATATTAAATGCAAGAGAAGATATTAAACCAATTTCCCACAGCGAAAAAAAACTTTCTGATATGATAAATCTGAAGTGGATATTCTTTTTGCTTCTATCTTTGATATCTTTAGAATGGTTTATGAGGAAAATTAATGGAGCATATTAAAAACATGAAAATATAGTCATGCTAAGGTTGAGATAAAAGGTTAAGGGAGCAGCCCTAGCCTCAACCTTTATTTTTACCTTCTTTATGAATACACTTTTCGTAATCATCATTTCAATCATCATCTTCGACTTTCTGTTCGATAAGATTTTAGATTTCCTGAATCTGAAAAACCTTTCTTCAAAACTCCCCGATGAAGCAAAAGGAATTTATGATGAAGAGAAATACCGCAAGTCGCAGGAATATTATAAAGTGAATCATAATTTCTCCACGCTCACAAGCATTATAAGTTTGATTGCGCTTATGCTTATGCTTTTCTTCAATGGCTTTGCCTATGTGGATTCTTTTGCAAGAAATTACACCGACAATTCTATTCTTATGGCACTTATGTTTTTCGGAATTCTTGGCTTTGCTTCTGACCTGCTTGGCTTGCCATTCTCCCTCTACAAAACTTTTGTCATCGAAGAAAAGTTCGGTTTCAATAAAACAACTCTTAAAACTTTCATCTTTGATAAACTGAAAGGATATCTACTCGCGGCAATTATTGGCGGGGGATTATTTTCTCTTATCATCTGGATTTATCAATCCACCGGGCAATACTTCTGGCTCTTTGCCTGGGCGGTGATTTCCTTCTTTACGATTTTCATTACCATGTTCTACACAACTTTTTTGGTTCCTATTTTCAATAAACTCACTCCGCTTCCGGAAGGAGAATTAAGAACCGCCATTGAAGCGTATTGCAAAAAAGTAGGATTTAAACTCAATAACCTTTTCGTGATTGATGGTTCAAAGCGCTCGGCAAAAGCAAATGCCTACTTCAGCGGGCTTGGTGCGAAGAAGACAATTGTACTTTATGATACACTAATTGAAAAACATTCCATTGAAGAACTGGTTGCCGTGCTTGCGCATGAAGTCGGGCATTACAAGAAGAAACATACGCTTATCGGAACTATACAGGGAATCGCGCAGACAGGAGTGATGCTTTTTATTCTTTCATTGTTATTAGGAAATCCTGCGTTAGCGAATGCGCTTGGAGTAGAGCAGAGCAGTTTTCATATAGATATTCTCGCGTTTGGATTGCTCTATTCTCCGCTCTCAGAAATCATCGGCATCATTTCAAATATTCTTTCGCGTAAGCACGAGTTTGAAGCGGATGCGTATGCGAAAGAAACTTACAGCGGAAATGCGCTGGGAACTGCTCTTAAAAAACTTTCATCCGATAATCTCAGCAACCTCAAGCCGCATCCTGCTTATGTGTTTGTGCATTATTCTCATCCGCCTGTATTGGAGAGGTTGAGGGCTTTAGGTAAATAATTATTTCCTCTTTAACACCTTGTCCACTGCCTCAACAATATTCGGAGTATCTATTCCGTATTTTTTCATAAGATCAGCAGGAGTTCCGCTTTCTCCGAATGTGTCATTCACACCAACCATTTCAAGTGGCGAAGGAAAATGTTTTGAGAGAACCTGAGCGATGCTGTCGCCAAGTCCGCCATTTAATTGATGCTCTTCAGCAGTCACTGCACATTTTGTTTTTCTTACAGAAGTGAGAATTGCTTTTTCGTCCAGCGGTTTTACGGTATGAATATTTATGAGTTCACAGGAAATTCCTTTTGCTTCCAAAATCTCACAGGCTTCAATCGCTTTCCAAACTAAATGTCCGTTCGCGAAAATGGAAACGTCTTTTCCTTCATTTAATATCTGCGCTTTTCCAATTTCAAACTTCTCTGCCGCATCTGTGAAATTAGGAACTGCCGGTCTGCCGAATCGTAAATAAGCAGGACCCTGATGATTTTCTAAAGCGAGCGTTGCATTTTTGGTTTGGTTATAATCGCAGGGAACAATCACTGTCATATGCGGCAGCATTTTCATCATCCCAACATCTTCGAGTATCTGATGAGTTGCTCCGTCTTCGCCAAGCGTCAAGCCCGCGTGCGATGCGCATATCTTTACGTTCTTTCCTGAGTAAGCAACAGATTGACGAATCTGGTCATACACTCTTCCTGTAGAAAAATTTGCAAATGTTCCGGTGAAAGGAATTTTTCCTCCGATGGTTAATCCTGCTGCAGTACCAATCATGTTTGCCTCAGCAACTCCGCATTGAAAAAATCTATCCGGAAATTCTTTTTCGAACGCATCCATTTTCAAGGAACCGGTGAGGTCAGCACAAAGTCCGACTACATTTGAATTTTTTCTTCCAAGTTCTAATAATCCCGCTCCGAATCCTGAGCGTGTATCTTTCTTTTCTGTGTAGGAATGTTTTTTCATTCTAAATATATTTTAGTAGAGTTTGACTTGTGTGGTTCCTCCTGATTCAACGCTGAATTTTTTCTCTAAAGAGTAAACAGTTTCTTTCGCTGAAAGCGGGCGATATACGATTCTGTATTTTCCCGGCTGCAGCACTAGAGATTCCTGCATGGCATTTGTGTTCAGATTGCAAACCCACACGAGTTCATTCTTATCTTCGAGATAAATGCTGGATGGTCCTGGACTTGGTTTATAAATTGCAACAGTTCCTGCTTGAGGAATTTCTATGGTAGTTGTTTTACTTTGATTTATTTCTACATTATTAAATTTAATTCTCGGCAAACTCAGAACTTCCAAATCATATTTTCCTAAGATGTATTTATCGTATGTATTGAAGTTCTGCGCATGGATTGTTTGCATTTCTCCTTTCTTTCTTATGATGCATTGAAGTTTTCCGTATGCACTCACATTGTCTCCGACTTTCAGATACAAATATCCTTGAGGAGTGTCAATCAGAATTTTATTGTGTTTTCCCGGAGTAATTTTAATTCCTGTCTTTACCGCTTCAGGAATTGTATGCACTACCATTTTATAAGTTCCAATCGGGTCAATAAAAATTGTATCGGGATTTCCGAGATTGTTTAATGTGTGCATGAAGTTGTAGCGAATCGCTCCTGAAAACTCATCGTAAAAAGTTACTGCCACATCCGTTTCGATTGGCTTTTTATTTATGTCAAGAAGATTTACCTGCGCGGTGGTGTTGTTCAGTGCCTGAGCCACCACCACATTCAGAATGTTTCTGAAACCTATTTCAGAAGATGCGTCATAAAATTTTCCAATGCACTTGAATGAATCAGCAAAATTCAAATCAAGTCCGATGCCGATGACAAATGGTTTAATGATGACACCTTTTTTCTGAAGTTCAAGAGAAACTGCGCAAGGGTCTCCATTGCATTCTTCAATTCCATCAGTGATTAAAATAACAATGTTGCGTGAATTTTTTTCAGAAGGAAAATCATAGGCGCATCTTCCGAGCGAGTAGGCAATGGGTGTTGTTCCTGTTGGTGTAAGTCCGTTAATTACTTTTTTCATTTTCGGCACATTGGCTGGAATGGTTCCAAATGCCACCTCAAGTTTTGTGTCTTCGCAATTTACTGGACCGGGCCACAGTGATGATTGATGTCCGTAAACTCTGAGCGCAATTTCTATATCAGGTCCGCTGTTTTTAACCAAACTATCCAGAAACTCCGACATTAATTTTTTTGCAACAACAATTTTTTTGTCGCTTTGCCAATCACCAAACATACTGAAGGAATCATCGAAGACAAAAAGTAAGCGGGTTTTTTGTGGAGCAGGTTGACAGATTACAGATTGCAGATTGCAGATTGAAAAAAATAAAATCAGGAGTAAAAATTTGTAACCTGTAACCTGTAGCCTGTAACCCATGCTAATAATCCCCGAGCGTTTCAGGAAGTTGAGCGAGTGCTTTTGCGAGTTGTTCATCGTTGGGTGCTATACCGTGCCATTTATGACTATTCTCCATGAAATCCACTCCATGTCCCATTCCTGTTTTCATCAATATCATTACGGGCTTTCCTTTTCCTGTTTTTGTTTTCGCTTCATTGATAACGCTGATAACCTCTTCAATATTGTTTCCGTTTTTGCAGTTCAGTACTTCCCAGCCAAAAGCCTGCCACTTTGCTTTCAGGTCGCCAAGCGGCATTATCTTATCAACTGGACCATCAATCTGTTGCCCATTCCAATCTATAGTGGAAATTAAATTATCAATCTTACGCGCGGAAGCGAACATGGCTGCTTCCCAGATTTGCCCTTCCTGAATTTCTCCGTCACCGTGAAGAGAAAATACCAATTGAGAATCTCCATTTAATTTTTTTGCGAGCGCAGTTCCGCACGCAACAGACATTCCCTGTCCGAGAGAACCTGAGGCAACTCGAATGCCCGGCAATCCTTCGTGAGTAGTGGGGTGTCCTTGCAATCTTGAATTTATTTTTCTGAAAGTGGAAAGTTCTTTCACAGGAAAATATCCGGAGCGGGCAAGTACGCTGTACCAAACCGGAGAAATATGCCCGTTAGATAAAAAGAAAACATCTTCTCCGATTCCGTCCATTGAAAAGGTTTTGGGATTGTGTTTCAGGATTTGGAAATACATCGCTATAAAAAATTCTGTACAGCCGAGCGAACCTCCCGGATGACCGGATTGGCAGCCATGCACCATTCGCACAATATCTCTGCGCACCTGCGAGCAGATTTTTTTTAGTTCGTCAATTGATTTCACAGATGAAGAAGTTTTTTGAGGGGAAAGAGTTTCAGCAATCATAATCGTGAGCAAAAATAAATAAATACATCCTTAAAAACTCAATGTTGAAAAACAGATTTTATGTTGAAAACTATGAAATGGAAATTTTATGAGTACGGAGTGAAGGCTGTTTTGATGTTGATAAACCTGTGGATTTCTCATTTTCTCTTTTTGGTTTCTTGCCTTGAATGAAAGTAACTTCGTTTTACTTATGGCACTAAAAGCAGGAATTGTGGGAATGCCCAATGTTGGCAAGTCAACTTTGTTTAATTGTTTGACGAACGCGAAAGCGCAGGCAGCAAACTTTCCATTTTGTACCATTGAGCCGAACATCGGAGTGATAACCGTTCCTGATGAGCGCCTCAACAAACTTGCAGAACTCGTGAAGCCGGACAGAATTGTTCCGACCACCGTTGAAATTGTTGATATAGCAGGATTAGTGAAAGGTGCGAGTAAGGGCGAAGGATTAGGAAATCAGTTTCTCGCGACCATACGCGAGTGCGATGCACTCATTCACGTGCTCAGATGTTTTGACGATCCGAATGTTGTCCACGTTGATGGTTCTGTAAATCCTGTGCGTGATAAAGAAGTGATAGATATGGAACTTCAATTGAAAGATTTGGACAGCGTGGATAAAAAATTAGGTCGCGTGAGAAGTACCGCCAAAGCAGGAGTGGATAAAGATGCCAAGAAAGCATTTGAAGTGCTGAGTATATATAAGGAACATCTTGAAGCGGGAAAATCCGCGCGCTCCGTGCAAGTGAAGGAGGAAGATAAAATTCATGCAGCCGATTTAATGCTTCTTACTGCGAAGCCGGTTTTGTATTTGTGCAACGTAGATGAAAAATCCGTGAAGGCAGGAAATAAATATGTGGATGCGGTAAAAGAAGCGGTGAAAGCCGAAAATGCAGAAGTGCTTTTTCTTGCAGCAGCACTGGAAGCGGAAATATCTCAGTTGGAAAGTTACGAAGACAAAAAAATGTTTTTGCAAGATGCAGGGCTGGAAGATGCTGGCGTGAACAAGTTGATTAAATCAGCATATAAACTTTTGAATCTATACACCTACTTTACTGCCGGTGTGAAAGAAGTACGGGCATGGACCATCACAAAAGGAATGACTGCACCGCAATCAGCAGGAGTGATTCACACGGATTTTGAAAAAGGATTTATCCGTGCGGAAGTAATAAAGTATAACAACTTCATTTCTCTCGGATCAGAAGCCGCTTGCCGAGATGCAGGAAAATTAGCACAGGAAGGAAAAGAATATGTGGTGGGAGATGGTGATGTAATGCATTTTAGGTTTAACGTTTAAAAAATATTTATGGCAAAAGATCCAAAATACAACGAAGACAGTATTAAGTCACTGGACTGGAAAGACCACATTCGGTTTCGCCCGGGGATGTACATAGGGAAACTGGGTGACGGTTCATCAATGGATGACGGGATTTATATTCTTCTAAAAGAATCATTAGATAACGCGGTAGATGAATTTGCAATGGGCTTTGGGAAGAAGATAGATGTGAGCATAAAAAATAAAATAGTGACTGTGCGTGATTACGGGCGCGGGATTCCGTTGGGAAAAGTAATGGACTGCGTAGCGAAGATTAACACAGGCGCGAAATATGATTCTGAAGCGTTCAAAAAATCTGTGGGTCTGAACGGAGTGGGAACAAAGGCGGTGAATGCGCTTTCATCTGCTTTCAAAATACAATCCGTTCGTGAAGAAAAAACAAAAGTGATAGAATTTATTCGTGGTGCGGTGGAAAAAGATTCAAAGGTTGTTTCAAGTGATCAGCAAGATGGAACCATCGTTCAGTTTACGCCCGATGAAAAAATGTTCCCGAATTTTAAATTCCTCAACGAGCACGTGGAGAGAATGCTTTGGAACTACGCCTATTTGAATCCGGGGCTTGTTATTAATTATAACGGACAGAAAATTGTTTCAGAAAATGGTTTGAAGGATTTACTCACTACGGAAATCAACGGGAAAATAGTTTACCCAATTATTCACTTGAAAAATCACGACATAGAAGTTGCGATGGCGCATTATGATAATAAGTATGGCGAAGAGTATTATTCTTTCGTGAACGGAGCCCACACCACACAAGGCGGAACGCATTTGATTGCTTTCCGCGAAGCAGTCGTGAAAACCATCCGCGAGTTTTATAAAAAAGAATTTGATGTGGTGGATATTCGTAATTCAATTATTGTGGCTGTCAGCGTGAAGATCGAAGAGCCAGTGTTTGAATCGCAGACAAAAACAAAACTTGGTTCGCAGGATATGGGACCGAAAGGACCGAGCGTTAAAACGTTTGTGAATGATTTTTTGAAAAAGGAACTGGATAATTTTCTTCACAAGAATTCCGAAACTGCAGAACTTCTTCTTCAGAAAATTATTATGTCTGAGAAGGAGCGAAAAGAAATGTCCGGCATACAGAAGATTGCTAAAGAGCGTGCACGCAAAGCGGCATTGCATAACCGTAAACTCCGCGATTGCCGTTCCCATTTAAATGGTGACGATGAAAAAAGATTAGACTCTACACTTTTCATCTGTGAAGGAGATTCTGCGAGCGGTTCTATTACAAAAGTGCGCGATGTGAATGTGCAGGCGGTTTTCAATCTGAAAGGAAAACCTCTCAACTCTTACGGACTGACGAAAAAAATTGTGTACGAGAATGAGGAATTTAATTTACTTCAAGCCGCACTGAATATTGAAGAAGGCTTGGAAAACCTGCGTTACAATCAGGTGGTACTTGCCACCGATGCGGATGTGGATGGAATGCATATTCGACTTTTGCTTATTACTTTCTTCCTGCAATTTTTTCCCGACCTGGTGAAGAATGGACACCTTTATATATTGCAAACGCCTTTGTTCCGCGTGAGAAATAAAAAAGAAACAATCTATTGCTATTCAGATAAAGAAAGACAGTCTGCAATCAGTAAGTTAGGACCAAAACCTGAGATAACACGATTTAAAGGATTGGGAGAAATTTCTCCCGATGAGTTCAAGAATTTTATCGGAGAAGATATGCGCCTTGAACCTGTGATCATCGACAGCAAAACGAAAATTGAGCAACTACTATCCTATTATATGGGTAAGAACACACCGGAAAGGCAAGAATTTATTATTGATAATCTGAGAGTGGAAAAAGATTTAGTTAATGAAGAAACTATATAAAGTTTGAAATTTATTTATGGCGAAGAAAAAAGATAAACTGGAGAAGAAACCAAAATCTTCTTCTAAGAAAAAAGACCTTCCACTAATTCCTTCCAAAGTAGGGCAAGAAAAACAAATCTCTGGTGGGTCGGAAGATGCCTTGGATAATGTTACTCACGTTGACGGCATGTACCAGAACTGGTTTTTGGAATATGCTTCGTATGTAATTTTGGAGCGCGCGGTGCCGTATGTGGAGGATGGATTGAAGCCAGTTCAGCGAAGGATTTTGCATGTGTTGTGGGAACTGGAGGACGGACGCTATAATAAGGTGGCGAACATTATAGGGCAAACGATGAAGTATCACCCGCATGGTGATGCGAGTATCGGTGATGCGTTTGTTCAGATAGGCCAAAAAGATTTGTTGATTGATACTCAGGGAAACTGGGGAAATATTCTCACAGGTGACAGGGCAGCGGCTCCGCGTTACATTGAAGCGCGCCTTTCGAAGTTTGCGCTGGATGTTTTGTATGCTCCAAAAGTTAC
>Ga0247727_10005186_pt1 | contig 26754 bp, 24 predicted proteins | sample WisWelCaveWW1625_FD_202498 | JGI IMG/M metagenome (GOLD analysis project Ga0247727, IMG submission 202498) | Biofilm microbial communities from Wishing Well Cave, Virginia, United States - WW16-25 | ecosystem: Environmental > Aquatic > Deep subsurface > Groundwater > Cave microbial mat | place...
GACCGAGGTGGAGGCGACGGCGGTCTGTTGCGCCCGTTTGACGACGAGCGGATCGATTTGACGTGGTCTGGCCATGCCTCCACTCTACCACTGTTCGTCTCATCTTGAAAGCGAATTAGAATTAGGACAAATTTGCCCGCGCCCCCGAACGGGCCTGGTTGGGAAAAACTTGGATTCGATTACACACCCGCCAGTTTCCTCGTCGGTTGAACCTCCCACCTCACGCGACGTGTTTCGGATGTTTCACCGATGATCGTGTGGCGGAGGGGGAGGGATTCGAACCCCCGAGACGCTTGCGCGTCTAGCGGTTTTCAAGACCGCCGCATTCAACCGCTCTGCCACCCCTCCACCGTCTCGCGCCCGAACGTATCGCCGGGCGGACCCGAATGCAAAAAGAAAACCTGATCACGGCCGAGGACGAACCGACTCCGCTTCGGATAGCTTCGTCGGCCAAGATCCGACTCCGCTTTGGGTAGCTTCGTTGGTCAAGCGTCTGGCGACAGCCAAACAAAGCCACGAGCCCGCAGGGCGAAGGCGTAGTTTGGCGGAAGAAGCGGGACCATCTCCGCTCAGGTAGCTTCGACGGTCGAGATTCGATCGGACAGAATCAGATGCTTGTGGGCAAACGCCTTGCCGGAAGGAGTCTTCAGGTATTGTTCGAAACGTGCGGCAAGAGGCCGGTTTGGGAAAGCGACATAAGCGATCATTGTCCAGGGAGCGTACCGGCGGGAGTAGATTTGTGACTCCGCGTTGTGTTCTTCGAGCCGGCGATTGAGATCGCTTGTCATTCCTACATGGATTTTGTCCGGGTGGTTCACGCTCCGCAGGATGTAAACGAAGGAGGGCTTTTTCCATGACGGACAAAATAACATGGCACAGCCAAACGAAGCCAGGGGTCACGGTGAGAGGCTTGGGCGCAGCCAAACGAAGCCACGAGCCCGCAGGGCGAGGGCGTAGTTTGGCGGAAGGGGTGGGATTTGAACCCACGATGGACCGTAAGGCCCATACCGGTTTTCGAGACCGGCGCTTTCAACCGCTCAGCCACCCTTCCGTATGGCGGGAACGCTGGCAACCCTAGCCGGCAGCCTCGGCAAAGTCAATGTACCGTCTGGCCACTTGAAATCCACTATTGACATCTCTAATAGTCCAGCATACAAACATCGAAACTGTTAATGGCGAGTATCTGATCGGATGCAACTGGAGGCTCTCAAAATCTTTTGCGACGTCGTTCGGCAACGCAGTTTTTCGCGCGGCGCGATGGAAAACGACGTTACCCAGTCCACGGCCAGTCAGACGGTTCATTCACTCGAAGAACATTTGGGAGTGACGCTGATCGAGCGGGCGCATCGGCCGTTGCGGCTGACGGCGGAAGGCAAAACGTTTTACGAGGGTTGCCGGGAGGTCGTGCAACGGTACGCGGACCTGGAGCAGTCCGTGCGCGGCGTTCATCAAGCCGGCGACTCCGTCGTGCGCGTCGCGGCGATTTACTCGGTGGGACTGGGCGACATGAGCCAGTTCATCCAGCGATTCGCCAAACTCGCTCCGCGCGCCCGGGTGCAGATGGAATACTTGCATCCCGACCGGGTTTACGAGCGCGTCCTCGCGGAGGCGGTGGATTTCGGCATCGTTTCTTTTCCTCACAACGGGCGCGATCTGACCGTGGTGCCGTGGCGGGACGAGCCGATGGTGCTCGTTTGTTATCCCGGCCATCGGCTCGCGGGGGAGAAAAACGTCGCCGTGTCGCAATTGGCGAACGAGCCGTTCGTCGCGTTTGACGAGGGACTCGGCATCCGCCGCAAGACCGACCAGTTTCTGAAACGCCACGGTGTGACGCCGCCGATCGCCTTGGCGTTCGATAACGTCGAGGCGATCAAACGCGCCGTGGAGATCGCGTCCGGCGTGTCGATTCTGCCGGCGCCGACGGTGCATCGGGAGGTGGCGTCGCGGTCGTTGGTGGCGGTGCCGTTGCAAGGCGGCGAGTTCGTGCGACCGCTCGGCATTGTTTACCGGCGGGGCAAGAAACTTTATCCCAGCGCCCGGCAGCTCATCGAGTTGTTGCAGAAGGGGGGCAATCACAATGGCAATGGCGCAGATTAACGGTCCGCCCGCCCAGGGATTGTACGATCCGCGGTTCGAGCACGACGCGTGTGGCGTGGGGTTCGTGGTGGACATCAAAGGTCGCCGGTCGCACCAGATCGTGCGCGACGCGCTGACGGTGCTGCACAACCTGCGTCATCGCGGCGCGTGCGGGTGCGAAGCCAATACGGGCGATGGCGCGGGCATTCTGTTGCAGGTGCCGCATGCGTTCCTGAAGAACGCATGCGCCGAGGCGAAGATCGATTTGCCGGGGCCGGCCGAGTATGGCGTCGGGATGGTGTTTCTGCCGCCGGATGCGGCGCAGCGACGCACGTTGGAGAAACATGTCGAGCGCGTGATTCACGAGGAGACCCAGTTTGTGCTCGGTTGGCGGACGGTGCCGACCAATAACGCCGATCTGGGCAATACGGCGCGTGCGGCGGAGCCCGCAGTGCGACAACTGTTCATTGCGCGCAACCCGAAGCTGGCAGACGACCTGGCGTTTGAGCGCAAGCTGTTCGTCATCCGCAAACGGGTGGGGAACGAAATCCGGTTTTCGGGACTACCCGGCAGTGAGTACTTCTACATTTCCAGTCTGTCGTCCCGGACGATCATTTACAAAGGCATGTTGATGCCGGGCCAGCTTGAGCCGTATTACCGCGACCTGAGCGACCCCGCCGTCGAGAGCGCGCTGGCGTTGGTGCACTCGCGGTTCAGCACGAACACGTTTCCGAGTTGGGCGCGCGCGCATCCCTACCGGTACGTCGCGCACAACGGCGAGATCAACACCCTCCGGGGCAACGTCAACTGGATGCACGCCCGCGAGCCGCATCTGGCGAGCGAATTGTTCGGCGACGACATCAAGAAGCTGTTGCCGATCATCAACGAGAACGGCAGCGACTCGGCGATGTTCGACAACTGTCTGGAGTTTCTCGTGCTGGCCGGCCGCTCGTTGCCGCACGCGATGATGATGATGATCCCCGAGCCGTGGGAAAATCACGAGAACATGAGCGCCGCCAAACGCGCGTTCTACGAGTACCACAGTTGCCTGATGGAGCCGTGGGACGGGCCGGCCTCGATCGCGTTCACCGACGGGGTGCGCATCGGCGCGGTTCTCGACCGCAACGGGCTGCGGCCCTCCCGGTATTACGTGACGAAGGACGGCCGCGTCATCATGGCCAGTGAAGTCGGCGTGCTCGATGTGCCGGCGGAGATGGTCGCGCAGAAGGGGCGGCTGCAACCGGGTCGGATGTTCCTGATCGACACCGAGCAGGGACGGATCGTCGCGGACGAAGAGTTGAAGAACCAGATTGCCACCGCGCATCCCTACCGGCTGTGGCTGGACGAGCACATGGTGCCGCTCCACGATTTGCCGGAGCCGCCGCACGTCCACGAGCCGGACCATTCGACGGTGCTGCTGCGGCAACAGGCGTTCGGGTACACGTTCGAGGACCTGCGGTTCATCCTCACGCCAATGGCGAATCAGGCCGTCCAACCGCTCGGTTCGATGGGCACGGACACGCCGCTGGCGGTGCTCTCGAACAAGCCGCAACTGCTCTACAATTATTTCAAGCAACTCTTCGCGCAGGTCACCAATCCGCCGATTGATTGCATCCGCGAGGAAATCATCACGTCCACCGAGACGATCATCGGCACCGAAGGCAACCTGCTCGACGCGCAGCCGCAGGGTTGCCGGATGATCAAACTGGCCGGCCCGATGTTGACCAACGAGGATTTGGAGCGGCTCCGCCACATAACCCGCCCGGGGTTCAAGGCGGTGACGCTGCCGATCCTGTTCAACGTAGCCGGTGGCGGCGAGGCGTTGCGCGCGGCGTTGCAGAGCGTGTTTGCGGCGGCCGACAGCGCGATCGAGGACGGCGCGAACATTCTCATCCTTTCCGACCGCGACCTCAACGCCCGGCAGTCGCCGATCCCGGCGTTGCTGGCCGTGGCGGGGCTGCACCATCATCTCATCCGCAACGGCGCGCGCACCAAGGTCGCCATCGTGCTGGAGTCCGGTGAACCGCGCGAGATTCATCACTTCGCGCTGCTGATCGGCTATGGCGTCAGCGCGATCAATCCCTATCTCGCGTTCGAATCGCTCGACGACATGATCCGGCAGGGGATGCTGACCGGTCTTGACCACAAAAAGGCGATCAAGAACTACATCAAGGCGGCGGTGAAAAGCGTCGTCAAGACCATGGCCAAGATGGGCATCTCGACCATCCAAAGCTACTGCGGGGCGCAGATTTTCGAAGCCATCGGGTTGAACCGGGAAGTCATCGACAAATATTTCACCTGGACCTCGTCGCGCGTCGAGGGCATCGGTTTGAACGAGATCGCCGAGGAAGTCCGGCTGCGGCATCAACACGCGTTCCCCGACCGGTCGGTCAACGGCGCGGCGCTCGATCCCGGCGGACAGTACCAATGGCGGCGCGACGGCGAGTATCACCTGTTCAATCCCGAGACCGTCCACAAACTCCAACTCGCCACCCGCACCAAGAGCTACCGGGTGTTTCAAGAATACACCGCATTGGTCAACCAACAGGCGAAGAACCTCTGCACGTTGCGCGGGTTGCTGGAGCTGAAACTCGCGCCCCAGCCGATTCCCATCGAGGAGGTCGAGCCTGTCGAGGCGATTGTGAAACGGTTCAAGACCGGCGCGATGAGTTACGGCTCGATCAGCAAGGAAGCCCACGAAGGCCTCGCCGTCGCCATGAACCGGCTCGGCGGCAAAAGCAATACCGGCGAGGGCGGCGAAGACCCGGCCCGGTACGTCCTCGAACCCAACGGCGACAGCAAAAACTCCGCGATCAAACAGGTCGCCAGCGGCCGCTTCGGCGTCACCAGCTATTATCTTTCGAACGCGCGCGAACTGCAAATCAAGATGGCGCAAGGCGCGAAACCGGGCGAAGGCGGCGAACTGCCCGGCAGCAAAGTCTATCCGTGGATTGCGCGCGTGCGGCATTCCACGCCGGGCGTCGGCTTGATCTCACCGCCGCCGCACCATGATATTTATTCCATCGAAGATTTGGCTGAACTAATCCACGACCTCAAGAACTCCAACCGCGACGCGCGCATCAGCGTGAAGTTGGTCGCCGAGGTCGGCGTCGGCACCATCGCCGCCGGTGTGGCCAAAGCGCACGCGGATGTGGTGCTGATCAGTGGACACGACGGCGGCACCGGCGCGTCGCCGTTGTCCTCGATCAAACATGCCGGCATCCCGTGGGAACTCGGTCTGGCCGAGACGCACCAGACACTCGTGCTCAACAATCTCCGCAGCCGCATCGCGGTCGAAACCGACGGGCAACTCAAGACCGGACGCGACGTGGTCGTCGCCGCGCTGCTGGGCGCGGAGGAATTCGGGTTTGCGACGGCGCCGCTGGTGGTGTTGGGCTGCATCTTGATGCGCGTATGTCATCTGAACACCTGCCCGGTCGGCGTGGCGACGCAGGACCCCGTGTTGCGCGCGAAATTTACCGGCAACCCTGATCACGTGGTGAACTTCATGCGGTTCATCGCGCAGGAGATGCGCGAGATCATGGCGCAACTCGGTTTCCGCACGATCAACGAGATGATCGGGCGCACCGACCGACTGGAAGTCAACCGCGCCATCGCCCACTGGAAGTCGAAGGGATTGGATTTCTCCAAGATTCTCCATCAGCCGCCGGTCGCGCCCGAGGTGGGCCGGTACTGCCAGATTCCGCAGAACCACGGGCTGGACAAGTCGCTCGATATGACCGTGCTTCTCGATCTGTGTCGCCCGGCCATCGAGCACGGCGAGAAAGTGCGCGCGAGCCTGCCGATCCGCAACACCAACCGCGTCGTCGGCACGATCCTCGGCAACGAAATCACCAAGAAGCACGGGCGGGCCGGACTGGCGGACGACACGATTCAGTTGAAGTTCACAGGCTCGGCCGGGCAGAGTTTCGGCGCGTTCGTGCCGCGTGGGGTGACTTTGATGCTGGAAGGCGATGCGAACGATTACGTCGGCAAGGGCCTGAGCGGCGGGAAGGTGATCGTGTACCCGCCGGCCGGCAGTACGTTCGTGCCGGAAGAAAACATCATCATCGGCAACGTCGCCTTCTACGGCGCGACCAGCGGCGAAGCGTACATCCGCGGGATGGCGGGGGAACGGTTTTGTGTCCGTAACTCCGGTGTCCACGCGGTCGTCGAGAGCGTCGGCGATCACGGTTGCGAGTACATGACCGGCGGGCGCGTGGTGGTGCTGGGGCCGACGGGCCGCAATTTCGCGGCCGGCATGAGCGGCGGCGTGGCGTACGTGCTCGACGTGGACGGCGCGTTTCCCGGCCACTGCAACCAGGCGATGATCGCCTTGGAGAAGTTGGAACGCAAAGAGGAAATCGCCGAAGTCCACGCGATGATCCAGCGTCACGCGCAGTTCACCAACAGCGACCGCGCCCGGCAGATTCTCAAGTTGTGGGACGAGATGTTGCCGAAGTTCGTCAAAGTCATGCCCAAAGATTACCAGCGCATGTTGCAGGCCGTGGAACGCGTGAAAGCCAAGGGCCTCAGCGAAGAAGAAGCCGTGATGGCGGCGTTCGAGGAGAACGCCCGCGATTTGGCCCGCGTCGGAGGCAACTGATGGGCAAGCCGACCGGTTTTCTGGAAATCCAGCGCGAGCTTCCCCCCGACTTCGATCCGCGGGCGCGCATCAAGCACTGGGAGGAATTTCACGAGCACATGGCGGAAACCAAACTCCGCGCGCAAGGGGCGCGGTGCATGGATTGCGGGATTCCGTTTTGCCACAACGGAACGCTCTTGGCCGGCATGGCAAGCGGCTGCCCGATCAACAACCTGATCCCCGAATGGAACGACCTCGTCTATCGCGGCCTGTGGAAAGAAGCGCTCGAGCGCTTGCACAAGACCAACAACTTTCCCGAGTTCACCGGCCGCGTCTGTCCCGCGCCGTGCGAAGGTTCGTGCGTCCTCGGCATCAATGATCCCCCGGTCACGATCAAGAACATCGAGTGCGCCATCATCGACCGCGGGTTCGAGGAAGGCTGGGTCAAAGCCGAGCCGCCCGCCAAGCGGACGGGCAAAAAGGTGGCCGTGATTGGTTCGGGCCCGGCGGGCCTGTCTGCGGCAGCGCAGTTGAACCGGGCCGGGCATCTCGTCACGGTGTTCGAGCGCGCCGACCGTCCCGGCGGGTTGCTGATGTACGGCATCCCGAACATGAAGCTCGATAAGGAGAAGGTCGTCCTGCGCCGGCTCAAGCTCATGGAACAGGAGGGCATCATCTTCCAGTGCAACGCCGAGATCGGGAGAAATTTTCCGGCCGAGAAGTTGATGGCCGAGTTCGACGCCGTGGTGATCGCCACGGGCGCGACCAAACCGCGCGACCTGCCCATCGAAGGCCGGCAATTGAAGGGCATCCATTTCGCGATGGAGTTTCTCCAGAACAATACCAAGAGCCTGCTCGACAACGAGTGCAACGGCAGTTTCATCTCGGCGCAAGACAAACACGTCATCGTCATCGGCGGCGGCGATACCGGTACCGACTGCGTCGGCACCTCGATGCGGCATGGCTGTCGCGGCTTGATCCAGTTGGAGATTCTGCCTCAACCGCCGTTGCAACGGGCGGGCGACAACCCGTGGCCGCAATGGCCGAAGGTGTACAAACTCGACTACGGCCAGGAAGAAGCCGCCGCCATGTTCGGCGCTGATCCGCGTCAGCACCTCGTCACCGCCAAACGGTTCGTCGGTGACGACCACGGCCAGGTCAAAGCCATCGAGATCGTGAAAGTCGAATGGGCCAAAGACGACAAAGGCCGGTTCATCCCGAAACAGCTTGCCGGCACGGAACAGACGTTGCCGGCCCAGTTGGTGTTGCTGGCGATGGGTTTCCTCGGCCCGGAAGAAATGGTTCTCAAGGGTCTCGGCGTCGCCCAGGACGAACGCACCAACATCAAAGCCGAGTACGGCCGGTTCGCCACGAACATCCCCGGCGTCTTTGCTGCTGGCGATTGCCGTCGCGGTCAAAGTCTCATCGTCTGGGCCATCAACGAAGGCCGCGCCGCCGCCCGCGAGTGCGACCGGTATCTGATGGGTCAGACCGATTTGCCGTAGTTGGCGAGCGAATATGGGAAAAGCGCAGCGAGGACGCTGCGCACTCCAAAGCGCTCCGCACACATGGGTCCGCCGCGAAGGCCTTCGTCCTTTTGGAGTGCGGTGCGTCCCCGCGCCGTTTTCTGCGAGAAGGGATTCATGCGTGACATAGCCATGCGGAGGAAATGGTGTGATGGAGAGTGAGGGAATGACAATGTCAACCAAGCAAATGCGTGAGGCGTTCGCAGCATGGCTGCAGATTCGGCATGCCCTCTTCGTACCGCATACCGACCGCGAGTATCGCGACCTCGTGCAGTTGATGGACAACCTGATTGATGAAGTCGGTGAGAACGAGGACCATCCGCTGGCCTCCTTGATGGAAGTGGTGGGCGTGCTGATCGAGAAGTACGAAGACGCCCACGTGCCAGAACTCCGCGCCAAATAGCCACGCCGTCTGCTGAATTCGACCGGTATCTGATGGAGCGCACCGACTTGCCATGAGCCTGCCGAATGGTTCGTTGTTATCCAGCCCTGCCGAGTCGGAGATTTTCTGCTTGCCGGGTTTGCGGGTTCGGGATTATTAGCTTGCTCAACTGGGCGAGGTAGTCTTCGCGTCTGATATGTCGACGCTTCTGATTTTGGCCGGTGCGCTTCAGGGCGCTTCATTTGACTTGCTGGGCGAGCAGATAACGGTGGGGCGGGGGGAAGATAATCACATCTGCATCGACGAGCATACGATGTCGCGCCATCACGCAGTGTTGGCGCGGGATGGAGTCGGGTACAAACTCCGTGACCTGCAGTCGACGAACGGGACACGCGTGAACGGGCAAACAATCACCGAGTCCATGTTACGCCACGGCAACCGGGTGGCATTTGGCGACCTCGAATTGCGGTACGATGCGCCGGCGGCACCCGTCGCGCCTCCACTGGCCAGGCCGGCGATCAAGGTCACGATTCATCAGCCGGCAGTTGCGGCACCGGCCCCGCCGCTCGTCCGGCCCAATGCAGAAAGGAAAACAACTATGCAATGCAAGAATCATCAGGACACGGCGGCGGTAGATCGCTGTGCTGGCTGCGCCGAATCGTTCTGTGGCAATTGTCTGGTGGAGATTCACGGCCAGAAGTATTGCGGCTCGTGCAAGGTGCTGGCGGTGAAGGGCCAGCCCGTGATTGAGGAGGCCACGATCCCCTGCAAGGAAGCGAGCGAAGCCTTGAAGTACGCGATCATCGGTATTTTCTGTTTCGGGATCGTCCTCGAACCAGTGGCCATCTCCAAGGCACTGAAGGCGAAAAAGATGATCGCCCTGAACCCACGCCTGACCGGCTCCGGCAAGTGTACGGCCGCGCTCATCATCGGAATCGCGGCCTTGATCATGTGGGTGCTGGGTGTGGTGTCCCGCGTCAGTCAGTTCAAATAGGTGTTCCATGGAACTGTTATGCCCAGAGTGTATGGGGCCGTTAAGGATCGTTGATGCCGAGACGGCGCGCTGCACGGTCCACTCCGGGCAGTATCGGGTTTTGTTCGCTCATCCCGCGCACGCTGCTGCCCCGGCGTTTCAGGATACCGGCCAGGCTGTGGCGCCGGGTACAGAGCCTGATGCTCCCACGCCGACTCTCGAACAGCCGCCGCTTGCCGGGGTAATGTGCGGGCAACATCCGCAAGTCGTGGCAAGCCACCGCTGCAAGGTTTGCGGCACGAGCGTCTGCGCAACTTGTGACTTTACGTTTGCGGGCGACGTGCATTTGTGCCCGAAATGTGCCGCCGCGCCACGACAGGTGTTGACGCCGCGGCGCAGGAAGCTGCTCGTGGGGGCGTATGCGTTAGCAGGGTGGTGCACGCTGGGGATGGTCGCGATGTTCAGCGGGGTGTTTGCCGACAAGTTCCACACGGAAGCAGAACAGGAGTTGTTGGGCGTGGTGCTGTCCTTGGTGGTGTTTGTGCCGGCGATGGTCGGCACCGGTTTGGGCGTGGGGGCATTTGATCGTCGCTTGGGCAATCCACTCGCGGTGTGGGTGGCGGGGATTTGGAATGGGATCATCCTCGGGCTGTTTGTTTTGCTCTGCATCATTGGGAGTTTCAGATGAGCACACGAATGCGAATCACAGCCAGCGATTTGGCCACGAAACGGTGGCTCGAAGTCGATCAACAAGGCATCACGTTTTACGAAGGTTCGGTTTTTGGCAACAAGCGCACATTTAGCTTTGAGCAGATCAGATGCATTTTGGTTTCCCCGGCCGGGGTGTTGTCCTTTCAGGTCGGGGAGGAAGTGTTCAGCTTGGCGGTGAAGGCTTTAGGAGAGGAGCACCGCCGGGTGATTGAAGCTTTCGTGCAGGGTGCCCAGCGAGCGGCCGGGATGCAGGAGACCAGCCCGTTGCCGCCACCCCCGAGCGTTAATCGTGAGCGGATGGATTTCAAGGACGCATACTGATTATGGGACAAGTACGCATTCGCGTGTTGGATGTTTCGGGCAGCCGCAGCCGGGAGGTCGAGGCGCCGGACGATGTGCCGGTGAATCGGCTGCTCGTGCTGCTGGTGGAACGGATGAGCCTGCCATTAAACAGCCCGGACGGCCAGATCATGAGTTACAAACTGCACCACCGGCGCACGGGCAAACAGTTGCTGGATAGCCAGACCTTGGCCGAGGGCAGTGTCGTCAACGGCGATGAATTACGGCTGCAGCCGGAAATCACGGCGGGCCAATGACCATCCGGCTGGAAGAAGGTCGGTTTGCCCGGCTGGAGGCGATCGAGTGGTGGAATCAAGCGCGGTTGCGCGAGGCGCGTGTGCTCGTGATCGGCGCCGGTGCGCTGGGCAACGAGGTGATCAAGAACCTCGCCCTGCTAGGTGTTGGCCATCTGGTCATCGTGGATCGTGATCGGGTGGAACTGAGCAATCTGAGCCGGTCGGTATTGTTTCGTGAGTCAGATGAAGGCCAGCCGAAGGCCGAATGCGCGGCGCGAGCGGCGCGGGGAATGTTTGGCGAGATCGAGATCACACCGATGGTTGGAAACGTGTTGACGGAGGTCGGCTTGGGTTGGTTTCGTTGGGCTCAAGTCATCATCGGCGCGCTGGACAATCGTGAGGCGCGCGTGTTCGTCAACGCCGCTTGTGCCCGGGTCGGTCGGCCGTGGTTGGATGGCGGGATTGAAGTGCTGCAGGGAATCGCACGCGGATTCGCACCGCCGGCGACCGCTTGTTATGAGTGTACGATGAGCCAAGTGGACTGGGAATTGTTGAACAAACGGCGTTCGTGCTCGTTGTTGGCCCGCCGTGCGTTGACCGAACAAGGTACGCCCACAACACCGACGACCGCGTCCGTGATCGGCGGCATTCAGGTGCAGGAGGCGATCAAGCTGTTGCATGGGATGGACTCATTCTTGGGGCGCGGGTTTGTGTTCGAAGGCGGTGGCCACAGTTCGTATGCCGTCGATTATCAGATCCACCCGGATTGTCCGTGGCATGAAGCGCCAGCACCGATTGAAACACCGGCCGGTTTCGACGGGGACACGCCGCTGGAGGAGGTCTGGCGTCGCGGGAAGGAATTACTCGGCGGCTTGGATGCCATCGACTTGGGGCGCGAGTTGGTGGAATCGTTGAACTGCAGTGCCTGTCAGCGCAGCGAGTTGGTCCTGCGTAGCGCCGAGAGTCTGACGGACGATCAACTGCTTTGTCCCGCCTGCGGCAAGGAATCTAGCCCGACGTTCCGGCATTCAATCCCCGCCAACCATCGGCTGCTGAAGAAATCAGCGCAGGCGATTGGCTTGCCGGCCCGTGACATCGTGTGGGCCCGGTCTGGCGACCGGTTGATCGGGATGGAACTGGGAGACGGTTGACGATGTTCTGGCGCAAGAAAACCAAAGCGGCGAAACCGGTGGCGGTTGTGCCGGCCAAGCCGGTTGCCGTCGGTGAATGGAAAGAAGATCAACCGGCCGTGCACCGACGGTTTCCGGGACCAGCGGGTGCCGAAGCAACTTTGCGCGTCGCGGTGGAGCGCGAGGCGTATGCGGATTTGGTGGTACACGCCAAGGAGCGGCTTGATGTGGAAGTCTGCGGGGTGCTGGCGGGCGAGGTGTGTGAGGACGACCAAGGGGTATTCATCCACGTCAAAGCGGCGGTCCGTGGCGCGGCGGCGCGCGAAGGCGGCGCGCATGTCACGTTCACGCAAGAGACTTGGAACACGATCCACGCCACGCTGGAGCGGCAGCATCGGGGGCTGCGGATTGTGGGCTGGTATCACACGCATCCGGGATTTGGCGTGCAGTTCTCGGAGATGGATACGTTTATTCAAAAGAACTTTTTTCCCATGCGGACGCAGGTGGCGCTGGTGACCGATCCGCTAAGCGATGAGGTGGCGATTTGTGTGAATGAGGCCGCGGGCATCCGGTATCTGCCGCGATTCTGGGTGGATGGCCGGGAGATGAAATGTCGCGTACCGGAATCGTCCGCCGCGGCCCAGCCGGCCCGAATCGGCGATGCCGGAGATCGGGAGGTTGCGTGGCGCGTGCTGGAGGATCGCGTGGGACAATTGGTGGGAGCGCTGGATCAACAGCGGAAGGATTTTTATCGCATGCTGATGACGTTGTTCATTCTCGGCTGCCTGACATTGGTGGGAGTGATCGGCTACACCATGTACCGGCAGTTCAGGTACACCAACGAACCGCCGCAGGTATTGCAGGTGGTGCCGATTCCCGTGCAAATCGGCGACAAGACCATGCTGATCGAGGTCGGGGTGGCCGGTTGGAAGGTGCCGCCCGAGTTGAATGCGACGTTGCTTCAGTTGGAACTCATGCGGCAGGAAGAAGCCGCGGCGAAAGCGGCGGCCGAAAAAAACAACCGCGAGAAAAAGGCGGTCGCGACAAACGCGCCGTCGCCGACGGCCAAATGAAAGGCGGCGATGCCGGACTCCGAGAATCCCCATTCCAGCGATAACGTCATCCGTATCTCGCGCACCGAAGCTTTGGGCGAGCACGTGGATGATCTCCTGAAGCGGCAAATGAGCCTGCGCGGTGAGGCCGGCATCACGCGCGAACACGGGCGACGGTGGTATTACCAGAACTGGTTTGTGTTCATGGTGGCGGGCGCGCTGGCCGCCGTGGCGGCGTGGGCGTTGTTGGAGCCGTTGTTCGACGACATGCTGTACGTGCGGGGGACGATTGAAGCTGTGGATGCGTCCGCGGCGATGCCCAGCCGGGTCAACGTTGGTGATCAGACCGTGGTCGTGCGCACCCCGGCGTATGGCTGGCTGCAGATTCGGGGCGAACAAATCTGGTTGTCCGACCGCGCCCTCGACTGGAGTGGTGGGCGCAAACGGCTGCTCGACCCGGAAACACTGAAGGTGGGAGAGGATGTCGGTGTGTACGTGGAGTATCTGCCCATGTACGGCGAAGACCTGGCGGTGGCTTATTATTTGGAGCGCGCGCCGGCGGGGAAGGCGCCGGCAAAGGCGGGGCTGAGTCTGGCCCGATTGAATGCGCGGTCGCACGCGGCGGCGATGTTCCTGTTTCCGTTGGTGGCGGGATTCATCGGGCTGGCGATCGGAGCCGTGGACGGTTTGATCTGCCGGTTACTGCGGCGCGCGTTGCTGGGCGGAGTCGTGGGCCTGCTGGTGGGGTTGATCGGCGGTTTTGTCTGCTCCATCGTGGCCAACCTGGTGTATGCGCCACTTAGCGGCTTGGCGGTCCGGCTCAGTGAAGCCGGTTCGTTAAGCACGCTGGGGTTTGTCTTGCAGATGATTGGCCGGGCGTTGGCGTGGAGCTTGGCGGGGATGGCGATGGGGTTGGGACAAGGAATTGCCCTGCGATCAAAACGGGTGTTGCTCTACGGCTTTCTCGGAGGGATCGTGGGCGGCCTGCTGGGCGGACTGTTGTTCGATCCGATTGATCTGCTGTTGTTGGGCCAGCACAAACCGAGCGCTCACTGGAGCCGGTTGATCGGGCTGGCGGTGATCGGGGCCGGCGTGGGCGCCATGATCGGCGTGGTGGAATTGCTGGCGCGCGATGCCTGGCTGCGGATGACCGAGGGGCCGCTGACGGGCAAAGAGTTTCTGGTGTTCAAAGACCTCATGCGCATCGGCAGTTCGCCCCGCTCGGATATTTACCTCTTCAACGATCCGCAGGTGCAGGCCGATCATGCAACGTTGCGAGCGGCGGGAGACGAATGTGAGATCGCATCGGTCGGTGCCGCCCCGCTGCTGTTAAACCGGCGCTCCGTGCGTTCAGCCCGGTTGCGGCACGGCGACCAGATCACGCTGGGGCGCACCTCGTTTGTCTTCGAAAAGCGGCAGGGCTGAAGCATGGAGTCAACCGCGGCCACCTGTGCGATCTGTCAGTCTCCGTTGCAGGCGGACGAGGAGTCGGTGGCCTGTGCCGGCTGCAATGCCCCGTATCATGCGGGATGCTGGCAGGAAAACGGTGGCTGCGCGGTGTACGGCTGCTCGGAAGTCCCGCCAACCGAAGCCCGACAGGCGTTGGAAATCCCGGTTTCCTATTGGGGACAGGAGAACAAGCCCTGCCCGGTCTGTGCCGCGCAAATTCTGGCGGCGGCGGTTCGCTGCCGGCATTGCGGGACAACTTTCGCTAGCGCCCGTCCCCAAAACTCCGAAGAGTTTCGTCATCAGGCCGAATTGGAGGTCCGGCGGCCGGCGTTGCGGCGGGCCACGATCTGGTTATTCGTGCTCTGTATCACCTCTTGCACCGCGCCGGTGGCGGCCCCGCTGTGGGCCAATTGGTATCGGCACCACCGCGAAGAATTGCAGGGGCTCCCCAGTCTGCACGTGGCGTTGTGCAAGATCGGTTTGGCGATTGGCTTGACGCAAACGGCGTTAATCATCATTTTGACGGCAGCATTTGTGGTGTTCCACCGTTAAGAAAACCACCATGCAAGCCCGCCTGCGCCGACTCCAAGCTGATCACGACCGGGTGCTGGCCCTGTTCCAACAGCATCGGCACATCGTGTTGTTAGGGACCGAGGGCACACCACCAGAGAAGTACACTTTTGAATTCCGACTCCGCAGCTTGGTGCCGATGCCGGACGACTCGTTTGTCTTTGGCGACGTTCACCGGGCGGAGGTGTTCTTGCCGTTGGATTATCCGCGCCGCCCGCCATTCTGTCGCATGATCACGCCCGTGTTTCATCCGAACATCGACCCCCAGAAAATCTGCATCGGCGACCATTGGAGTGCCGGCCAGTCGTTGTCTCACTTGGTGGTGCGCATTGCCGAGATGATCTGCTACCAAAGCTACAACGTCAAAAGTCCGCTCAACGCCCGCGCTGCCGCGTGGACGGAACAAAACATTTCCGTCTTGCCGCTTGAGCAGGCTGACCTCACAGTGGGGTTGTGATTCGCGACCTTAGACGAAGACTGCAGGGCTTTCCGTTGACGTTGATCCTGTTGGCTGCCGGTCAGGTTTGGGCCGTCGAATACCACGACCTGGTCGAGAAGCCGTTCGACAAATTGAGTGACCGGCAGTTGTCGGACTGGGGGGAACGGGCGTTGAAGATCAGTCCGGAGAAGTGGAAGCACGGGGAGACGACGCATTTTGTGGTTCATTTTTTCCGACGCGGGCCGAGCGTGGCCAACCAGTCGGAGACGTTTTACAGGAAGATCCGCGAGTTCTTCGGCAATCCGTCCGACAAGCGGACTGGCCGCAAGTCGCATGTCTTTGCGTTTCACAAGCCGGAGGACTGGGAGCAGTTCGCGCGGCTGACCGGCATGGGCGGGATTGCCGGGATCACGCGCGAGCATGAGTTTTTCTACATTGCCAGCACCGAGGGCGGCGGGTTTGATTCCAAGGGCCACGTGCAGGCGCACGAGATGACGCATCTGGTGTTCAACCGGCTGTTCGAGGGGCGGCCGCCCCTGTGGCTCAATGAAGGCATCGCGGAATATTTCGGGTTGTTGGAGACGGCCAATCTGCCGGATGTCCATCGGGCGCTGGCGGCGGTGCCGCGATTTCCATTGGAGGAGTTGTTTGCCGCCGGGGGCTACCCGGAATCGGAGATCGAGCGCCGGGCGTTCTACGGCGAGGCCACCGTGGTCGTGGACTTCCTCAGCCATAGCAACGAGCGCAAGAAGTTGCTCCCGAAATTCGTCGAGTTGATGATCGCCAACGAGGACCTCGGATCAGCCCTGGGTGTGTACGGTTATCAAAGCCAGGCGCAGTTCCAGGACGCGTACGAGAAGTACCGGAGGGCGCGCTACCGATGAAGCGGCTGGCGTTACTGGCGTTGATCGCGCTGGTCGGCGGCTGCCGAAAACCGACCACCAAAGCACCGCCGCCACCCGACCCGGCCCTCACCGCGGTGGAGCAACTGGAGATCGCCTATCTGTCCACGCGGGACCTGTACACGAAGATCCAGATCATGAGCGAGTTGTCCGACTCAACCCCGGCCGCGGCGGTGGAAGTGATCGGCCGGTTGTTCGACTTCGAGCAGGACACGGAATTGCGGGAGGAATTGTTGGTCTCGCTGATGGATGTGGACGGCGAGCTGGACGCGAAGCGGGAGCTGCTGGAGGAGGCGCTCGATCCCGATTTGCCCGAGCCGGTCCGGCTCACCGCGATTGACCACCTGATCGGTCTCGGTGACAAACGATCGCTGCCGGCGCTCCAGAAATACGTCGCCGACCCCAGTCAGGAAGTTCGTCGCGCCATCGAGGATGCGCTCAACGAACTGATGGACCGCTGAACCGAAGACCGCCGGCCTGGCCGAGACAGGCGATCAAATCGGTTGCGAGCATCGCGGTTTCGCCGTGACGCTCGACGGCGAGATCACCGGCGCGGCCGTGGAGAAAGACGCCGGCTCGTGCAGCATCCAAGGGGGATAACCCTTGCGCCAGTAGCGCGCCGATGATGCCGGTCAGGGCGTCGCCCATACCGCCCTTGGCCATGCCGGGGTTGCCGGTCGAGTTGATCCAGAGTTTGCCGGACGAATCAGTGACCACCGTGCCGGCGCCTTTGAGGACGAGGGTGACGCGGTGCTCTTTCGCGAACCGCCGGGCGATCTCCCAGCGGTTGGCTTGCACTTCCTTGACGGACTTGCCGATGAGCCGGCCCATCTCGCCGGGATGCGGGGTGAGGACGAGGGTTGCCGGCAGTGATTGGCGCAGCGGCGCGAGCGCGTTCAGCGCGTCAGCGTCGAGGACGGCCGGCACGCGCATCCCGCCCAACCACGGTCGCAGGTCGAATCCCGCGCCCACACCCGGTCCCATCGCCACGGCGTCGAACGCGCCCAACTTCGTTTCCTCCAATGGGCGCGGCATGATTTCGGGCGGACAGTTGGCGGCGACCATCGGATAGATGTTGCGCGGCACGGCCAGCGTGACCAGGCCGACGCCACTGCGCGCGGCGGCGTGGGCGGTGATGACGGGCGCGCCGGTGTAGCCTTCGCTGCCGGCCACGACGAGAAGGTGACCGAAATCGCCTTTGTGCGCCGCGCGGTGCCGGCGGGGCAGCAGGGGTGCGACATCCGCCGCGGTGAGCAACTCCACTTCGGTTTGGATCTCTTCAATCAACTCGGCAGGGAAACCGATGTCGGCAACCTCGATCCTTCCGACGTAGTCGGCGGCGGCCGGTTTGAGCAAACCGATCTTCGGCAGGCCCATCGTCACCGTCACCTCCGCGCGGCCGCAAACACCGAGCGCGTCACCGGTGTCGCTGTGCAAGCCAGAAGGCACATCAATCGCCAGGATCGGCAATCCTGACGCATTCATCGACTTGATCACGGACGCATACGGTTCGCGGACTTCGCCGGTGAGGCCGGTGCCGAGGAGGCCGTCCACGATGACGGCGGCGGATGGCAGTTCGCACGGCCAGTCGAGGACATCGACGCCGGTGAGCCGCTGGAAGTGGAGACGTGGCTCACCGCGCAACTCGTCGCGCCGGCACAGCAACACCAGCGTCGCGTGGCAACCGGCGGCAGCGAGATGGCGGGCGGCGACGATCGCATCGCCACCGTTATTGCCCTTGCCGGCGAGCAGGAGCACGGCGGTGGCGTCGCGTTGCTTGAGCAGGCGGGCAGCGGTGCGGGCGACGGCGTAACCGGCGTTCTCCATCAGTTGTTCGCCGGGGATGCCGGACTGGATGGAACGCTGGTCGAGTTGGCGGATTTGCGCGGTGGTGACCGCCTTCATGCCGGCAGTGTAGAGGAACGAACGCGCGGTTGCAATTTCTCGCTGATCAGCTCGATCGCCTGCTATCTCTGAGTGCTCCAGTCGGGTCCGGCCCGTGGCCGATCACTTCCCGGAAAGTGTTACATGTGTAACACTTTCCGGGAAGTCCCCGACGGTCACACCCGCTCCTGGAAATTTGAACTGCCTTTCTTGAAGTGGTGTCCTATTCTCTGTCTGCGTCCCAGAGGAGAACCCATGGAACACGATATTGCGGCGATCAACGAACAGGTCAAACGCGAAAGCGAATTTGTCCGACGCCTGACCGGCGAAATTGGCAAGGTCATCGTTGGTCAGAAGTATCTCATCGAACGGCTTTTGGTCGGCCTGCTCGCGGATGGGCACGTGTTGCTGGAAGGCGTGCCGGGGTTGGCGAAGACGCTGTCGGTGAAAACCCTGTCCGCCGCCGTCCAAACCACGTTCCATCGCATCCAGTTCACGCCCGACCTGTTGCCGGCCGATGTCATTGGTACGCTGATTTACAACCCGAAGGACGGCGAATTCCGCATCAAGAAAGGCCCGATCTTTGCCAACCTGATTCTGGCCGACGAAATCAACCGCGCCCCGGCCAAGGTGCAGAGCGCATTGCTCGAAGCGATGCAGGAACGGCAGGTCACCATCGGCGAGCAGACGTTCAAGCTGCCGGACCCGTTCCTCGTGCTCGCGACACAGAACCCGATCGAGCAGGAAGGGACGTATCCGCTGCCGGAAGCGCAGCTCGACCGCTTCATGCTCAAGCTGCGCATCGATTACCCGAACAAGACCGAGGAACGCGAGATCATGGACCGCATGGCCGAGACCGGCAAAGTCATCACCACCCAGCCGGTCGTCGCGCCCGCCGACATCCTCCGCGCCCGCCAGACCGTCAACACGGTTTACATGGACGAGAAGATCAAGAACTACATCATCGACCTCGTCTTCGCCACGCGCGACCCGCAATCGTACAAGATCGACGCCGCCGACCTTATCCAATACGGCGCGTCCCCGCGCGCGTCGATCTACCTGACTATCGCCGCCAAAGCCTACGCGTTCCTCCAGGGCCGCGGCTACGTCACCCCGCAAGACGTGAAAACCATCGGGATGGACGTCCTCCGCCACCGGGTCATCATCAGCTACGAAGCGGAAGCGGAAGAGTTGACCAGCGAGGATGTGATCAAACGAATCTTTGACGAAGTGCCCGTACCGTGATCCCCCGCGAGATTCTCCGCAAGGTCCGCCAGATCGAAATCCGCACCAACCGCGAGGTCACCGACGTGTTGGGTGGACAGTACCACTCCGTCTTCAAAGGCCGCGGCATGGAGTTTGAGGAAGTCCGCGAATATCTGCCGGGCGACGAAGTCCGCACGATTGATTGGAACGTCACCGCCCGGTTCGGTCATCCGTTCGTGAAGAAGTTTCGCGAAGAACGCGAACTGACCGTGATGCTCGTCGTGGACGTTAGCGCATCGGGCCGGTTCGGCAGTGTCCGGCAAACCAAGAACGAGTTGGCCGCCGAGCTGGCCGCCGTGCTCGCCTTCTCCGCGATCCGCAACAACGACAAGGTCGGCCTCATCCTGTTCACCGACCGGATCGAAAAATTCGTCGCCCCGCAAAAGGGCCGCCGGCATGTGCTCCGCGTCGTGCGCGAGATTCTCGGCTTCGCGCCGCAGGGTGCCGGCACCGATGTCAGTCTGGCGCTTGACTATCTCAACCATGTTCAACCCCGTCGCGCCGTTTGTTTTCTGCTGTCGGACTTTCAGGACCAGGAATTCCTCAACCAATTGCGCGTGGCCGGCCGCCGACACGACCTGATCGCCCTCAGCATCCATGATCCGCGCGAGGAACAAGTGCCCGCGGTCGGCCTCGTCGAGTTGCGCGACGCCGAGACCGGCGCGCTGGCGGTGGTGGACACGTTCGACGATCACGCGCGGGAACAGTTCGTCCAACAAACCGCCCAGCAGGCCACGGCGCTGCACCAACTGTTCCGAAAAGCCGCCGTGGATCGCGTGGACATCCGCACCGACGCCGACTACATGCGGCCCTTGGTGAGATTTTTCCGAATGCGGGAGCGACGGCATTGATGGATACCAACTCAATCGCCGACATTCGCGACATCAAGGGCCTCGTGCCCCTACCGGGCTGGCCGTGGTGGGTGTGGGCGTTGATGGCGGTGGCGGTGGTGCTGATCGGGCTGCTGGCGTGGTGGTTGTCGCGGCGGAAACCGGCTGCGGAGCAGCCGATTCCGCCAGTGTTGCCCACGCCCTACCAGATCGCCCTGCGCGCACTGGAAGCATTGTGGAACGACCGGCCAGTAGTGGAAGTGTTCTACACGAAACTCTCCGACATCGTGCGCCGCTATCTGGAAGATCGGTTTGCGCTGCACGCGCCGGAGCGAACGACCGAGGAGTTTCTCGGCGAAGGGTCGCGCAATGGGGCACTGTCGGTTGCCCACCGGCAATTACTGGGCGAATTCCTGCAGGAGGCCGATCTCGTAAAGTTTGCCCGGTTTCGTCCGGGTGACGCCGATATGAAACGCGCGTACGACGCAGCGGAATCCTTTGTACGCGAGACGAAATGAGATTCGCGAATCCATGGTTGTTGACGTTGCTGGTTGTGCTGCCGGCCTGGCTGGGGTGGGAGCGGCGGCAAGCGCAGGGCGGCGGCTTGTTGTACTCATCGGTCTCGGCGGCGCGGGCAGCCGTCTCCCCGTGGGCGCGGCTCGGGCCGAAGTTGTTGGCTGGGCTGCGCGGGGTGACGCTGGTGTTGTTCGTATTGGCGCTGGCCCGGCCGCAACTCGGGCGCGGCGATCACCGGGTGAAGACCGAGGGCATCGAAATCGTGTTGGCGGTCGATGTGTCCGGCAGCATGTTGGCGATGGATTTCGAGTTGGCGGGCCAACGCACGGATCGGCTCACGGTGGTGAAGAACGTGGTGCGGGAGTTCATCCGCGCCCGGCCCGATGATCGCATCGGGATGGTGGCGTTTGCGGGGCGGGCGTATGTGGCGAGTCCGTTGACGCTCGATCACGACTGGCTGGATCGCAACCTGGAGCGCGTCCGGGTGGGATTGATCGAGGACGGGACCGCCATCGGCGCGGGGTTGGGCACGGCGGTGAACCGGCTGCGCGACACGAAGGCGAAAAGCAAAGTCGTCATCCTGCTCACTGACGGGGTGAACAATGTGACGAAGGTGCAACCCTTGGAGGCGGCGAAGGCCGCGCAGCAGTACGACGTGCGCGTGTACACGATCGGCGCCGGCACGCAGGGCGTCGCGCCGATGCCTGTTATCCGGGGTGGGCAGGTCCTTGGCTATCAGCAAACGATGGTCGAGATCGACGAGGCCTTGTTGAAGCAGATCGCCGCGATGACCGGCGGCCAGTATTTCCGGGCGACCGATACCGCGTCGCTGCGCCAGATTTACGAGCAGATCGACAAGCTGGAGAAACGCGAGATCGAGGCGGTCAAGTACGAGGAGTGGCGCGAGTTGTTCCCATGGGCGCTGGGGCCGGGGCTGGGATGTCTGCTGGTGGGTGCGTTGTTGGAGAACACGCGATTGAGGAAGCTGCCGTAGTGAGTTTCGGCAATCACAACGCATTATGGTTGCTGGCGCTGGTGCCGGCGCTCGTGCTGTTTCTGGTTTGGGCGTTTCGCGCGAGGCGGCGGGCGCTGGAGGAATTCATCGCGCCGGCGCTGGGGGTTCGATTGACGGCGTCGGTGAACCGCGCGGCGCGGCGTTGGAAAGCGGTGTTGCTCGTGGCGGTGGTGTTGTTTGCGGCGTTGGCGTTGGCGCGACCGCAATGGGGGTTCGAGTGGCGCGAGGTGAAACGGCGCGGGGTGGATGTGTTCGTGGTGCTCGATGTGTCGAAGAGCATGCTCGCCGAAGATGTCCGCCCCAACCGGCTCACGCAGGCGAAGTTTGCGGTGGAGGATCTGTTGGGGAAATTGCAGGGCGACCGGGTCGGCTTGATCGCGTTTGCCGGCAGCGTGTTCGTGCAATGTCCGTTGACGGTGGATTACGAGGCGTTTCGGATGACCTTGCGGGATGTGTCGCCCAACTCGATCCCGCGTGGCGGGACGGCCATCGGGCAGTCGTTGCAGGTGGCGCTCAAGTCGTTCGAAGCTGGTGAGAGCGGCGACCGCGCAATCGTGTTGATCACCGATGGCGAGGATACCGAGGACGATCCGCTGCCGGCGGCGGAGGCCGTAGCGAAACAGGGGGTGCGCGTGTATGCGATTGGCATCGGCACGAGCGACGGCGAGTTGATCCCCGTCCGGGAACAAGACAGGCCGATGGAGTTTCTCAAAGACCGGGAAGGTCAGGTGGTGAAATCCCGGCTCAACGAGGAGGCGCTGAAACAGATCGCGCTGAAGACCGGCGGCATCTACGTGCGCAGCGCGGCGGGCGATTTCGGGATTGAGACGATTTACGAGAAGGGGATCGCGCAGTTGCAGCGGGCGGAGCACGAAGCGCGATTGCAGAAACGGTATCTGGAGCGGTATCAATGGCCGCTCGGAATTGCCCTGGCGTTGCTGGTGATTGAAATGTTTGTGACGGAGCGGAGACGGATTTTGAACCACAGAGACACAGAGGTCACAGAGAGGAAGCGGAGTTTGGTGGTTTTGACTCTGTGCTCTCTGTGTCTCTGTGGTTCCATTTCGTTCGGCGCCAATGAGACTTGGCCACGGATTTACAATGACGGCGTGACGGCGTATCGCAGCAACGATTTCGTCGCCGCAGCGACGGCGTTCGAGCAGGCCACGGCGTCCGCCGACCGCGAACTACAGGCCCGCGCGTTCTACAATGCCGGCAACGCGTACTATCGGCAGGGCGAGGCGGCTGAACCGGTCGGACCGCAGGCGGCGTTACCGGCATTCCAGAAATCGCTCAAAGGATACGAGAGCGCGCTGGCGCTCGCGCCGGCTGATGAGGACGCGAAGTTTAATCGCGACCTGGTGAAAAAGAAAATCGAGGAACTCGAACAGCAACAGGAGCAGCAACAACAGCAAAAGAACCAGCAGCAGCAAGACGAGAAGAAACAGGAGCAGCAATCGCCCGAACAGAAGTCGCAACCTGACCAACAGCAATCCGAGCAGAAGCCCGAGCAACAGGCGGAACAGTCGCAACAACCGCAAGAGAGATCCGGGGGGCAATCCCAAACCAATCAACTCGACAAAACACAAGCCCGCGCGCTGCTCGACAATTTACGCGAGGACGAGCGGGTGTGGAATTTCTTTCCGGAACTGCAGCAGCGCGCGGGTGAGGACAAGGAGCCGGAGAAGGATTGGTGAAGGCCATTCAGAGATTCCTCGCTGCGCTCGGAATGACAATTCTTGCGTCGGTGCATGCCGCCGACATCACCGTCACGGCCGGCGTCGATCAGCGTCGTGTCGCATTCGGCGACTCGCTCACCTACTCGATCACCGTGGAGGGCGCGACGAGCGGGGTCAACCCGTCCCTGACGCCCGTGGACGGGCTGCAGTTCGACGGGCCATCACTCCAAACCAGTATGCAGATCGTGAATGGGCAGATGTCGCAGTCGGTCATGCTGGTTTACCGCGTCACACCGCAACGTCCCGGCGAGTTCACCATCCCAGCCAACGCGGTTGACGTCGCGGGAAAAAAGTTTCAGACCGAGCCGATCACGATCACGGTCGTCCAAGGCGCGGTGGCGAGCGACTGGAAGGATCGACTGTTCGGCAAGTTCGGCTTGGAAACGACGACCCTGTATGTGGGCCAAACTGTGCCGGTCCAGGTCCAGTTGTTTACGCGACAGGACGTCGCCTTTCGTGGCGTGAGCGGGTTCCAGTGTCAAGCGGACGATCTCGGTTTCCAGTTCCTCAAGAATTTGAAACAGGGCACACAGAGCATTGGCGGCGAATTGTTTCACGTCGTCGCGGTCGACGGCGCGCTCAGCCCGACGAAGCCCGGCAAGCTGACGCTCGGCCCGTGCGCGTTGCGCGTACGGGTTGGCACGGGGCGCCGCGTGGGCTTCTTCGGCGACGAAGAAACGCGCGACCTGCCGGTAACGGTTGACGCCGTCCCGCTGGAGGTCTTGCCGTTGCCGGTGGAAGGTCAGCCGCCGGAATTCGCCGGTGCGGTGGGGCAGTGGCAAATCGAGATGACCGCCAAGCCGACGGAGGTGCCCGTCGGCGAACCGATCACCGTCAACGTCCGCGTCCACGGCGTCGGCAACATCGACCTTGTGCCCACACCGCAACTGAGCGGGCTTGACGGGTTCAAGGCGTACGATCCCACGCCCAAGACGACGAAGAATGAGTTGGGCACGGAGGGCGCGCGCGAACTTCAGCAGGTGCTCGTGCCCAAGAGCACCGACGTGAAAGAAATTCCCGCAGTGCGCTTGAGCTATTTCGATCCCGTCGAGAAACAATACAAGCCTGCGACCGCCGGCCCCATCGCGCTGACGGTCAAACCGGGGGCGGCGGGCCAAACCACCGTCGTCGCTGGCGACCTCCGTTTGCGCGCTCCCGAGAAGCTGGGCGAAGACATCGTCTATCTGAAAGGCGATCTCGGCCCGGGCGCGGAGAAGGCCGCGATGCCGGGCGGGGCGGCGTTCCTGACGTTGAATCTCGCGCCGGTGGTCGCACTCGCAGGCGGGGTGATCTGGAAACGCCGGCAGGACAAACTGCGCGGCGATGTCGCGTACGCGCGGCGCAGCCGGGCGGTGAAGAACGCGCAGCGACGGCTGGCCAGTGCGCAGGGTTGCGATGATGTCCGGCGGGCGCTGCAACACTATCTTGGCGACCGGCTCAACATTCCGTCGTCCGGTATTACGGCGGCCGTGGTGGAAGAACACCCGTTGCCGGCAGATGCCGCGCAGAAAATCCGCGCGCTCTTTGAGGCGTGCGACGCCGCGCGGTTTGCCGGTGCGCCCGTGGACCTGGCGGATCTGCGGCAGCGAGTGGAGCATGTGATTGATGAGTTGGAGAAAACGAACCGTCGGGGCGAGGCATGCCTCGCCCCGACAACGGCAATACTGCTGTTGTGCGTTGGCGCGACAGGAGTGTTTGCGAAAGACGAACTGAAAACCGCCAACCAACTCTTCGACGCCCAACAGTACGCCGAAGCCGCCGCGGCGTACGAACGGATCGAGCCGAAGACGGCGCACGTTTATTTCAACCTCGGCAACGCGTATTTCCGGCAAGAACAACTCGGTCGCGCGATCCTCAACTACGAACGCGCCCGGCGCCGCGCGCCGCGCGACCCGGATATTCTCGCGAACCTCAAATTCGCGGAGGACCGGCTGGGGGTGGTGGAGGCCAACACCGCGCCGCAGCCGATCCGGCGTTTCTGGCAGTCGGTGGTCGGCAGCCGCACGTTACGCGAGTGGAGCCGGTACGAGTTGACGGCGGTGTGGCTCACGGTGGCGGCGGTGGCGACGGCGGTGTGGTGGCCGCGTTGGCGGACGGTGTTCGCCACGGCGGCGGTGGTTTTGTGCGTGGGGTGGGTGACGTGCGCGACGGCGTTGGGCGGGCGGTTGTTGGCGACGCGCGCCCCGGCGGCGGTGGTGATCGTCCCGCAGGCGGAATCGCGCTTCGCGCCACAGCCGGAAGCGACGGTCCATTTCGCGCTGACGGAAGGCACGAAGGTCATCGTCCGGGAAGATCGGGGCCAGTGGTTCTTCGTCGAGCGCGCCGATGGCCGGCAGGGCTGGGTGCGGGCGGAAGCGGTGGAGCGGATTTAATCGGTGATCATCGGGCAGTTTACGCTAAACTGGGTTTGAGGTTCTCATTGCCTCGCGGCGTGGTATCGTATGGTCGTGCGCAGCCGGAAGGGGTTTACCCTGATCGAACTATTGGTGGTGATCGCGATCATCGCCTTGCTGGCGTCGTTGTTGTTGCCGGCACTGGGGCGGGCACGGGAGGCGTCGCGACGGACGGCCTGCGGCAGCAACCTGCGCCAGGTGTTGCTGGCGATGACGGTGTACACGGACGATTACGCGGGGTCGCTCCCATTGCAGCGGTTGGGCGGTCCCGGCACGTTTGATTGGAGCGGCTTGCTCACCAACCGCGTCCCCAGCGTCGGCATGTTCCGTTGTCCGTCGGACAACCACGAGCGCGTGTATCTCGGCGCGTACCGCAGTTATGCGGTGAACAACGGCAAGTTCACGTATCTCGGCGGCGGGTATCAGTGTCCGTGGCCGCGCGGCGATGCGGAGCCGATGGGCTCAGTCGTCCTCGGCAAACCCCAGCGGCTCGACGACGTGCCGCCGCGGGTGCTGCTGGTGGGCGAGAACCACGGCGTGATCAATCCCAACGGCGCCGTTGTCCGCGTGGGCGAGTACGAAGGGCTGGACGCATGGACCGCCACCATCCACGCCGGCGGGGGTAATTAGCGACTGGCCGAAAACGCATGTTTTCTGAGCGGGGCATGGCGCGGAGAAGGTGCGACTCGCGGTGAGCGGGCAGTGTTTTCGCTCGGCGACGGTCGGCGCACGCTCCAGCGA
>Ga0247727_10005187_pt1 | contig 26751 bp, 18 predicted proteins | sample WisWelCaveWW1625_FD_202498 | JGI IMG/M metagenome (GOLD analysis project Ga0247727, IMG submission 202498) | Biofilm microbial communities from Wishing Well Cave, Virginia, United States - WW16-25 | ecosystem: Environmental > Aquatic > Deep subsurface > Groundwater > Cave microbial mat | place...
CGCGGGTAGCGCCCGCTTGCAGAACACTTTGCGCGGCTTCGGATTTCAGCTGCGCCGGACGGAAAGCCGGGTCGAGCTTAAACGCTTCCTGATAGGCTTTCGCTGCGCCCTGGAAATTGCCGGCATCCTCCTGTTCGAGACCGCGGCAGTAGACCAAAAACGCTTGCAGGTTTTGTGTTGGAATGCGCTGAATATTGTCGCGTTCCTCCTGGGTGATCTGAATTTCCATTTCACCGAGCACATTGAAAACGATCTCTTTTTCTATCCGAAACAAATTGTTCAAGGCGTCGCGCTGGCTGACGGCTTCCGGATAATTCTGATTAGCCACGTCCCACGACTGCACGTCCACTTGCAATTGATTCCCGGATAACACATCGAATGAACCGGCGATGATTCGGCCCGCGGTCAGCAATTTGCCAAAGCGCGGCGCGGACTCACGATCGAACATCACGCCCTGCGAACGCTCCATTTCATCGATAAGAGTTTGCAGGCGCAGTCGTTCCAGCAACGTCAATTCCCGCACCTGCCCAAGATCGATGGTGATCATTTCAGCGAGCCCCTTTCCCAGCGATTGATAGCGGCGGTCTTTGCCTTGATAATTGAGCGGGAAGACGGCAATAGTTTTTGGCGCGATGCGCTCGACTGTGAGTTGTTGCTCGTTCTCAACCAGCGCGTGAATTTCTGTGCTCACAAATTGGCGAGACAATTTCACATAACGGCCTTCCATCAATCCGCGATAAGGCGAGAGGCGGGTGACGTCGGGAAATTTTTCGTACAGCGCCAATGCATCGTTTACGTTGTTTTGGAATTCGTGGGTGAGGCCGAGATAAAACGTCGTTTTAGGGTCATCTGGATTTTGCGCCAGCGCCTTTTGCAGATGTTCCTGCGCCGACGGGTACTGCGAGGTTTGGAAATAAATCACCCCCAGCTCGCGTAAGGCCTCGAAGTCATTCGGTTCGATTTTGAGTTTGGCTTCCAGCCGCGCGATGTCATCCTGATATTGGCTAATATTCTGCTGGTATTTCACTGTGGCGCAGGACAGCCACGTTAAAGAAATGAAAATTGCCGGCAAAAATAGCTGCAATTTTTTTTGCATGATCCTCTCTCCAGTTATTGTTCTCATTCTTCTAAAGCGGAATTGCGATAGGTAAACTCAATTTGTGCAGAGACACCACTGGTACCTTGTTTTCCATCAACGGTGATGCGATACCTGCCGTCGATTGCGAGAGCCAGTGGAATTACATTGTCGGGTGGGACATTCTGAGCGGCGCCAAAGGGAATATTGCCATAAAAGGCCGGGGAATCAAAAAGTGTGGTATCGATACTGCTAATTTCCCAAATGGTCACCGGTTGCGCGGTTATGTCATCAACTTTCAGATGATTGGCCCGAATTTCGCCGTCAGGATCCCCCCGCGTCCAGATTATTCCGTCTCCAAAATCGAAATCGACTTCCCCAATGGCAATATCGAAATCGCCGATGAGGGTGATGTTGCGGGCAAAACCGGTGGCAACCGGGTCTACTATCAGATCTACAAAATTGATTCCACTTCCCACCTCTGTAAATTCCGATTCAATTGCGATAAATTGAAGATTTAATTGTCCCAATGAGTTGCTGGGCATATTTAAGGAAAAGAAGCCAGCGCCATCATTTTGCAAGCTGAAGGTCGAGCCAGAAGGTATTAAAGACGTTACAAAGACACTGTTAATCCGGCTTGAAAAATTGGAGTTGATCTGTACGGAGAGACTAATTAGTGAGAACGCAACCGCCGGGTTCGGGCTCACGGTGACAGTTCCAATCGGATTTCCCTGCAGATCAGAAATTGTATTGGTGAGAAAAATTGGCGGGCTGTCAGTGATAACCCGCGGAGCGACAAAAAACGTTCCGGTTGCGCCGGTGAAGGTAACGAGGGTATCCTCAAACATCGCGATCAGAATTTCGATTTGCTCACCAACCACTTCTTGTTCATTGATGATTTGAGTTTCCGGTGTTCCTTGCCCCAACGCCACGGATATCGTGCCTTCGGCGACATTATTTTCGGTGTCAATACTCAACTCCTGATCCTCGACATAAAAGAAAGTCCGTTCATTCAAGTCATCGAAACCGATTACGGATATCGTAACTCGGTCGATAGCTGCCAACTGGCTGGCCTTAGCGAGACTTCTATTTGAATTTCCCGCGCCGGGATAAACCAGGTTCAAGCGGATGATGGCAACGTTATCCTGCACACCCGTCGGAGTTTTGCTGGTGCAGTTAAGTCCCAATGTCAATGCGGATGCCGATAGAATAAACGACGTGATCGTATTGTGTGAAGCCATGTTAAATCCGTACCCTTGTTAAAAAGTAATAGCCAAGCCTCCCGAAAACTCGAATCCGGTAATACCGATATCCGTGCCGGGGCCAGTGTTGATTTTGCCTTTGGAAAATTTGACGGTTGGGTCGAAAGTGAAATAATCTGAAATTTTGTAGATGCCTCCGAGGCCAACACCAAACACGAACGCCCCTTCGGCATCATCGACGGTGTTGCTGTAAATTTTCGAATCGAGCACATACTTGAACCGAAATTTGTCGCTCAGCGGATGGAACAGTGCGAGACTGAGTTCCAACTCGTTGCCGTTATCGATAAGGGCGGCATTGGTGCTTTTGTTGTCCAATCGCCAGCGATTTTGGATCGAGAAGCTGATGGGCTTGAAAATCCCCAAAGGATACAGAAAACGTACCTGCGCAACAATTTTGTCCCCAGCTTCAAAAATCAGCGGCACGGACCGTAGCGCAGAGTATTGGTCTCGCAAATAGTTTGTAAAAACAATGTCTGCAATCAGCTTGGCTTTACCGTTTTCTAATTCAAAATCGCGGTCGATGCCGAAGCTTAGATTCAATTCATTGCCCGGGTCAACTGTTATTTCACTGGTATCCAGCAACGCGGTGTACTCACCTTTGAAGGCATAGCCCGCGCCTAAACCCAGCACCCAACTGCCGATCTTTTGCGCCACCGCCAGTCCAAAATTTAAATTAAGTCCCGCGCCTAAATTGCTGACCGGGTTATCGAGTGGGCGGTTGGCAGCTATTCCGGCAATACTTAGTTCCTTATTGTCGAGATTGGTTTTACCGCTGGGGATACCCACGCCGCAGTTCAAAAGCGCCAGGTTGTCGCCCAGAATGTAAGAGGTTCGGATGTAGGTATCCGTGAGGTTGTTTAATGACTCGCCAGAGCCAGAGATAGGGGAGAGCGTGGATAAAAACGGCGATGTCACCACGTCCAAGCTGAGCCGGCGGCTGACCGGCAATGAATAAGTGATAGGAAAAGCAATTTCCGTGAAGCGCTCAAAGCCACTTTCTTCTTCAAAGCTCCAGGTTTTGATGTGCACACCTGGTCTTAGGTATTGCTCGCGGATGAATTCCATTTCGGTGGCTTGTGCAAACGCGGGTTCAAAAAAAGCGAACGAAAGTAGATAAACAAACGAACTGTAAATCTTCTGAGTCATTCAAAAACTCCATAATACAAATTTTGGATGCGACCTCATGGTCTATCCGGCAGCGGGATGCTAATGTTGATGACTGCATTGTCCGACGACAGACCATCCAGTCCTGCGCCCTCCGGCAACGGCTCTCGGGAGTCGTTGCCTTGCGGTGCTTGGCCGGTTTGGGCAGCAAACCCGGTTCGGAGCAGACGAGGCAACTTCTCGGCTTCAAGCACATCTTCGGCGCTGGATTTATATTCCTTCTCAAACTCGATGGCATCTGTTTTACTTTCTTTTGCGGCCAGCTCGTTGATTTCAACTTCCTGGAGACGGGATTGCGCCATTTGAAAATTGGGATCTATTCGGGCGGCTTTTTGATATTCAACTTTGGCCTGCTGGAACATGCCCCGGTCTTCGAAATCCAGGCCCTTAGAATAGGCGAGGAATGCCAGCAAATTTTCAGTGGGTATTTTTTGAATAGCCAATCGTTCTTCTGGCGATAATTTGATTCCCATGTCTTCAATGACAGCAAAGGCTAACTGTTTCTCCATTTGAAAAAGCTGACCGAGACTACCAGCGATCTCGTCCATCACCGAGAGCCGGGTGGTCGCGATTTCCGTGAGTGTGGCGTCGATGCGGAGTCTTTCGCCAGACAATTCCGTAACGCCGCCGTTGACGAGTTTACGCGCGCCAATAAGGCGTCCAACCCTGGGAGCAGTTTGCTTGTCCACCATTCCGCTTTCACCAAGTTGTAATTCCTCCAAAAGCTTCTGCAACTTCAACCGCTCCACCACTTGCAACTTTTTCACTTTGGAGAGATCGGTGGTGAGCATTTCCGCGATGCCCTTTTGCAACGGGTTGAGACCGGGCAAATCGGTAAGATTTTCAAAATAGAGGACTGCGACGGTATTTTCGGGATACTTGGAGGGATTAAGTTTTTGCTCGATCGAAATGGCAAATTCGATTTCCTTTGCCACTTTTTCCAGCATGAGCTGGCGTATCCGCTTTGAAATTTTGTCCCGAAAACCACCGGACCGGCTAAGCGTGCGATAGTTTTTGTATTCATCGATGGCGTCCGCAAACCTACCTTTGGCTTCGTATGTCAAACCAAGGTAAAAAATCGTTTTGCTGTCTTTTGGTTGGAGGGCTTTGGCTTCTTTGAGCTTAAGCAATGCTTCCTCAGGGCGCCTCATTTTATACAGAGCGACTCCCAAGTCGCTTTTGATTTTGTGGTCGCCGGGATTCTCCTTTTCAGCCGCCGTCAGCGCTCTCAGGGCCTCAAGGTATTCGCCTTTGTCAAGATGCGAAAGTCCGCTGCGATAATGGCTCGACGCACACCCGATTAGAAACACCGTCAGGCAAATAGAAAAAACCTTTCTCATCGGTACCTCTACTCCTTATAAATTATTTAGAGCCAGGAAAGGTAACGAATCTTACAGACTATTTAGAAATTTGAACAGCCCCAATATCCATTATGAATGGTTAAACATGCAAAAGCCGGCTGCCAGTGATCCGCCATTTCAGACTCTCTTTGCAGAGAAACCAACTTTTCCATGTCAGCTACATTCAAACGATTTTCGGGCAGGTGGGTCAACTTTTGCTTTGCCAGATCAAAGGCCGGCTCGATCTTCAAAGCGTTATTGTAGTGGTAACGCGCCTTGGAGAAAACTTGCTGATCTTCGAAGTCGAGACCTTTACAAAATGAGAAGAAGGCCTGGCTGTTGGAAACGAGCGGGGTATTGATGCCATCGAATTCATGTTCGTTTAATCTGATTCCCATGTCTTTGATTAAATCCAGAAGCAATTTTTTTTCGAATTTGAGGATGTCAGAAACGCTGCCGCTAATCTCGACGCCATCCTCCGCAAGTTTGCCGCTTTCGGTGTCAACCACACCGGCGCTCACACGAATTGAAGTCTCATTTAAGCGCTCGATGCCGCCGACGATCAGGCGTTGAGCGTTCAATAATCGGCCGGCGTCTGGGGCGCGAATTTGATCCAAAAAATCGGAGGACGAAAGCTGTAGTTCGTCAAGCAAAAGCTGGATCTTGAGACGATCAACCAACCGCAAGTTTTTGATCTTTAACAAATCGAAGATGATCACTTCCGCCAATCCTTTAAGAACCGGATTCATTTCATCCCACTCCGAGACGTTGCGAAAATAAAGCACCGCCACGCTGTTTGGAGTAATGGAGGTTTCTCGTCCCGCTTGCCAATCCGCGATGTTCTGTTTGACTTCTTTCTGCAGCTTCTTAATTTGGTTGTCTCTCATGCGCGCCAGTATTTCGTTTTTTAATGCCGGGTCAATGCTTAACGAAGCCAGCGTGCGATAGGTCGTGTTGGACTCGTCCAGTTTGTTGGCGGCTTCGTAACTCAATCCTAAATAGAGCAGGGTGGATGCCTCGTCCAATTTCAGTTGCCGGGACTGGGTCAATTTAATGATCGCGAAGTTGGTCTGCTGATTTTTGTAGTATGCGATGCCCAGATCGCGTTTAATTCTCCAATCAAATGGGTTCTTGCTTTCGGCCACTTTCAGCTGCAAAATCGCCGAGATGTAATCGCCCTGTTGCATCATTTCCTGGCCCTTTTTGTAGCTGTTGCCGCCGCAGCCCGCAGCGAACACCGATATCACGAAAATAAACTCAACTAACCTTCGCAATCGGGTCGCCATTTCTTCGCCTCGTGTTGAAATTAATTAGCTGCAAATTTGTTTAAGGCCAGCGGACGAATCACCGCCAACATGTCCTGCGCTTTGGGGAAGTCCGGCGCTATTTTCAGCGCATCTTCCAATTTGGCCAGCGCGACTTTGTATTCTTCCTGATTGGCCATGGACATGGCGTCTCCCAATAGCGCCACCGCTTCGATGGGAATATTATCTTTGCCCATCTTATCTAATTTCTCACGCTCGGTTTTTTCAATCGCCAAGCCGAGGTTTTTGGTGATTTCCAACGTCAACTTTTTTGCCAGCTCGAAAACGTTGTCGGGCTTGCCTTCCACCGAGGCGGTTTTAAAAATTTCGCCAGTTTCGGTTTTTACCAGCCGCGCGTCGATGCGAAACACTTTTCCCATACGAATGAAACTGCCGAACACAAAGGAGTGAGCGCCCAACAGCTTTCCGACGCGCGGCGCCATCGCCGGATCCATAATATTTTGGCCGCCGACTTTTTTGTCCGTCAATTCTAATTCGGAAATCAGGTATTGCAAGCGCTCGCGTTCAACAATGCGCAAATCGCTCACCACGCCAAAGTCGCTGATTAAGATTTTAGAAAGAGCGTTGCCGAGGTTGGCATACTTTTCCGCGTCCTCAAAGGAGTTGTTTTCAAAATCCATGAACGCGATAGTTTGAATACCCGGACCGGCTTGCAGCTCCAAAGAGCCGCCAAGATTCTGAACGGTCTTGTAATAGCTGGTCATCAAGCGTTGATGCGGCCACCAGTTGTCGCTGGGTTTATAGTCTGCTTTTTTCTTCAAAACTTGTGTGAATATTTCTTCCGCCGCGGCATCCTGGTTCGTGGAGACATAGGCCACAGCCAGGTATTCGTTGGCATCGATGTAATCCTGTGGCGATAGAGTGCGGGTTACCACCAGCCGCTGCAAAATATCGACGGACTTTTGAATCTCCCCTTCGTTAAAAAGGTTTTTTGCTTCTTGCAATTCGATGTTTTGGGCTGCCGCGACGTTCGCGAATGTCAATATCAAACCAAGAACGATCCGTTTCATAAACGACTCCTGTTATAATTTTTCGAACTTGAATCGCAGTTTAGATTTCTCACCGGGCGTTAATGTTATGTTCTGCGGCCCCCCTTGCAGCAAGTGATTGAACATTCTGCCGTTGACAGTGTGGGCGCCGCTTTTGAGCTGATAATTAGTAAGAGGAGTCTGCCCCACTTTTTGACCATCGATATAGATTTCAGCGATCCCTGGTGTTTCCATGCCATTTTCTAAAACAATCGCGGTTACCGTCAACGTCGCCATTTGTTCCGTTTTGGGAGGCTCGTTTCCGGGAGTTTCTGCGGTTGATTCGGATTTCGCTTCGGGTTTGGGCGCCAGCTTTTGGGTTTGCGTGGATTGTGTTACTTTGGCTACTACCGGCTCCAACATTAGGTCAACTTTTGCAGTCTCTCCCTCTGTAAGATCGATGATTTGTTGGGCACCAACATAACCTTCTTTTTCCACCACAATGCGATATTTTCCCACGGCCAAATTCGTAAATTCAGCCGGTGTGGTTTGTTCAACTGCGTTGTTGTTAATTACAATTTTCGCGCCCGCGGGTTGGCTTTTTACCGAAAGGTTGCCAGTTGGCGGCTTAAGCGCCACGAGTTCCAATATTTTTGAAAGGGTGTCGGCGTTGCTCAAATTAAGTGATGTCGAAGCCGATTCATATCCCTTGAGCTCGATGGTGATTTTGTGTTCACCGGTTTTGAGCGGACCTACGGTAGCGGGTGTACTTTGCGATGTTGGTTGATCGTCCAACTTGATTGCTGCCCCGCGTGGATTGGAGTCCACATTTACGTAACCATATATTGGCTTAAATTGATTATAACCCAGCCATGCAGCGCCGGCCAGCACCAACAAAGCGGCGGTCCAAATAAAAAATTTGCTATTCGACTTTTTGCGCGATGGATCGGGAGGGACAATTTTCTTTTTCACAGTTTTGGCAACCGGCGGCTTCTGCCGATCAACAACAATGGTTTTCGTCCGCGATGCCACCGTTGGCGGAGGAGTAATAGAAGGCGTAGTTTCCAAAAGAACAGTTTCGTTGCTGGCAGTCGAGCCAGATAGCAATTTTGCCCGCACACCGCTTAATTCTTTGAGCAGGTCATTCATACTGGAATAGCGATCTGCGGCGGCTTTCTGCAGGGCTTTGTTGATGATTCGTTCGAGGTTGGCGGGGACTTTTGGATTTATGCGCGGCGAGGGTTCAGGGTCAACATTGACGATATTGTAGAGAACGGCCATCTCGTGATCGCCTTTGAATGGCAGCTCGCCGGTGGCCATCTCATAAAGTATGACGCCTAATGCCCAGATGTCAGTGCGATGATCGACGCCGAGCCCTTTCACCTGTTCCGGCGACATGTAACTCGGTGTGCCCATGGTGGTGCCGGTTTTCGTGAGTTTGGTGCCGCCGCTCAGTTTTGCCAATCCGAAGTCAACGATTTTTACGAAGCCATCGTTGGTGATCATGACATTGGCAGGCTTGATATCGCGATGAACTATGCCCTGCTGATGCGTTTTTGAAAGTCCGCCAGCGACCTGCATGGCAATTTCAACCGCTTCGATGAGGCTGACGCCGGCTTCGATTTTAGTCTTGAGGGTCACGCCATCGTAATAGGCCATCGCGATGAAGATGCTGCCGTCATCGGTTTCATCGATTTCATAGATGGTGCCAATGCGCGGGTGATCGAGCGCTGAAGCCGCCTGCGCTTCGTGCATGAAGCGCTCTTTGATATCGGCGTCGCGGGTTAAGTCGGTGGGAAGAAATTTGAGGGCGACGGTACGTTTGAGTTTTAAATCCTCGGCTTTGTAAACGATGCCCATTCCGCCGCCGCCCAGGAACTCCGTTATCTTGTAATGTGAAACGGTCTTCCCAAGAAGTTGATTTGTCTGCACGGGTGAAATTTTCTCTCTATTAAAATAAGGATTGGAATTAGCCGTGACGTAAAAAGTGAACGCTGAGTGGCTTGAGTGGCTAATGTTGTGATCAAATTAGAAGATGGCCGGTAAAAAGCAAGAGATTTTTCAGGATCACCTCTTGTGGATTCTAACTTGCATTACTCATAAAGTTTTCACCGCAAAGGCGCTAAGACGATGAGAACGGACAACAGATTAGGAACATTTGTTTCATTCGAAGTCCTTGGATTAACTTGCAAATTACCTGCTATTGCTTTCTATTTTTATATTTATTTTCTCGAACTTTGCGTCTCTGCGTCTTTGCGGTTTGTGAGTAATTCAGGCTAAAACTGATAAATATTTGCTTGACTATTGATGCGCCTTTCACTAAAATATTTTCCACTCTCTCAGCAATCGGCTCACCCCTAAATGATGATTTGAGTACCAATGTCCAAAATTGGTAAATATGAAATTTTGAAAGTCCTCGGTGAAGGCGGCATGGGGATCGTGTACGAAGCTTTTGATCCCCTCATGCAAAGAAAGGTCGCCGTCAAGGTGTTATCCGATCGCGTGTTTGACCTCCCCGAAATTAAAGAGCGATTCTATCGTGAGGCTCGATCCGCCGGCCAACTCTCTCACGAAAATATCACCATTATTCACGATCTCGGCGAAACCGATGGCAAGCCCTTCATTGTGATGGAGTACTTGACCGGCACCGACATGCGCGCCATCATCAAAGCCCAAACTGATTTTTCCCTCCAACATAAACTTCTGTACGCTGCGCAAGTCTGTCGAGGACTGGCTTATTCGCATTCCAAAGGGATTATTCACCGCGACGTCAAACCCGAGAACATCCGCATTTTGGATGACGGCAAAGTGAAGATCATGGATTTTGGGATCGCCAAACCCGCGACCAGCACCATGACCCAAACTGGCACCGTGATGGGTACGCTGCTTTATATGGCGCCCGAACAAATAAAGGGGCTGCGTGTCGACCACCGCTCCGATATTTTTTCTTTTGGTGTTTTGCTATACGAACTCCTCACCTATAAACTGCCCTTTCCCGGCGAGAGCTCTACCACCGTGAGCTATAAAATTGTGTATGAAGAACCAGAGCCGATTGATGATATAGCCATTGGTAATGTTTCTGAGGTTCGTCAAATTATTTTAAAATGTCTGGCAAAAGAACCGAAAAGCCGTTACCAGAGCCTCAACGAAGTTGAAATGGAAATGGAGAAAATCATCCGCGGCATTGATGCTGGGGAAAGCAAAAGTATCGCAGAAGAAAAAAAGGGGAAGGCTGCATCATCGGAAACCGTCCTTCTCGAATCGTCCGGTCGCAGAAATAAACTTCACGTTCCGTCCGATGCGCCAAAAAGTGAAAGCGCGCAAAAGCCAAAGGCAGCGCGCCGTATTGGTGCTCGTGGGGTTATTATTTCTGTTGGCGCAACCTTGGCCGTAATGGCGATTGTTTTGTACAAAATATTTATTTCAACGCCGGCGGTTCCAATTGGGCATCTTTCACTCAATATTTTACCGTGGGCAGAGGTAACGAGGATTGTCAATTCGGAGGGACTGGAAATCAGCGGCTTTGGATCAGAGGGCGAGAAAATCATAACGCCCTGTCAATTGTCATTGCCTGCGGGAAATTACAGCATAGAGTTCACCAATCCTCTCATTGGTGATTCGCTGGAAATTTCGGTTGCAATAGAAAAGGGAAAAATTGAGGTGGTAACAAGAAAATTTCCAGGGTTTGATTACAGCGAAATTCTTTCATTGATTCAGTAGCTCTAAGAGACTCGATGATCTCATTTTTTTGAAGAAAGCGTAATTGTATTCTTCGCAAAAAATTTACTGTGTCATTCCCGCGTGCTTTTGGCGGGAATCCATTTTCAGGGGTTGATGGATGCCCGATAAAAGCCTTCGGGCATGACAACAATACGGGTCTCAAATTTGTCTTAGTATGCAACCTTGTTCCGGCAGCGATGAGTTTATGGCGCCATTTATCTCGATTTAATAAGGAGGGTATAAAAATGAGACGCCGGTTCATTATTCCATTCGTAGCTGTTTCTATAATGGCGGCCACGCCGCGGTTAACTTTTTCTCAAGGGGTTGGGTTGCCGGAGACTTTTTTTAGTGCGGTGATTGGCTCGGGTGCGCGGGCATTTGGGATGGGCGGCGCATTCATTGCGATTGCTGATGACGCCACCGCCGCATCCTGGAATCCCGCCGGGCTGTCGCAACTGGAAAAGCCGGAAGTGTCGGTCGTTTTTGCAACAAATGATCTCGAAACAACCCAACCAAGCGTTACCTTCACCGCTGAGACCTTCTCAGCTTCTGCATCCGAATTTAAAATCTCGCAGTCGGGTAGCAATGTCGATTTTTTGAGCTTCGCCTATCCGTTTAGAATACGCAATCTTAAAATGGTTTCACAAATTAGCTATCAGCGGCTTATCAACCTTGCTTTAGATTCTCATCTTGACCAGCCTTTCATATTTCGTGCGGAAACCTTTCCTGCCGGGCGTAATCAACCCCAGCCCAATGTGCATATCGAAAACACTAAATCAGCTACCATTAATTCAGCGGGCGGAGGGGATCTGATTGCGGCCAGCTTAGCCGTACAAGTTTCCCCTTTCTTAAGTCTGGGACTGGCGGCGAACTATTTCTATCGGGGGTTTGAAAACAATCAACAAGTTGAATTTGAAGTTACCGATACGGTTTTCGTCGATGAAAATGAAGATGGGGTCTTTGATGAACCCAGCACAGAATCAGAAACAGATACATTTAGAAACCTTCAAGAAGGCGATCTGAGCGGATTCAATGTTAATTTTGGGGTTCTGCTCAAACCTACCCAGAGAGTTAGCTTGGGGTTCATTTTTAGAACACCGGTCACCTTAGATTTTAAACTCGTTGATCATGAAGCTCAAGATAGAACCATCGTGGAGACGGTAACGACGGATGCAAAGATAGAGTATCCCTACTCTATTGGTTTCGGTTTGGCGGTTCATGCGATTGACCAGCTCACGCTTTCTTCCGACTTCACCTGGTCGAATTGGTCGGAATCCAAGTTGACCCATGGTAAGCGAGTTTGTAGAGATGGATTCGGTGAACTTTGTAAAGATGAATTCGGGGAGCGTATCCCTGAAGAAATCGTAGATGATGAACCCTTCCCGGGTAATGTGGATGCGATCGCGGAGACCCCTCGGGAACAGAATGATACTCAACAGTTTCGTGTGGGCGCGGAGTATGTATTCCTGCGCGGGTCCTGGCTTATCCCCCTGCGGGCGGGATTTTTTACCAACACTCTCTACATCACCGATGGTAATGAAGGTAGTGTCACCTATTTGGGTTACACCGTTGGAGTTGGGTTTGGAATTAAAGACCTGCTGTTCGATGCGGCCTTTGTTTATCAGGGAGGCAATTCGTTTTTTAGTGAACTTAGTCCGGACGATCGTAAGTTCAGTTCCAAACAGTTCTATGTTTCGGCCATCTACAGGTTTGATTTGTAGCGATGAGGCTTATTAGAATAATCGTTTTAGTACTACTTTGCGCTAATTGTCTGGTTTTGGCCGCCGAGTGGTACGTCAGTTACGAAAACGCTGTGGAGGCCATTCAAAAGCAGCAGTGGCAGCGCGCCGTGGATTTGCTCAATGCCGCCATCGCCGAAAAATCGGATTCAAAAGCGAATGCTAAAACCTACGGCTTACGGTTTATCGACTATTTCCCGTATCTCTATCGCGGCATCGCTTTTTATCACCTGGGGGACTACGGCCGCGCGCTCGAGGATTTAAAAAAAGAGGAACGGTTCGGCGAGCTGGGTAGAGCGACCAAAGACAAAGGGGCGCGGCAAAAACTACAGCAATATTTGAATTTGCTCGACCAACAAAAGGGGGCCGCAGAAAAACCGCCGGAATCCAAACCACCGGAAACTCAACGTCCTTCAATTGAGCCGCTGTTTAATGAGGGAGTAGCGCTATTTAACCAGAAAAACTTTGATGCTGCCCGCGAAAAATTCAACGCCGTGCTGCAGGCCGAGCCCAATCACGCGCAGGCCGCCATCTACCTCAAAAGGATAGAAGATGAAATCGAACGGGCGCGAGTCGCCCAGGCTGAACAAGAAAAGCGAGAGCAAATTAATCAAGAATTTAGTGCGGGTGTGGAGTTGTATAAAAAGCAAGACATCGCCGGCGCCGAAAAGCGTTTTCAAAATGTGCTGGCGCTGGAAAGCAGCCACGGAGAGGCGGCGAAATATCTGGACTTGATCCGTCGTGATAAAAAAACATCCGAGATTGTTGCTCCGACTAAGTCCGAACCGACCGTGGATACGGCTTTTGATACCGCGGTGGCACTATTTGAAAGCGGCGATTATAAAAAAGCCAAAGAGAGGTTTTTGCAGGTGCGCGCCTCGGATGCCCGGGCGAACGACTATTTGAAAACCATTGCCGATGCCGAGCAGAAAATGGAGGGCGGCATTCGCGCCTACTTCGAAGGAGATTATGATCAGGCCATTACGGAATTAGGCGAGTGCGCGAAAAGCTATGCACAGAACGCGCACCTGCAAGCGTTTCTGGCCTGCGCGTACGCCGCCAAATATTTCTTAGCGGGCGCTGAGGAGGAGGAATGGGTTGCGAATGCCCGCCAACATTTTAGCAAAGTCAAAGAATTGAATTCCAGCTATCGCTTGGATGACCGCTATATTTCGCCGCGGATTATTGAGTTGTTTGCAAGTCAGTAGAAAATAGAACGAACGTGGGGCTGTCCAAGAAGATATCTGTCATTGCGAGCGAAGCGAAGCAATCTCATGATTTTGCCTGCCTGTGCAGACAAGTGCTCAAATTATGAGATTGCTTCGTCGCTATCGCTCCTCGCAATGACAATTTCCTTCCTTTTTGGACAGCCCCACGTAGGATCAACTGGTTGGTTTCTCCGGCGCCGGCATGGTGGCGTGAAAGTCCCGCGCAAATCGCTGGCGATAGTCATTCAGCAAATCCTGCACGCGCTCCCAATTTTTCGATCTCGCAATCAGCCCCACGTGATGATTTTTATCCTGAAGTCGCCAAACAATTTCCGGATCCTGATAAGAAGAAGTGTCCGGCCGTTCCTGTCGCGCGAGAGTGATGATCAGCCCGGCATAGTCGGTTCGCAGCTTGGGAAATTTGTAAGCTTTTTTCCCGCGCCCGATTTCCAATTTCGCCCACTCGACCCATAGGTTGATGCCCGTCGATGCTTCTACTAAATCGGCGATATGCGCGCCACCGACTCGCGCCGCGGTTTCAAGAAAATAAAATCTTCCGTTGCGACCTTTGATGAACTCCGTGTGAGTGACGCCGCGCACCAGTCGAAAATGAGCAATCAGTTTTTGGTTCATCTCTTTTAGCGCCGCGATTTCTCGATCCCCCCGTTTCATGTTGAAACTGATGAAAATGCCGCCTTCGTGCGCCACGTTCATCGGCGGCATGCCGTATTTGTGGCAAGCGGCGAAAACGACTTTCTTTTCCGAAACAATGGAGTCCACGTGATAGACATCTCCGCTGACATATTTTTCCAACAAATGAAACGATTGGCGATCGCCGAGGGTCTCGAGAGTTTGCCACAGATGATTCTCGTCATTAATTTTTTTGATGCCGATGGCCGAGGCCTGTGAGCGCGGCTTCAGTACCCAGGGTGGAGGCACGCGTTTCATGAAAGCGCGCAACTGATCGTGATTGAGTACGTGGATGAAATCTGGCACCGCGATGCCGCCGTCGCGCGCTTGCACGCGCATCGCCAACTTGTCGCGGAAGTGGCGGGCGGTGGTGTCGCCCATGCCCGGCACGCGCAGATGCTCGCGGAGACGCGCGGCCGTCTCGACATCAAAGTCGTCCAGTGCGACGATGACGTCGAACGCCCGGGTGCGCGAGAGGTAACTGACGGCGTTGATCACGTGGTCGAGGTTGTATAAGTCCGGCATGCCGTGGATTTCCGCAATGTGATGGCGCGGCCAATTCTGTCCCAAGAGCTTCTCGGCGGTAAGCAGAATGACGCGGGCGCCCAGGCGCTTGCATTCGATCATGAATTCGGCGCCCTTGAAATAACTCGCAATACATAGAACCGTGAGTGGGGTAGATGCGGCCACACGCTCCTCCTCGCTATAAAAAAATTTCGGTTGGAATGCTGAGAATTTAAACCGAACCTTTCTAATGTGCAATATATTTATCTTCCATTTGGCTTGAATTTTCATTTTACTTTTTTGAAAAAGTTTTTATATTTGCGCCAGACTTGAGTAACAGTCGTCGTATCCTGCCGTCTGATTTTCTAATTTCAGTAGTTAAGTCACACAAATAAAAGAGGTGGATATGTTGAGAATCGGCATTCTTCGCGGCATGGAAAATTCATTTCCGGAAGCGCTCGTTCAACGGATAAACGACAAAGCAAAAAAAATTAAGAAAGATGTGGTGGGAGAATACGTTGCAATTGGCGGCCTGCGAATGGACGCGCCCTGCCCGTACGACGTGATTCTTGATCGCATCTCCCAGGATGTGGCTTTTTACCGCACCTATTTGAAACAGGCGGTGATGCAGGGGGCGTACGTCATTAACAATCCGTTTTGGTGGAGCGCGGACGACAAATTTTTCAACTACGCGCTGATGGCCAAATTAGGAGTCGCGATTCCGAAGACGGTGGTGCTGCCGCAAAATGCGCATCCCGAAGGCACGACCACTGAATCCATGCGCAATATGATCTATCCGCTGAACTGGGATGAAATTTTTCGATATGTAGAATTTCCGGCATTCCTGAAACCGCACAGCGGCGGCGGCTGGAAGAAGGTTTATAAAGTGCACGCGCCCGACGAGTTTTTTCACTATTACAATCAAACCGGCACGACTTGCATGGTCTTGCAGGAGAACATTGAGTTTCAGGAATATTATCGCTGCTATTGCGTGGGGCAAAGGGATGTGCACATCATGCCGTACGATCCGAAGCTACCGTTCGGCCAGCAATATATCACCGATGCGCCGCCCCTCAGCAGCAAAATGAAGAAGCGCGTACAGGATGATGTCTTAAAAGTTTGCCAAACCCTCGGCTATGATTTGAATACCGTGGAGTTTGCGGTTCGCGACGGCGTTCCGTATGCCATCGATTTTCTCAACCCGGCGCCGGATGCCGATTATCATTCGGTCACCCCGAAAAATTTCGAATGGATTGTGGAGAAGGTAGCTGACTTCCTAATTCAGTGCGCGTTGAACAAGCCCGCGCCCATCAAGGAATTTCACTGGGCGAAATTTTTGAAGCCGCAGTCGCAGGCGTCATCCAAGACGAAGGCAAAAGCCAAGACCAAGCCGCAGGCCGCGAACCGAAGGCCGAAGTCTTCAAAGTGAAAGATTGAACGGCGGAAGTTATTGGCGCCCTTAGCGTTTCCATTGCACGGAGAATCTCAAACGGAAATCAGGTCTCGATGTCGATTCGCTCCGGGTCGACGATTTTTAACATCGCCCACAGCGTGTCTTTGATGTCGGGCAAAGAGGCTGCTCGCAAGGTGACTACAAACTCGTCACTCACTTGGCTATTCGCGATTTCTTCCTGATACCCGTTGAAACGTAAGGTATCGATTTCTTCTGTTAATCGACTTAACTCATTTGAGTTGACTTGATTGACAACTAAATCCACACGGTTTACCATAAACTTCTCCCTCTTCCTTTCTTTTTAATTCCCACGTTATACCAATATGATGATTAAATGATCCATTTTCTTTCAAACAATTTTGAAATTTCTAATTTCAAAATTATAAGCAACCGCGATCTGCTCAATCCGTGATTCCGCATAGGCTCAATTGAGCAATAAGGTTATGTGTCTTTGCTGTTGCAGAGAGTAATTGAACCGCTCTGGTAATAGACAATCCCTGTGCCAAAAAATCTCATCGAATTCAATCGTCTTAATGGCTCGTCTTTGCAACTTGTGCGCTTCAGCATGTGCCGCAAGAAGTACAGATGAACGAGATCGTTCAAGCAACTAAATAGTAGCTCCCCAGCCACACTTGTTGATGGCATTCACAGTTAGAGTTAAGTTTGGAATTCGTCTAAATAGCGATTTTACAAGTACAATGGAAGCTGTTTTGTTTTTTGGCACAATATTCGAGGATCGATGCGGTGAACCATTCACGACGGAGGATAACATGATTAACAGACTGATGAGTTTAGTATTGGTTTTATTGGCAAACATCGCAATCGTTTACTCCCAAGAAGCAGCGCCTTCAGCCCGGTTTTCCCACCGTGGTATAAAATTCAGTTTGGCCAGCGGGAACTTCGAGATGACCTCGGAGCGACAACTCAACGAGGGTGAAGGCGGCATGTTGAGCCTCGGTTACGGCTTCACGGATCGCTTCACTTTGTGGGGCACGCTCGTCGGCTCCGAACATGAGTCAAACTCGTTGAATTCCGTAGTCACCAATTTTGGCGGCGTAGAGATCAACCTCCAACACAAATTCAATCCCAACTCGCGCTGGCAGCCGTACGGAAAAGTTGGCGCGGGACTCTACGGATTGGAGGAAGATAATTCAAATATCACCTTGATCGGCGGAGGCATCAACCTGGCTATTGGATTGGATTTCTTTTTCGCGAAGCACTTTGGCGTGGGCGCGGAGCTGATGGTGAAGAAATTGGATTACTTCAGTGAACACGTTGAAACTGAAACCGGCGAAGTCATCACGGAAATCTATCCGGACTTAAATGGCGACACCGCCGGCTTCATGCTCACGTTTACTATTCAATGATTATGCTGCTTCCAACGATTCTTCCTTTGGGATGAGATTTGACACCTCGGTCTTCGCAACGGGCGCCGGGGCTTTTTGCTGTGGCGCCGTTTTTACTAAAACCACGCCCGCAACAATGATCGTCGTGGCTGCTACTACCATCCAATCGAGGCGTTCATTCAAAATCAGCCAGCCGAGAAAAACCGCGATCACTGGATTTATGTAGGCGTACATCGAAACGATGGAGGCCGGCAATTTCGCAAGGGCGTAAATGTAGGAGCCGTAGCCGATGATCGATCCAAAAACCAGGAGATAGCAAATCGCTGCAAAGCCCCTTGGATTAAAATGCAATCGGCTGAATTCACCGTTTACACCGCCAACCGCAATCAGAATCGCGCCAGCAATCATCATTTGCACCGCCGCGCCCATGAAGGGGTGACTCTTGAGATTGCGGTATTTTGAGTAAATCGATCCCGCTCCCCACGCGATAGGCGGAATCAGCATCGCCAGTATTCCTTTCAAATAATTCGGATCGATTGAGCCCTGCAAATCCGGCCAAAGCAGCAGGACCAGCCCCGAAAACCCAACGAGGATGCCGAGCACTTTTTTGAGATTCAATTTCTCTCCGCGCGGCAGCGCTGCTTCCATCCCAACCATGAAGAAGGGCAGGGTTGCGACGATCAATGCCGCCAGGCTGCTGGGTATCCATTGTTCTGCCCAGACCACTGTCCCATTGGCGATGCTGAGCAAAGCGATACCGATGATGGCATTGTCCAACAACTCACGACCCCGCGGCAATTTGTAGCCTTTTGCCAAAAGAAAAGGCAGAAAAACCAAGCCCGCCGAAAGGAAGCGAAATCCGGCAAACAGGGCTGGCGGAATGCTTTCCACTCCGATGCGAATGGCGAGGTAGGTCGTTCCCCAGAAGAAGCACACCGCAGCCCACGCCAAATATGCTTTAAAATTTTCTTTTCGGTCCATTTGATTGTCCCTCATGTTCAGAGAATAAAATAGAAATTTTCGAAAAGGATAACAGCCGAATCTTGCTAATATCAAACTAACAGGATGCTGAAAAACTGTAAAACTGCACCCCTCGACTCCGCTCGGGGTGAAGAACTGAGCCTGTTTTTCATGGTGAGCGAAGTCGAACCATTAAGTTTACAGCGGAAAAACGAGTTTTTCAGCATCCTGCTAAAAAAGAAGTACAAGGAATATCAAATATATTGAATGTCGAAGTACATTTGGTAATTCAATACTTCCTACTTCGGTATTCGAAATTCAAAATGGCTTCCTTTGTTTATCGACTTTCCAGCAGAGTGCCTCCGATTTTCTCAAAATAAGTTTGCAACACGATCGTGGTTTTGGTCGTCATCTCCAGCGGCGTTTTTTTCAGCAGGTTCACGGTTTCATTGAGCTGATTGATGTCCGCAGCGCGCACTTTAAAAAGAAAACAATCTTCACCGGCGATGCTGTGAATTTCCAGAATCTCTTTACGGTTGGCCAATTCACGCAAAACTCTTTCGACGTCCTTCTTCATGATCCCAGCATATTTTGCCGATATGAAAGCTGTGATCGATTGGCCTATCGCCACCGGATCGACGATCGCGCTGTAGCCTTTGATGACGCCGGCTTGTTCTAATTTTTTTACGCGCTCCGCCACCGCTGGCCGCGACAGTCCGATCTCGTCCGCGATTTGAGTATGCGGCGTACGGGCATCTTTTAAGAGATACTCGACGATTTTTTGATCGATTTCGTTCATTGGAAATCCTGACTAATAGTAAGAAATTCTTAAAATTTCATTACAATACGACACAATAGTAGAGATTGTTCCTACGTTTAGGAAGAAATTTCACAAAAACCGTTTTCTGGGAAACGGCGGCCATTCAAGCCAGCCGCCAAACTGGAAATCCCGCTAAGGTGATGCGCGCCATAGTTGACAGAAATAAAACTTGACTTTCTTGTACGGAACATTATTTTTGAGATGACGTTATACAGAGCGATTCGATTTTTGATTCAAATTATATGAACTACCCAACCAAAACCTCCGCTGTATTTCTGATTCTGCCGGTTATGCTTTTGAATCTTCCGTTCGTCGGTGCCTCGATTTGTCCTATGATGCCGGCGATGGAGAAGATGTCCTGCTGCAGTTCTTCAAATAGCGGCCCAGTTGATAGTGGGTTCGTGCAACTGAAAAAAGCCCATTGCGGTTGCGCCATTTCAAAAAGTATGAACACGGATGTCAACGTTATTAATTCGCCGGAGTCGTCACGTGCTATTTCCAAGCAACTAAGTCAAAGCCTTTGCTCTGCTTTCGCAAATAACCTCGAAGCTGAAACCGAGCATTTTGCTTGTGTAACTTATCGTCTCCACCAACAACCCAAATTTCTCGACTCACAAAAAATCTACGTTTTCATCTCTTCATACCTGATCTGATTTTCTCTCCTCTCCATAGTCTGGCTAATTCAACAATTTTTTAAATAATTTATTAGTGCGCTTAAAAGGCGCGACTACTATCATTTCTTTCCAGATCAGGTGTGGAATGAAAAAACGTTTACTTCGTCAACTATTGACCTTTATTTCGATTTGGCTCGCGGCGACGGTTGGGGCCCAGAGTAGAGACAACTTGAATCTCGATGAGTTGATCGAGGAAGCCTTAAAAAGCAATCCATCATTGCAGGCGATGCGGTTTCAAACTGAAGCGGCCCGTACGCAAATCCGACAGGCGCGAGCGTGGGAACCGCCGCAAGTGGGCATCGAATTTTTCGAAACGCCGATTCAGTCTTTTCCCAATCCCATCAAAAACGGCATGGAGACGGATTACTTTGTGCAGCAAATGATTTCGATCCCTGGCAAGATTTCCAACATGGCCAAGGCAGCTAAAAGCGGCGCGGGCATGTCGGAGGAAAGTTACAAAGCGCTGAAGCGCAAGATCATCCGCGATCTGAAATTGTCTTATTATGAGTTGTATCTCGTGCAGCGCAAAATTGCCATCAATGCCGAAAATCAAATGCTCCTGCGACAGTTTGTGGATATCGCCATGAAGCAGTACGAGGTGGGTATGGGCAAGCAGGTGGACATCTTCCGCGCGCAGACGGAACTCTCGCGCCTCGTCACCGATGGCCTCAACCTCGATCAGGAAAGGAAGGTTGCGGAAGCGATGATCAACACCATTCTAAACCGCCCGGCCAACTCGCCGCTGGGAATGGTACTAGATATTATCGACACCACCGCAACCTGGAATTTCGATCAGGTGATGCCATTGGCGCTCGACTCCCGTCCGGAGTTGAAGGCCATGGGCTACAACGTTGACATGAATAAAGCAGAACTGACGCTGTCAAAAAAAGAGTACGTACCCGATTTGATGGTGCGTTTCATGTACAAAGACATGGCGAACACCGGCGATGATTTCTGGGCCTTGATGGGCGGCGTGAGTGTGCCGTTGGCGTTTTGGTCGAAGGGAAAATTTCAGGGCAAGGTTCAGGAAAATCAGCTCAACGTAAATCGCGCCGAAGCAGAATACACTGAGATGAAAAACATGATTCTCTTCGAGGTACAGCAGGCGCTGGTCAAAGTCGAAAGCAATAAGAACATCGTGATGCTGTACGAAAACACGGTGGTGCCGCAGGCGGAACAGACGCTGCAATCCACACTGGCCGCGTACCAAACCGGCACGACCGAATTTCTGATGTTGATCGATGCCTACCGGATGTTGCTGATGGCCAAGCTGGATTACTACATGGCCGTCATGAATTACATGGCCAGCCAGGCGCAATTGGAGCAGGCGGTGGGCATGGATATCAAAGAACTTTCAGCTCGCATTTAAGGAGTGATGAGTCATGAAGAAAATAGGATTAGTCGCGATTGTGAGTGTTATCGTTGGCGTCGCCGTCGGCTACCTGCTTTTTCGGCCCGTCGAAACCAGCGGAGACGGCATGGCCACTGATATGCCAAAAGACAAAACCGAAAAGAAAATTCTCTATTATCGAGATCCGATGCACCCGTGGTTGACATCAGCCAAACCCGGCAAAGCGCCAGATTGCGGCATGGACATGGTGCCGGTGTACGAAGGAGAAGAATCGTCGGCCTCAGGAAGCGGCATTAAAATCGATCCGACCATGGTGCAGAACATTGGCGTGAAAACCGAGGAAGTGCAAAAGCGACGCTTGTCGAAAATGATTCGCACCGTCGGCACGGTTGCTGTTGATGAAACGAAGCAGTACGCGGTGAATACTAAAATCATGGGATGGGTTGAAAAGTTGTACGTCAACTACACCGGCCAAACGGTGAAAAAGGGGCAGCCGCTGCTTGAGTTGTATTCGCCAGAACTCGTTTCGACGCAAGAGGAGTATCTCACTGCGTTACGTTACCAGAAAGCTCTCAGTAACAGTCAGGTCAATGAAACGCGCGCTGGTTCCGAAAAATTGGTTGAAAGCGTCCGTCGGCGCTTACAACTCTGGGACATCACCGACGCCCAAATCGCTGACTTGGAAAAAACCGGCAAGCCCCGTCATACCCTCACTTTCTATTCTCCCGCCGATGGCTTCGTTATGGAGAAAACGGTTGTGGAGGGCGCCTCTGTCATGACAGGAATGGACCTGTTCAGAATCGCCGATCTCTCCACGGTCTGGGTGATGGCAGATATCTATGAATATGAGTTGCCGTGGCTCCAAGTTGGATCATCCGCTCAGTTGGAGTTGCCCTACATCCCAGGCAAAACTTTCACCGGCAAAGTCACCTTTGTTTATCCGATGTTGGCAATGGAAAGCCGCACCGCCAAAGTACGATTGGAATTTGCCAACTCCCGCGGCGAAATTCAATTGCGCCCGGAAATGTTCGGGACAGTTCGCATCAATTCGGAAATGGCGAAGGAAACCATCGCCGTGCCGGAGCAGGCAATCCTTCAGAGTGGAGGGAGTCTGCTCGCCGTGGTTGCGCAGGATGGCGGCTACTTCGACGTGCGCGAGGTCAAAGGCGGATTGGTAGCGGATGGCTACATCCAAATCCTTGAAGGATTAAAAGAAGGCGAGCAATTAGTGGTGTCATCACAATTCCTGATCGACTCTGAAAGCAATTTACGGAGTGCCGTTGCGCAGTTCACGAGCGGACATGCCGGTCATGGCGGTCAGTCCACGAGCCCGGCAGAAAAAGGAAAAGTTGAGGATCATTCCGGTCATCAGATGCCAGAGGAAACAAGAAGCGACTGAGCATTCCGGCCACGATGTGGGAGAGGTTAAAAAAGTGGACGGGGAAAAATACACTTGCCCGATGCATCCCGAAGTGATAATGGACGAACCGGGTGATTGCCCAAAGTGTGGCATGAATTTGATCGAAAAGAAATAGCGTGGGAGCGGCTAAATCAACTGGATTTTTAGGGCGGAGGGATCGATGGTGATTTCTTCGGTTTCCGGATCAAGCTCGATTTTCAATTGCTGGAAAAAGTCAGCGCCGATGATCAGTTCCTCGGTGAGATCGGGGACAACAATAAAAGACCATGGCACAAGATGGCCGTCCAATTCCACCAAACTGTTTAACATTTCATCGACATTAATGGAGCCCTTTCCTAACCGTAAAGTGACTGATGAGGGCATTTTCGAAAGCGCAGCAATTTGAGCTGCTTTATCGCGATGAATGTAGCAGCGCGAAGCGCCCCTATCCATCAAGGCATTTAGGGTTCGGGTGCCGGCCGTTCCGATGAGCGTGATTGGTTTATAAATTAGTCCCATAGTTTTCAATGATCGAGTTTATAGTGCTGAACAAGTATAAAAAAGATTGACAGAAAATACAAGCAGATTTTTCTGCTCAGCGTGGAGAAAAAAATCCATGATTAATAGAATTATCGAATTTTGCGCTCACAATAAGTTCATCGTGTTCCTTTTCATCGGCATGGCGGTTTTTGCCGGCATCTACTCGATGAACAACATCACGCTGGATGCGATTCCGGATCTTTCGGACACGCAGGTAATTATCTTCTCTCGCTGGGATCGCAGTCCGGACATTATGGAAGATCAGGTCACCTACCCGATCATCACCGCCATGCTCGGCGTGCCGCGCGTCAAAAACATTCGCGGCTTTTCCGATTTCGGGTTTTCGTACGTTTACATCATCTTCGAGGACGGCACCGACATTTATTGGGCGCGCTCACGCACACTCGAATACTTGAGCAACATTCTGCCGCGACTGCCGGAAGGCGTGCAGGTAGAGCTGGCTCGCGACGAGACGGCTGTCGGCTGGGTGTTTCAATACGCGCTGGTCGATACCATCGGCCAGCATGATCTCGCTGAGCTGCGCTCGATTCAGGATTGGCATCTCCGCTACGAGCTGCAGTCCATTCCCGGCGTGGCGGAAGTGGCGCCCATCGGCGGGTTCGTACGGCAATATCAAGTTAACCTCGATCCCAATGCGCTGCTCGCTTACAAGATGCCCATCGACGACATCATCCGCGCGATCCGAGAAGGCAACAACGACGTCGGCGGGCGACTGGTGGAGATCTCCGGCCGAGAATACATGGTACGCGGCCGCGGCTACATCCGCTCGGTCGCGGACATCGAGAACATCGTCGTCGCTGCCAACATGGAAACCGGCACTCCGATTCTGGTCAAGCATCTCGGGCAAGTGGTGCTGGGGCCGGATATTCGTCGCGGCATTGCCGAGCTGGATGGCAAAGGCGAGACCGTGGGCGCGATTGTCATCATGCGCTACGGCGAGAATGCGTTGAAGGTCATCGAACGGGTGCGTGAGCGGCTCGCCGAAATCGAGCCGAGCTTGCCGCCCGGCGTGAAACTGATGACGACGTACGATCGCGCCGAGTTGATCGAGCACTCTATTGAAACCCTGAAAGGGACGCTGATCGAAGAAATGGTGATCGTGAGTTTGGTGATCCTCATTTTCCTCTGGCACATTCCCAGCGCCATCATTCCGGTCATCACCATTCCAATCGCCATCATCATTTCTTTCATCCCGATGTACGGCATGAACATCACCGCTAACATTATGTCACTGGGCGGCATCGCCATTGCCATCGGCGCAATGGTGGACGCGGCGATCGTTGTGGTCGAGCAGACCCACAAAAAGCTCGAACACTGGGAGTTGGAAGGCCGCCCCGGCGATTTCAAGAACGTCGTCATTGGCGCAGTTAAAGAAGTCGGCGGGCCGAGCTTCTTCGCGCTGCTGGTAATTGCTGTCGCATTCATCCCCATCTTCGCGCTGGAGGCCCAGGAAGGACGGCTGTTCAAACCGCTGGCGTTTACGAAAAATTTCGCGATGATCATTGCCGCGGTGCTGGCGATTACGCTCGATCCGGCGATTCGATTGCTGTTCACCCACATGAAGAATTTCGACTTTCGCCCGCGCTGGCTGTGCCGAGTCACTAACGCAGTTCTCATCGGCAAGATTCACAGCGAGGAAAATCATCCCATCAGCCGTCCACTGATGCGATGGTATCAGCCGGTGGTGGAATTCGCGCTGCGGCATCAATGGACCACGATCATCGGCGCGGTGCTGATTGTCGTGCTGACCATTCCTGTATTTTTCCAATTAGGCTCGGAGTTCATGCCGCCGCTGGATGAAGGCTCGCTGATGTACATGCCAACGACGCTGCCCGGCATCTCCGTCACCGAGGCGCAAAAGCTTTTGCAGGTGCAGGACAAAATTCTCAAAACATTCCCCGAAGTGGAGCGAGTATTTGGCAAAGCCGGGCGCGCCGAAACCGCCACCGATCCCGCGCCATTTTCTATGATGGAAACGGTGGTCACGCTCAAGCCGCATGACCAGTGGCCGAAGTCGCCGCGCTGGTATTCGAGCTGGGCGCCGGAGTCGCTGCAAAGCATTTTGCGTCGCTTTTGGCGCGATCACAAAACCACCGAAGAATTGATCTACGGTCCCGGCGGAATGAATGAAGCCATGCAGTTTCCCGGCGTAGCCAACGCGTGGACGATGCCGATCAAAGCGCGAGTGGACATGCTGACGACTGGAATACGAACGCCAGTGGGCATAAAAGTTCTCGGGCCGGACCTCGCCAAGATTCAAGAAATTGGCCAGCACATCGAGGCGGCGCTCAAAAACGTTCCGGGCACGGCCAGCGTTTTTGCCGAGCGCACCGCCGGCGGCTATTTTCTCGATTTCGAGTTGAAGCGGGAGGAGCTGGCGCGCTACGGCCTGACCATTGGCGACGCGCAGATGGCCATCATGTCGGCGGTGGGCGGCGAGAATATCACCACCACGGTCGAGGGACGGGAGCGCTATCCCGTGAACGTCCGTTACATGCGCGACTACCGCAGCTCGGTGGAACAGCTCAGCCGGGTTTTGGTGCCAACCATGAACAACGGCGCGCAGATTCCACTGGCGCAGCTCGCGGACATCAAGCTGGCGTATGGCCCCGGCATGATTCGCGATGAAAACGGCCGTATGAGCGGCTACGTGTACGTCGATGTTTCCGGACGCGACGTGGGCGGTTACGTCGCGGATGCGAAGCAGGCGGTAAGGGAAAATGTGCTGCTCCCGCCCGGCTACACGCTGGTGTGGAGCGGTCAATACGAATTCATGCAGCGGGTTGCGGAACGACTCGCGGTGGTCGTGCCGATTACGATCTTCATCATCTTTTTGCTGCTCTACTTCAACACCCGCTCCGTGGCGAAGACCATGATCATCTTTTTGGCGGTGCCTTTCTCGGCGGTCGGCGCGATCTGGTTTCTCCATTTTCTGGGTTATAACACCAGCATCGCGGTGTGGGTCGGGTTGATTGCGCTCATGGGCGTGGACGCCGAGACCGGCGTGTTCATGTTGCTTTATCTCGATCTCGCTTATGAAGAGCGGCGCGCCAAAGGCTTGATGAAAACGAAAGAACACTTGCGCGAGGCGATCGTGCATGGCGCGGTCAAACGGCTGCGGCCAAAATTTATGACCGTGGCGGTGATGTTCATGGGGCTCGTGCCGATCATGTGGTCCACCGGCGCCGGCTC